>Ga0315282_10008047_pt1 | contig 17146 bp, 6 predicted proteins | sample YL17G07_20_MG_FD_203693 | JGI IMG/M metagenome (GOLD analysis project Ga0315282, IMG submission 203693) | Sediment microbial communities from Yellowstone Lake, YNP, Wyoming, USA - YL17G07_20 | ecosystem: Environmental > Aquatic > Freshwater > Lake > Sediment | place: USA: Wyoming | collected... | reverse complement strand
CACGGTTACTTTCTGCTTGTCTTTCACCAATTCGGCCGGAACCTTGTATCCCACATCAAAGAATCGCGGCTCTTGTTCCGGCGAGCGTCTCTCGATAGTCTGCTCGCCTACGCATTGTCCCTCCACCAGAATCTCGAATGTCCGCAGTTCCCGTTCACCGGTGTTGTAGGTTACCATCAGCGTCATTGGGTGAGCCTTGTCCACGGGCAAGTCAAAGGAGAACCACTTTCCGCCTCGGCGCGCCGCGCGGCCCATCACCCGGGCCACCGCCGCGCCCTCGCCCTGGTAATTGTAGTCCGTCTCCGGCTGCATCTCGCCAGGCTGCGCAAAGCCCACGGTGGCCAGTTCCAGTTTACGCTGTTTCCCCTGTTCGGCGGCGTAGCCCTCGGATTGCCGCTGCCATTCCTCAGGCGTGAACAGGTCCCAATACACGCCGTAGGTGCGCCGGTGCAAGCGGTAGAACGGCACGAACTCCACGTCTTTGCTCTTGCCGACGCCATCGGTGAGGAAAGCGCCTGTTTTGCCGGCAACAGGTTTCAGCCACTTCTCCACGGGCTGATCAGCGGCGAGGAACACAGGCACGCCGGGTTGATCGGCGGAACCGGGGCCTTGTCTTCTTCCCCTTCTTCGTTCCTGTTCCGGCCCCAAGTCTCCGGCCAGCACCAAGGGGCCCCACATCAGGGCGACGCGATGCGGGTTGTCGGGCAGAGGCTCCTCGCGGAGTGTCTTCGGCAAGACGAGGGCGACCGTGTCGCCGCTCTTCCAGGCGCGTTTCAGCTCGACGTACGAGCCGGCCTTTGGCAGGTCCGCAAGGGGTTCGCCGTTGACCTTGACACTGAAGCCTTCTCCCGCCCAGAAGGGACGCCGCAAAGCCAGGGTGAATCGTTTCGGAGATCGGAGTGTCAGCTTCAGAGCCGCCGTATCGCCTTCGGGGAAGGTGGTGTCCATGACTAGATTGACGCCCGCCGCCTTCCACTGGGCGGTGGATGGCGCGTAGAGATTGACCCAGAGCTTGTCGCCCGATTCGTAGTAAATCCCGTAGGCATGAAGGGCGTGGCTTTCCATGCCCGAGCCGACGCAACAAGTGAACCCACCGTCGAGCATGTCGCGTTCGTATTCGTGGGTGACGCCGCGGCCCACGGGCACCATGTAGCAGGTCCGGCCGTCCACGGGATCCATGGAGCCGAGAATATGGTTGAACAAGGCCCGCTCGTGAAAGTCGGCATAACGAATGTCCGGTTGGACCGCGAAGAGCAAGCGGGTCATCTTGATCATGTTATAGACGTTGCAGGTTTCGGCGGTGCGTCCGTCCACCATCGCGCTCAGTTTGTCAGGCTGGCCGAAGTATTCCTCCCTGCCGTGGCCGCCCGTGGCAAAGCTATGATGCAGCGCCACCTGGTCCCAAAGGAACCTGGCAGCCTTGCCGTCGGTCTCATTACCCGTGTAGATGTAGCGCACGAGGGAACCGAGCAGCTTGGGGACCTGGGTGTTGCCGTGCTTGCCGGCGAGGATGTCCCGGCCTTGAGCAAGCGGATCCACAATGGCGCGGTGCTGGAAGCGGTCGGACAGAGCCATCCATCGCTTGTCGCCCGTGTCGGCATAAAGGTCCGCCAGCACCTCATTCATTCCCCCGAACTCGGTGTTCAGCATCCGCTGGATCTGGCCGTCATCGAGCTTGGAGAGAATTCCCTCGGCCCAGGCGGCGAATCTGACCTCCACCTCCAAAGCGGTACGGTTTCCGGTGTGGCGGTAGGCATCCCGCAGTCCGGCGAAGATCTTGTGCTCGACGTACCACGGAGACCAGAGACCATTGAGGTCAAAGCCGTCTGACCGGATATTGCCTTGGGCGACTTGGTTGAAGAGAGTTTTGCCGTCCACGCCCCGGGCATCGGTCAGCGCTCCCAGATAGCCGTCCCCCTGCTTGTCCTGAATTTCCTTGAGTTCCTTGACGATATAGTCGGCGCGCTCTTTGTAGCGTGGGTCGCCCGTGGCGGCCCACATCAGACTGACTGCGGACAAGTAGTGGCCGGCGGTGTGGCCTGTGAGTTGTTTGCCCTGACCGCCGTCCCAGCCGCCATAGCCTTCGGCCTTTGCCTGAAGCCCGGCCCGGATGCGCAGAAAGGCCAGCATGCGGTCGGGTTGCAGGTCGAGGAGGTATTTGGCATCAAGGTCCTGGGCATTCTTGAGCGGCCCGCCGGTCAGGCGCACCGCGGTCAAAGGCAGAGGACGGGCGGCGTAAGGGATTTTGTTCGTGATCGGTTGCGCGCCAACGGCCATCGCGCCGGCCAGGAGGCAGCAAACGAGGATCGCGAATGCGCATTTGTTCTTCAGGCCCCGCATTGTGAAAAAACAAGCTCGATGTAGAGACTTATGGGATTTCATGCTATCTGTCCTTTAGCCAGACGATTGAGGTAGTAACGCGTCTCGACCAGGGGAATGGAGGAGGACCATACTGGCCAGGTCCCAGACCTGCGGCAGGATTAACGGCGGGAGAGGCAGCAGCGGTGCTCGTGGTTACACGGGCACCACCGGCAGCAGCGCCGGAATAGTCAACATTGGAATCTCCGGCGATGCGCGCACCTCCGGAGGGTCGGGGAACCCGATTGTTCCGGGCGTAGTTGGGTACGGCCATCAGGGGAGCGCCATTGGCGAAAGTGCCCCTGATGACGATCACGCCTTCGGGCGCGCCTTTCGCCGCCTTGAGGAGATCGGGCTTCCACTCCGTGGTCAGGACCGAATCGGGGCTGAGAACCTGGGTGATATCCTGGTCAACGCTCTCGATATTGTAGACCAGCGGGCCGTAGCGCAGGGCCACGCGGCCAATATCAGCGGCGATTTTCTCGCTGGCTTTGACCCGCTGAACCTTCATCGGGAGCGCCAGGTCAATCTTGTCGCCGGGTTTCCATTTCCGGGTGAGGACGACATATCCCTTATCAAGGATGGGCGTGATGGACGAACCGTTGACTGAGATCGCCGTGATCCCATTGGCGTCGGGCGTGCCTGTGTAAAGAGCGCTGACGTTTCTTTTCGGCGCCCGAACCTTGATGGTAAAGACCTTCTCCTTGGCGGGATTGACTGTGATGGAAACCTTGCCGCTCCACGGATAATCCGTGGCTTGCACCATCTGGACGTTTACGCCGGCGATATTCTCCACCGTGACGGTACTGCCAATGAAAAGATTGACGTAGATAGTGTCGGCGCCGCGGGCATACATCCAGGTGGGGAGCATCAAAAGGGTCCTGGGGATGTTGCCGACACAGCACGGACAGACGTGCCAGGGAGTAGGAAATCCGCGGACGTCCAAGGGGTTGGTGTAATAGAAGTTCTTCCCCTCCAAATCGGTCGAACCGAGGAGCGCATTGTAGAGCGTCTCTTCATAAAGATCGGCGAACTTCGCATCCTGGTAGGCCAGGTTCATCTTGTACTGGAAGAAGACCTCCCCGCAACTGGAGCAAGACTCACAGTAAGCGTTGTTGCCCAGTGAGTAGTTGGGACCGAACCCTTCGGAGCTCTCGCCGCTGCCCACCCCGCCGGTGACGTAATACTTCTTGTTGACGATGTTGTCCCAGAGCGACAGGACGGCGCTCTGGTAGTCAACGTCGTGGGTTTCCACGGCAACGTCGGCCATGGCGGAGTAGGAATAAATGGCTCGCACGGCATGCCCCACCGCTTCGTATTGTTGAATGACGGGCAGGTGGCTTTGGTCGTATTCCCATCCGCCTTTGCGGCAGTCCAGCAGGAACTTGGCGAGCGCGATGTACTTCCGGCCTTTGCCCCCGCCTTCCGTGTCGTTCACAAAGCGGCCAAACCGCACGAGTGCCTGTTCCATTTCCTGGTGGCCGTCGAACCACTCCTTCTTCGGAGCCGGGCCGATGTTATTGTACCAACAATCCGCCAGCTTCCTGGCCGCATTATACATCCTGGCGTCCTTCTTGTTTGTCATCAGGTAGTGGTTGATGGCCGACTCCAGGAAATACCCCGCGACATAGCCCTCATGCTCGCCTCTGTTTCGGGGATCCCAGTGTTGGGCGCCGGGGTCCAGGGTAAAGCGGGTTTGGAGGTACCCGTCGGGTTCCTGGGCGGCCAGGATCTTGGGAATCCAGTCCTCCAATGTCGCTTTCATTCTCTCATGGGCCTGGATGATGTCCCCATCGCCTTGGGGATCAACCATCAATGCAAGACACATCGCCTCCACGGTCTGGTGGACCCAGGCATTGGAGAAGGGGTAGCCTTTGTGCTCTGCATGGGGCTTGCCGGCCAGCGCTTTCCCTGCTTCGACGAAATTATCTATTCCGCCCTGCGGGAGGTTCGGGTTGTTGATCTGGGCAATGCAGTGCGGAATCCAGTTGACGATCAGGGCCTTCGCCCTGCTGTTCCACAGCGGGCTGTTGATCTTGTAGGTCTTCGTATTGACCGCGTCGAGCTGTTTTGCGGGAGGCGGCAGTGTCGCCGTAGCATTCAGAGTGGATGAAGCAATCGAGTCGCCATTGGTGGCCGTCAATCGCAGGACATAAGCGCCCGGAGAGGAGAAGGTTGCGGTCGTCACCGCGGCTTTCGCATTCACAAACGCGACGGCGCCAGGGCCGGAATCCTTGCCCCAAGCCACCGTCGGCGCGGGGCCGGCGGGGGTGGGAACCGGAGTCGCTACGGCGCCCCACCGTCCTCGTCTCCTGCCCCTCCCGGGGGGGCTGCCGTACCCGGCCCATCCATTCAGGTAGGTTTTCCCAGGCAACACGACTACGCGATCCACACCGGCCACCGCCGCCAGGGGGAGGTTGGTTGGTTGACCCGCCGCGGGGGTACTCGTGAAGTCGGGTTGCTGAGAAAACACCTCGCCTAACGCGAAGACAACCAAGACCGATAGAAGCCCCAGAATGCGAGGATGACCGATGGATTTCCTTAACATAGATGTCCTTTCTCTTGAGCCTGCACTGGTGTTCCTGTTTTGGGTTTCAAACGTGCGTCGTTTTATTTTCCATCCGTTTTCCGCGTGGCAGTGGATTTTGCGTCGTCTTGAACAACCCCGGGCGTTGTCCCCTGCCTGCTCCGGCCGTGCCGGCGGCGTGGTTCCGCCTTCGTTATTTCCATTCGGCCGCTGAAGAAATCGTCCAGGAGCGCGAACGCCTCGGGATCATACTTTTTCAAGCCTTCCCGGCCATTCTCCGGTTTCGTCCCTTTCATGTTCAGGTCGCCGTGTGTGCCCCAGTACCACATCGCCAGTTCGGAAAGGAACTCCCCGCCATAGCCGCCGGCGGCATAGGACCCAACCCAGAGTCCCTTTTCCTTGGAACGTTTGAACTGGTCCAGGAATTTCTGGCGTGCCGCGGCGTTGATCCCGGAGTCGAAAATGCCGTGGCAAAACTCGTGGATGCAGATGTCGCGGCCCTGATACCTGTCCTTTTCGAGTCTGAGAAGGTTCTCCTCGCCGCAGGACGCCTTCAGCCCGCCCATGCCGCGAGTTCGTTCGTCCCGCGTCAGACCGTTGTACTCGGGCAGCTTCACGCCTTTGTCGTGCCGGAACTCCGGAAGATCGGTTGTCACCTGGTCGCGTCCGATAATATGGAGTTCGGCCCCGGCGGCCACGAGGTTCGAGAGCACCATCGGCTGGTTCGAAAGCATCTTCTCAAGCCGATTCCACGCCTCGTACAAGGCCTCATCCGACACAACCTTATGGGCCTTGATCGGAATGCCATGGTAATCGAGCCGCTTGGAAAAGAAGCCTTCCTCAGCCGGGTCAATCAGGGTTATCTTGACGAGAGGTCCGCGCGCGGGAACGGCCAAGGCTTTTTGCCCCTTCGCCTCGCCGGCTTTGGCGGGCGGCGTGTATTGAGCGACCAACAGGATCGCGGAGAGAATCAGCATCTGCTTTATCATCGGCCAATACCTTCTTCCTGTCTGCTCGTTGAACTGAAAACAGCGCATCCTCGAGTCCGGACCTCGGGAGTTCCAAAATAGGGGGGGACTCCAGGTTTTGCAACAGCAATCCCGACAGCAATCCCGACGTTCGGGTCTTCTCGGGTGCATCTTGATGAAGCTACCAAATCCAGGGGTCAGATAAAGTAGCGCGGGCGTCCCGCCTGCGAACATGCGTCCGGGTAAACATGGCATATAAACCTGGCAGGCGGGACGCCCGCCCTACCTTACCGATGTAGCTTCATCAAGATGCGCCCGGTCTTCTCACATCCATGTCGTGCACTCGAATCTTCCACTGATCGAAGGGATAGCTCCAATGAGGGTTCTCAAAATGCGTCTGCAAGAGGCTTTAGCGACTGGTCAAAATCCCTTTTCGATCCGCCGCTGGACCTTTGCCCAGGAAGAGGTGATGAGGAAACTCTCCTTCATGTTCCGGACCATCCGCTCAAACTTGGCCATGGGAACGGCGAAGGTGAGGGTATCCCCAGGCACGAAGGGCCTGGCGGAGACATCGAACATCCCCAGGACGCATCGGGGGCGCGGCGCGTCCTTCTCCAGGTAAGGATACTGGACTATGGAGCCGCAACCCGCGCTGAATGGAGCGAAAACCCCGTTGGGCTCGGCCTCGTCGAAGCTGGCCAGGGTGAAGAGGCCGGACAGAACGTCGGGACGAGCGAAGAAGATGACTACCTCGGGCGAGTCGTCATCGTCGAGGCGGTCCCATCGCTTGAAGGCGATATGGGACGCGGGCGCTTGGAAGTCTGGCGCGCGCTTCATCATCTCCCTCACCAGTTCGGGCGATTTCTTGTATCGTTCGCCTTCGAGTTTGCCCGGTATGCCGCACGACAGGAAGTACTCGAAGTTTGGCATCAGCTCGCGCGAGAAGCCGAGGTACCGCTTCCCTCCGGGGCAGGTGACGTTGTTCACGCCGAAGCAGAGCGATTCGCCCTTCCGGACCCTGGCCAGATCGGCCAGGAGGCATCGGCGCCCGGTTGGCTGCTTCGCCATCTGCTCTTCGCGGGGCTTGTCCGTGTAGTAGAAAGCGATTGGCAGCTCCGCCCCGTTGAAGTACTCCTGCCAAAGCGCCAGGAACTCCTGTTTGATGTCCATTTTCCCGTCTCCTTCCCGTGCCGTGACGATACTCACTCCTTAGACTCTAACACAAGGATGAAGGAGTTTCATCAGGAGATTACGCGATATTGCGCGAGAATGGCAATCCAGCTGATCTCGAGGGGCCGGATTGAGCCATAAAGCCAAGAGGCGGATCTCGCTTTCTTGTAGAAGCCGCCCCCGCCGACTTTAGGTCGGTGGAGCGGTGGTTTTGCTCCAGAATCGATGAAAACATCCCACGCCCCCGCCGGTTTTATACCGGTGGAGCGATGGTTAAAGACCTTGATGTTTCGCCGCGATTCTTGATGTGTTCCCTCCCTCCCCTGACGGGATGGATTTGATTTCCCCGGGAAGAACAATCATCGCTCCACCGACCTAAAGTCGGCGGGGGCGCAAGAACAAGAAAGACCGTCACTGGAGCAGAATCACGGCTCCACCGACATAAAGTCGGCGGGGGCCGGAATTCCTCTCCCTGCAGGAAACTGAGATGCACCTTATGCCAAGTCATCGAGAAGAAATGTTCTGGAGTTCCGCTGCAATATTCCGTATAAGGTCCTTCATGCATCCAGCTCAGACAAAAAAGGAGTGAACACCAATGCCGAGAAGATTCAAGAGATTGCTCGCGGGATCATGCCTTGCGATTCTGTATGCCTGTGGTGTTTCCGACACGGGGGAGATGGAAGCGTCCACCACGCCGGCGCCGCCTGATGGGCGTTGGCCCGTCCGGAAAGCCCAGGAATGGTACAAGAAGCAGCCCTGGCTGGTGGGATGCAATTTCGTGCCCAGCACGGCCGTCAACGACGTCGAAATGTGGCAGAAGGAAACCTTCGATCCCAAAACCATTGACCGCGAACTGGCCTGGGCGCGGAGCTTGGGTTTCAACACCGTCCGAGTCTTCCTGAATTACGTCGTCTGGGAGGCCGATCCCAAGGGGATGAAGCAGCGCTTCGGGAAGTTCCTCGAGATCGCCGGCAAACACAGCCTCCTGGTCACGCCCATTCTCTTTGACGATTGCTTCAAGCCGGAACCGGCCGTCGGCAAGCAGGAGGAACCCGTCCCCGGCGTCCACAACAGCCAGTGGGTGATGAGTCCGGGCATGAAACGGCTGGGGGATCCCGCCGCGTGGAAGGGCCTGGAGAAATATGTGAAGGACATGGTCGGCTCCTTTGGCAAAGACAAGCGCATCGTGATCTGGGACCTCTACAACGAGCCAGGCAAATCGCAGGAACTGGTGAAGGCGGCCTTCCAGTGGGCGCGGGAGAAAAAACCTTCGCAGCCCTTGACGAGTTGCTGGATCGGAGAGCCTTACTCGGACATCATCAACTTCCACAACTATGATTCGCTGGAGAAGGTCCGGCAGAACGTGGAGGACCTGATGAAAAAACACGAGGGCCGCCCGATCATCTGCACGGAATACATGCGCCGGCCCGAAAGCCAGTTCAACACTCACCTTTCCTATTTCAAGGAGAAAGGGATTGGCTGCTGGAACTGGGGTCTCGTCGCGGGGAGAACACAAACGTATTACCCGTGGGGTTCCCCCAAGGATGCGCCCGAACCGAAAGTCTGGTTCCACGATATTCTCAGGAAGGACGGAGCTCCCTTCAATGCCGACGAAGCGGCCTTTCTCCGCAAGACTACCGATGCGCCCAGCGTCAACCGCCTGAAACCTTTATTCGATTTCCCCGTGCGCGACACCTGCGTGTCCGTAGGGCCGGACCAGATGTATTATCTCATCGGCACGACGGGCGCCCCGAGCTGGTGGACAACGAACGAAGGCATTCGTGTCTGGAAGTCCCGGGACTTGAAGCAGTGGGAGCCTCTCGGGCTGGTCTGGTCTTTTGAGAAGAACATGACCTGGCAGAAAAAGAAGGGCGAGCACCAGGCGATCTGGGCGCCCGAGCTTCATTACATGAAAGGCACGTTTTGGATCGCCTACTGCGTCAACTATAGCGGGACCGGGATTCTGAGAAGCAAAACCGGCAAGGCGGAGGGACCCTACGAGGACGTCAAGCCTGATGGGCCTCTCACGGGCGAGATTGACGCTTCCCTGTTCCAGGATGACGACGGCAAAGTCTATTTCGTCTATCAGAACGGCAAAATCGCCCCTATGAAGGACGACATGAGCGGTCTTGCGGAGACGCCGCGCCTTCTTCAGCCCGGAAACGCCCAGCAAGTCGGCTTTGAAGGGGCTTTTATGTTCAAGGCAAATGGCCGGTATTTCCTCTCATGCGCGGAGTTCAAGGACGGGCGTTACCACTGCTACGTGGCCAGTTCGCCGCGCCTGTATGGGCCCTATGGGGAAGCTTACCTTGCCGTTCCGCACGGCGGGCATAATATGTTCTTCAAGGATTTGGGCGGCAACTGGTGGAGCACATTCTTTGGCAACGACGATGACGCGCCCTTCCGGGAGAGGCCGGGCCTGCTGCGCATCGAGTTCGGCCTGGACGGCGAGCCGAGACCCATGCCGGTCCGATGAATACGCGGAAAGAGACAATACGAAGGAAAGCCGAAGATGAGAGCATACCGCCTGTTTTCATTGAGCCTAATCAGCCTGTGCGCGCTTACCGCGGCGGCCCCGGCGCAAGCGCCCACGGTAGTGCGCACAATCAACAGCGCCAATCCGGAGCCGCCGATGTACAACTGGCACCCTCACAACCGCCTCGGGATCGAGCGCGGCGCCTTCGCCGGGGTGAGAGCTTTCAACCGCGTGTTGATCCGAGAGGAAGGGGGCGAGGTGTTGGAGGTCCCCTTCTTCCATTTCACGGCGCGCGACCTCGGCGAGATCATCAACCGCATGGCGAAGTTCCCGGCCCAAACGCGAGTGGTGGATTACACCCCCGGCGAAGCGCCGATCGTGGATCTGCGCCCCTCCGAACTGCAACCGGGTCCGCTGGAGAAGTGGCCTAACCACGGTTTGCTCGGCGGCGGTTACTACTCGATGAACGTGCCCCCGGTGGTCGAAGATATCCAGGGGCGCCGCGCCGTCCACTTCGACTGCAACCAGTGGTACTTCGACACGCGATACAACGCGATGGTGCTGGACGCCATGCCGGCGAAAGCGCTCAGGGAGGGCATGCCCTTCACTCTTTCGGCCTGGGTTCTGCATCCGAAGGAGCCGGACGTTGACGACTGCGAGATGATCATGAGCTGGCACACTCGCGGCGGCAACAATGGAACGGGCCTCGATTGGAAGCGGAGTTGGTGCTGGGGCGATTTTTCGGTCCTCGGCATGGGCGGCGATCTGACCATGGAGCCCAAGCACACGCCGAAGCCGATGCCGGAATGGACGCATGTGGCTTATGTTTATACGGGCGGGGGACTCAAGGGCGAGCTGCGCGTGTATGAGAACGGAAGACTGACCGGCGCCGCGCGCACCGATTTTCTGCCAAAACTGCTTGCGCCGTCGCAGATTACGTCCACGTCCGTTATGCTACGGGGTTATCTCGATACGGCCGGCAACGACGCGGTGTATGTTCGAGGCTATATAGGCGACTATGACGCGCATCACTACAGATGGCCTCGGACCAATATCGGATGCTGGGACAAGTGGAGCGAGATCGGCTTGCGGCCAAAGGGTGAGTTCGAGGTCCCGTTCAAGGACCTCCTGCCCGGCAAGCGGTACTACTACCGCGTCTTCGCTTCCCAAACGCCTGATTTTCCGCACCCGTATCTGACGTGCCGCTGGGCCAACGGAGTGGGTTCCTTTATCACGGCGACCGAAGACGGCAAGCCGGGGCAGGTGATTCCTTCCGACGAGGACCGCTACCTCTTCCTGGGCGTGCAATGGGGCAGCCGGTGGTACTTGTCTTATCCCGGCCCCGCCGGCTTCTTCCGCGGTTACATGGGCGACACGAAGCTTTATGATCGCGCGCTGACCGAGGAGGAAATCCGGCGAGACGCAAATGCATTGACGCTGTATGACGGCGTTCCCGCGGATGCGGGCGTCAGCGTTCTGGATAAAGGAGGATTTGCCTGGAAGAGTGGCATTCCTTCCGCCGCCCGTTACCGTTTGTATATGGATACGGAACGCGGGAAAGTGACCGAAGGAACCGCAACGTCCCAGGAAACCACTACCGCCAGCATCCAGAACGTGAAGTTGAAGCCCGGTCGCACGCACTACTGGCGCGTGGACGCTCTAGACGCCGCCGGGAAAGTCCTGGCCAAGGGACCCGTCTGGCAATTCCATGCCACCTACGGCGAACCCTTCTTGCCAATGCCCGGGAATGGATCATCGGTGAGCGTGGTAGGGGATTTCCGATGGAACCAGACAATCAGCAATCTCAAGGAGCAACGATTCTATCTGGGCCAGGATGCGGCGGCGGTCTTGAGCGCCACCACGCCGATGGCGAGACCGGAAGCCGCCGCGCGCGAGCACTCGGTTCCCCCCGGAACCCTCCATCCCGGCGCCACGTGGTACTGGCGCGTGGAAACGGTGCTGGAAGACGGCGCCGTGGTTCCGGGGCCACTGTGGTCCTTCAAGACGCCGGGCTATTTTGAGCCGGAGTTCGACGGCCCGGCTTCGGAGCCTTTCCCGGAAGGGATAACGCCGTCCCGCGCGGCCCGCCTCATGGAGGGGATGGGGAATCCGACCATCAGCACGCCGCGGGCGGACGAGGCCGGCCTCCGCGACATCGCACACGCCACCAAGCGCTATCTCCGCAAGAGCCTGCAGCTGCGCAACCAACTCGCGTCGCGTCCCTGCGCGACTTCGATGGCCTCTCCCGAAGGATCGCCCTGCGTGGATGGATTCGCCTGCGGCAGTTACGGCGGCCTGCCGGATTGGAACATGACCATGCACGAGATGGGGCACCAGACGCTCATGTTCGGCATGGGCACGCTGGACCCGAGCTTCTACCGGCGGCTTTCCGAGGTGTTCAATGCGCACGCGGACAACAACGCATGGCTGGCGGATTATGCGGCCGTGAATATCCATGAGAATATCGCGTGCAGCGGGCATCAGTTCATCTCCGGGCCGGGGCGCGAGGCCCTTCTCCGCGACGATGCGCCCACCTTTTACCTGTTGTCGGAGTATTTTCCCGGCGATCTGGCCATTGATCTGCATCCCGCAAACGGTCTGGCGCTGGACGCGGAGAACGGCGTGGTGCGCTGGGATAATCACGGCGGCGTGGAGGACCGCGTGCCCGGCGGCCAGAGATACGCCGCGGCGGACTCGACCACCGGCACGTTCCAGGCCACCGGAAGGCCGAAACTGAAGACGGTGCAGGGCGCCGCCGCCGTTGTGTTCGCCGGCTCGGAGTCGCTGACCTGGGACAAGAAACTGCAATACGGCTTTGAAAGCAACCGCGCATGGTCGGTGGAGTTCTGGGCACGGCGGGAGGCCGAGGGCAACGGCGACGGGCTGCTGCTGGGCTGGGGACCGGAGGAGAAAGGCGTGCGGCTCTATTGGGGCGGGAGTTCCAAGGTCTGGAACGTGAGCGGCAACGCGGCGGACTGGCCTGCCAAGCCCGGCGCGGGCAAATGGAACCACATCGCTTTTGTGTTCGAGGGGGGCGGCGTGAGCAATACGGAAGGGGCGATGCGCCTCTTCCTCAACGGGAAGGAGATTCTCACGAAATCTTACAAGCTCGATCTGGTCGCGAAGATGCCGGTCGAAATCGGCGGATTGGTCAGGGATGGCCGGGTCGAAAGCGGGTTCAACGGCGCGTTGGCCCACGTGCGCGTGCACAATTACGCGATCAGCCACGATCAGGTGAGCGAGCACTTCACACAGGAGCGCCGCGGCTACGAACGCACCGCTCCGCCGCACGTTGCCGGCAGCCTCTACGTGGACCTGGACGCCACGCAGATCCAGGAGACCGGAGCCGAGGACCACCGGCCGCTTTATCCCGCGGCGCTGCGCAAACCGTGGGTGCGCAGCTGGGCGAACAAGGGCATTCTGCAGGGCCGCGTCCACAACGACGTCAGCGCCCTGTGGCACTATTCGGGCAGCACGCCTCTTTACCGGGAGGTTTCCGGGTTGCAGGCCCTGCGTTTCATGGGCAAGGACCGCATGGTGGGCGTCATCGAGCTGCGCGGTTCGGCGGCCAAACAAGCTCCCGGAACCCTCGAGGCCGTGGTGTTCTCGGAAGCGACGTCTCCCGATGAAGTGGTGCTGGAATGGGGCGGTCTTGTCCTGGACGCGCGGTACCTCAAGCCGGGATGGCAGCACGTGGCGGTCACCCCGGAAGGGTCCGGCTCCGCTGTTTTCGTGGATGGCGCCCGTGCCGGCGAAATACCCGGCGTGCTCAAACCGGGCGTGCCGGACCATCTGCACCTGGGCGCGCATTTCGATCCGCTGCGCGAGAGCTGGTATCGCTACTTCAACGGGGCCATTGCATTGGTCCGCGTGCATGAGCAGGCGCTCACGCCGGAGCAGATTGCCGCCAACGCGAAGCAATCGCCGGTTTTCGCCGCGCACACACCCAGTCCGGCGGACGGGGCCAGAGTGGCCGCGGCCCGCAAACCGGCGCTGAGCTGGACGCCACGACGGAACTCGGCCGCCGCGGAACCTGTTTTGTTTGGCGAAGATCCCGCCAAGCTGGCGCTGGCAGGCTCGTTCAAGCCCCGGGAATTCAAACCAGAGTTCGCCGGCGGCAAGCGCTACTTCTGGCGCGCGGGCGGCGGACCCGTATGGTCGTTTGAGACGACGCAGGGCGAGCTGGTCAGCCTTTCGGCCAAGGACCTTCCGCAAGGCCCCCTGGCTGCGTGGGAAAACAGGGGCACGGCCAAAGGCCGCTTCACCCCCGCGGACCGCGGCAACCTGCTGGGCGTGGACGTGGAGAACTTTGCCGGCGTGAAAGCCCTGCGTATGACAAAAGGCAGGAAGATGACCTTTCGGCCCGAGGGCAGGAAGCCGGAAGTCTTGCTCAAGGGTCCCTTCACGATCTCCTTCCGCGCGACCAGCGACAACTTTACCGAGGAGGTTCCGCTGCTGGCCTGGGGCGCCGCCTCCGCGCCGGCGCGGCTGTGGTTCGGCACGGGGGCCGAGGACCGGCGTCTGATTACCGTTGGGCGTTCCTCTCCGCGCAGCGTGGACGAGGCGTATCCCGCGTCCCAGTTGAGAATGATCTATCCCGAGGGGCAGAACGCGCGGATGGCCTTTGTCTGGAAGACGATCACGGTGACCTACGCGGATGGCCGCGCGGAATTGTGGTACAACAACCGCCGCATTGACAGCCGAAACACGGACCTTGCAGTCGGTGAACTGGGCGACCTGGTATTCGGGTGGGACTTCCAGGACTGCAACGGGAACATTCTGCTCAATGAACTGCGTATTTACGACGCCGTGGTCGGGCAGACTGGGATCGAACAGCTCGCCAAGGGAAAACCTGTTGATGGGATGTCCCCGATTGTTTGGATCACGGCGGAAGATCTTGAACCGGGAACGCGCGCAGCCGTCTTGAAGAATCACGGCGCTCTTCAGGGCGCCTTTGCGACGGAACCGGAAGTGGACCGCAAGCCCGAAGTGCGCGCAGTCAACGGCAAGAGCGCGGTTGTCTTCAACGGCGCGGCGATGCTGACCTCGGACTTCCTTCTGCCCGAGGCGCTGTCGGACGCGCGGCCCTTCACGGTGGAGATGTGGGCGCTCCAGGACGAAGCCTCGAAGGACACGCGGCTTCTGGCCTTTTCGCAGGAGGTCAGCGAGCGGCACACGTCGTTCGCCATGGGCAGCGCGGCCGACGCGAGGGCCTTGGTCCGCCCGCTCTCCGGCGCGGAGTGGAAAATCAGCCCGGACGAGAAGCCGGGTCAGTGGGTGCACCTGGCTTGGGTCTATGACGGGGGTCAGCACGCGAAGGTCCGTCTCTACCGGAACGGCAGCCTCAACATCGAACACGATTTCAGGACGGTGGACACCATTGGGGGGTATCCGATCAGCATCGGGGGGATGATGAGCGGCGCGACGGGTGAGACCGCGCTCTTCAGGGGCGCCATCTCGGAAGCGCGGATCTTCGATTACCCGCGCACGGCAGAGGAAATCGCGGCGTCGGCCAAAGCGAACTAAACGCGACGGAAGATACCAATTCCGGTTCCGCCGCGCTTCAGGCGGCTTGGTCATGCGCCAGGAGCCGCACGCGGAAGAGCCAGAGCGTGATCCCCGTGGCCAGTGTGAAAATGAGTTCCGTGATCTCCTCCCACGCGGTGAACCACGTCATGCGATCCCGGTAGACACCCAGAAGCACCCAACGCATCATACCGAACGCCAGGGCGCCCGCGCCGAACGAGAACCAAACCTTCGAGAGCGCAACCGGGTTCTCCTTTTTGAACGCCAACACCAGGAATGCCACCGCAAAGAGCGTCATGGCCGCGATGGGGCAATAACGTGTCTCGTAGACCTGGTACGCGACGTCGTGCGAAAGGTTCCAGATGGCGCCGAGGACATCGGTGTTGTAGGAGATCGCTTTGAGCGGCGCGCAAAGGGGCATGAACGCGATGACGATGGAGAGCGGAATGAGCATGAGAAACAGCCGTTTGAGGCCGCAGGGCGCGTCGGCGTTCTTATAGCAGGCCGGGCAGATCTTCACGGCCGCGCACGGCTTCGCGCTGTCGGAGAAGGAAACGACGCGCGTGTCGAGTCCCTCCAGAAGCGCGTACACGAAGAACGTAAAAGCCAGGACCATTCCGTAGCTGTGGAGACTCCCCGGCAGAAGGGGATTGTCGGTGTGGAAGAATGAGTTGAAGGTGCGGGCGGTCTCGCCGAACAGGAAGGCGATCATGCTCCACCTCAGCGCGGTCAGGTCCTGTTCGCGGCGTTTCCAAAGGATGAGGATCAGGAGAAAGGAGAGAAGCATGTAAGTGGGTCTCACGTAGAGATCCGTGTAAACGAGGGCGTACTGATCGAAGAGCGAGGTGGCTTGGTAGGGCAGCGGGGCCGATCCTTCGTAGAGGCGTTCCATGTCCTGCCGCGAGAGAGGATCTTTTCCGGCCTGGTTGACGGCGGCCAGCCCGCCGCGCAGGCTGTAAGCGGCGACCCCGCGCTTCCGGAGCATGGAAACCGCGCGGGCGCTCAACAATCCGCTATCGCAGTAGACAATGAGTTGCTTGCCGCGGAAGGCCCTCGGGAGTTCCCCCTGTTTGGACGCCGTCGAAAGCTCGTCCATGGGCCACGACACCGCGCCGCGCAAGTGCTGGGCGGCAAAGGCTTCGGGCGGGCGGATATCCACCAACAGCGTTCGAGATGTCCTGGAGGATTCCAGCAACAACCCGGGGTCAACGGCGGGGATACGTTCGATGAGGACGCCATAGAGAAGAAGGGGGATCACCATCACTGCAATCGCGATCAAAGTGAACAGGCGTCTGTTGTGCAACGAGTTTTCTGTAATCATGGCGGCTTGTGGGCGCGTCCCCGGAACGTTCTCGCTCATCGCCGTGGAATATACTGAACCTTTGGGGCGGCGTCATCTAAAATCCGCTCGATCTCGTTGAAAGGGAGAAAGAAGATTGCGGTTTCTTCCGATCGACACCATCACGGACTGGGAGGAGAAACTCCGCGGGTCCGCGGTTTCCTTGGGCGCATCTCGGATTTGCGAACCCTTTTCCGTGGGGATGAGGCAATCCTTTGGCCATGTCTGGCAAGGCGCCTGACAACTATACGCCAAGCGGCCCCGGAGATAATTGGGCGCCAACCGGCCCCGGAGATAATTGGGCGCCAACCGGCCCCGGAGACAATGGCACGCCAACCGGCCCCGAGAGATAATGGCACGCCAAGCAGCCCCCGGAGACAATGGCACGCCAAGCGGCCCCGAGAGATAATGGCACGCCAAGCGGCCCCCGGAGATAATGGCACGCCAACCGGCCCCGGAGGGGCCGTACCTTGAATAGCCCCAGGTGACCGCCGCGCCGAAGGTGCAAGGGAACCTGGGGACAAACGCCCCCCTAAAGAAGCCCCCGTCCCCGAAGGGGGCGAACATCCCAAGCCCATGCCCAATTCCGATGCCGTTCTCGATCTTGATCCATCTCATGCGAGATAACACCCCTCGAAGGCAATCCCCTGTTCGTGCAAAATAGGACACGACGCGGACACCGTTCCCGGTTAGAGGTTTTTGTTGGCCCCCTCCGGGGACCCGTGTTTTTTCGCATCCTACCCCAGGTTCCCTTGCACCTTCGGCGCGGCGGTCACCTGGGG
>Ga0315282_10008046_pt1 | contig 17146 bp, 12 predicted proteins | sample YL17G07_20_MG_FD_203693 | JGI IMG/M metagenome (GOLD analysis project Ga0315282, IMG submission 203693) | Sediment microbial communities from Yellowstone Lake, YNP, Wyoming, USA - YL17G07_20 | ecosystem: Environmental > Aquatic > Freshwater > Lake > Sediment | place: USA: Wyoming | collected... | reverse complement strand
CGATACCAGCGTCGTCTTCCCGTGATCAATATGCCCGATCGTCCCCACATTTACATGCGGTTTCGTCCGCTCAAACTTCGCCTTTGCCATCCCTTACCTCCTATTCCTTGGTCTCATCAAGAGATCGTTTTGAATATTCATATCACATTCCATCATAAGAGACACGTCCTTCGATCCGGGCGATAATGCCTTCCATGATCTCGAGGGGAGTCGTCTCGTACTGGCTGAACTCCATCGAAAATACGCCGCGTCCCTGAGTCAGCGTCCGCAGGATCGTAGCGTAGCCGAACATCTCGGCCAGAGGGACAAGGGCCTTGATGACTCTTGAGCCTCCTCGCATTTCCATGCCTTCAATCTTTCCCCGGCGGGCGTTGAGATCGCCGACGATATCGCCGAGATAATCGTCCGGAGAGACGACCTCGAGCTTCATCATGGGCTCAAGAAGCACGGGCACAGCCTTCCGGGCCGCTTCCTTGAAAGCCATGGAGCTTGAGATTTTAAAGGCCAGCGGTGTCGAATCGATCTCATGATACGAAACGTCCGTCAGCGTAACCTTGATGTCGGTCATGGTGAAGCCAGCTAGGATGCCGAAATCGAGCGATTCCCGCACGCCGTCCTCGATCGCCGACACAAGATCCCGGGGAATGACCCCGGTTTTGATTTTATTCATAAACACAAAACCTTCGCCTCTTTTGAGCGGCTCAACTGTGAGCCGGCTGCGACCGTACTGGCCCTTACCGCCCGCTTGACGAATATATTCGCCTTCGCCTTTGGCCGCTTTCAAGACGGTCTCTTTGTAAGCGACCTGCGGCTTGCCCAGGTTGGCCTGGACGCCGAATTCTCGGGACATACGGTCCATGAGGATTTCGATGTGAAGCTCGCCCATGCCGTAAACCAGAGTCTGTCCCGTCTGCGGGTCCTGCATGATCTTGACCGTCGGATCTTCTTTGGCCAGCTTGGCCAGGGCGTTGGCCAGCTTCGTGTGCTCGACCCTGGACTTGGGCTCGATTGTCACGGAGACCACCGGCTCGGGGAACTTGATGGATTCCAGGACGATGGGCCGGTTCTTGGCGCACAGCGTATCGCCCGTCGAAAGGTTTTTCATCGAACCCATGGCCATGATGTCGCCAGCGAAGATTTCCTTCACTTCTTTCCGCTTATTGGCGTGCATCTCAAGCAGCCGCGAGACACGCTCTTCTTCATCCTTGATCGAATTATAAAAAACCGAGCCGATCTTGGCTTTTCCCGAGTAAACGCGGAAAAAAGCCAGCGTGCCCATGAAGGAGTCGTTTTGGAGCTTGAAGACCAGCGCCGAAAACGGTTCGTCGTCCGAGGCTTTTCTTGACTCCGGCTGACGCGTCCGGGGATGGAAACCCTCGACGGGCGGAATGTCCACCGGCGACGGCAAGTAATCGACAATCGCCTCGAGCAAAGGCTGGACGCCCTTATTGCGGAACGAAGCGCCGTAAAGCACAGGCACCAAGGCGCCTCGGACCGTCGCCCTGCGGATCGCCCGCTTGAGCTCGGACGGCTCGATGTCCTTCCCTTCCAAATACTGCTCCATGATATGCTCGTCCGTATCGCTCAGCTGTTCAATCATTTCCGTACGTTTCCGGCGGGCTTCGGCCTGGTGTTCTGGACTGATCATATTCGCCGTATAATCCGTTCCGATCACGTCCGTTCCCCAGTCATATTCTTTCATATTCACCAAGTCGACAACTCCTCGAAAATACTCCTCCCGTCCCATGGGAATCTGGATGGCGAGGGGTGAAGCTCCGAGCCTTGTTTTCAACTGACCAAAGGCTCGCTCCGGATCGACCCCGAGACGGTCCATCTTGTTGATGTACACGATTCTGGGGACCCGGTACTTATCCGCCTGCCGCCAGACAGTCTCGGATTGAGGCTCGACCCCACCGACTCCGCAAAGGAGGATCACCCCTCCGTCCAGGACCCGCAGCGACCGCTCGACCTCGGCCGTGAAATCAACGTGTCCCGGCGTGTCGATGATGTTGATTCGATGGGCGTTCCAGTAACAGGTGGTGGCGGCTGAGGTGATCGTTATACCACGTTCCTGCTCTTGAGCCATCCAATCCATGACGGCCGTACCCTCGTCGACTTCTCCTAACTTGTAGGTGATGCCCGTGTAATAAAGGATACGCTCCGTCGTGGTAGTCTTCCCCGCATCGATATGAGCCATAATGCCGATATTTCTCACTTTGTCGATAGGGTACGGTCGCGTCAAACCTTCTCTCCATTAGGGTCTGAAGGATTCTTTCTCCGATGCTTAGGGAGACTTCCATTTATAAGATTACCATCTATAATGAGCGAAGGCGCGGTTCGCCTCCGCCATTTTATGGGTATCTTCTCGCTTTTTCACGGCGCCGCCCTTGTTCGAGACGGCGTCCAAAATTTCCGCGGCGAGCTTATCGACTATGGTCTTGCCGCCCCGCTCCTGAGCGTAGTGGATCAGCCAGCGCACGCCGACCGAGATCGAGCGGTTGACATCGACCTCGATAGGGACCTGATAGGTCGCGCCGCCGACGCGCCGGGATTTCGTCTCGAGCATGGGCCGGACATTATCGACGGCCTTCTCGAAAACCTTCAACGGGTCTTCCTTGGACTTTTGTTTGACGACGTCCATCGTCTTGTAGATCATCCGTTCGGCGACGCCCTTTTTTCCCTTTTTCAGAAAAGTGTTGATGAATCTGGCGATCAACGTGCTGCTGAACTTTTGGTCGCCGCGCACTTTCTTCTTTTTGATAATTCCGCGTCTTGGCATCGATCTCTTCCTTATGAGGCGACTTTCTTCTCCTTGGGCTTCTTGGCGCCATATTTCGACCGGCCTTGCAGCCGATTCTGGACGCCCTCGCTGTCCAATGTTCCGCGAATGATGTGATAGCGGACGCCCGGCAGGTCCTTGACGCGGCCTCCGCGGATGAGCACGATCGAGTGCTCCTGCAGGTTATGTCCGACTCCCGGGATATAGCCCGTGACCTCGATATTATTCGTCAAACGGACTCTCGCCACTTTGCGCAAAGCCGAGTTAGGTTTCTTGGGCGTCGTCGTGAAGACCCTTGTACAGACGCCGCGTCTCTGCGGGCAATCTTCGAGAGCCGGCGATTTGCTCTTGTACCTCTTAAGCGTTCGGCCTTTTCGAATCAATTGGTTGACGGTTGGCAATAAACCTACTCCTTTAAACCAGTTTCTATTATACTCACTCCGAACAGAAATGTTCTCTCGGAACGATTTTCGGATAATAACAAAAATACCAATCTATGTCAAGGAAATTGGCGCAGTTAGCTCAAAAAATCAGTTTTGAGGAGGAGCCTCTTCAGTGGCCTTCTCCGTTTCCGCCGCTTTCTCCTCCCGAAGCTCCACATCGCGGTAAAACTTGTAGCCCGTACCAGCGGGAATCAGCCGGCCCATAATGATGTTTTCCTTCAGGCTCCGCAGTTGGTCCACTTTGCCGTAAATGCTGGCTTCGGTCAGCACTCGGGTCGTCTCCTGGAAGGACGCGGCGGCAATAAAGCTGTCAGTGCTTAAAGCGCTCTTGGTGATCCCCAGGAGCAGGGGTCTGGCTTTGGCCGGTTTCCCGCCCTTCTTGATCACCTTGAGATTTTCCTCCTGGAATACGAACTTATCGACCTGCTCGTCCACCAGGAATTCCGTGTCTCCGACTTCCTCGACCTTGACCCAGCGCAGCATCTGCCGGATGATGACCTCGATGTGCTTGTCGTTGATGGCGACGCCCTGAAGTCTGTAGACCTCCTGGACTTCCCTCAAGAGATATTCGGCCAGCTCCTTCTCACCCAGGACCTTGAGGATATCGTGGGGATTGACCGGTCCGTCCATCAACGGCGTGCCGGCTTTCAGCCGTTCTCCGTCGCCAACGTTGATATGGGCGCCTTTCGGAATCAGATACTCCTTGGGCGCAATTCGATCACTTTTAACCGTCAGCTTTCTGTACCCTCGGACCAGGCCGCCGAACTCGACGGTGCCATCGATTTCACTGATGACGGCCGGAGTTTTGGGCCGCCGCGCCTCAAAAAGCTCTTCCGCACGCGGCAGCCCCCCCGTGATATCCTTGGTCCGGGAGACCTCTCGCGGTATTTTAGCCAGCGCATCGCCGGCATGGACGATGTTTCCATTTTTGACTTCTAAGTGCGCTCCGGATGGAAGATAGTACCGCTTGAGGATAAGGGGTGCTTCCTTTTCTTTGCCTGTTCTTGAATCTTTCATTTTTTCTTTCTTATGAAGATCGACAATCTCAATGCGCGGCTGGAGTTTTTCATCCTTGGGCTCGATAATGACGGGACTCATGAGGCCGGTGATCTCATCCTGTTCTTCTTCCATGCTGACCTTAGGAACGACATCCTGAAATTGGATACGACCCGTCTCCTCGGTCAAAATGAACGTATTGAAGGGGTCCCACTCGGCAAAAATCTGGCGGGCTTTCACGGCATCGCCTTCCTTGTGCAGGAGCTTAGCGCCATAAGGCACCTGGTAATGCTCGATTTCGCGCCCCCGGTGGTCCATGATGGCGATGTTAGCGTTGCGGTTGACGATGATCAGGGATTTTTCTTTGTTGACGACAGCTTTGACGTTATTGAACCGGATGAGGCCGTCATTCTTGGTCTCGAGCTTGGACCGCTCCGCTCCCCTCATGGCGATGCCGCCGACATGGAACGTTCTCATCGTCAGCTGCGTGCCCGGCTCGCCGATGGACTGAGCTCCGATAATGCCCACCGCTTCGCCCAGCTCTACCAGGAAACCGCTGGACATATTGCGGCCATAGCAAAGCTGGCAGACGCCGCGCTTGGCCTCGCAGGTCAGAACCGAACGGAGCTTGACTTTTTCGATGCCGAGGTTCTGGAGCTCATGGGCGATGGCTTCCGTGATCTCCTCGTTCATGTCGACGATGACCTTGTTTGTATCCGGATGGACGATCCGTTCGAGCGACATGCGGCCGACCACGCGGTCGATGAAGGGCTCGACGATCTCTCCGTTCTCGACGATCGCCGTGACGTTGATTCCCTTGAGCGTCCCGCAGTCATGTTCTTCGACGATTACTTCCTGGGCGGCATCCACAAGCTTGCGGGTCAGGTAGCCGGAATTGGCCGTTTTCAAAGCGGTGTCCGCCAACCCTTTGCGCGCGCCGTGGGTCGAGATGAAGTACTGCACCACGTTCAATCCTTCGCGGAGGTTGGAGACGATCGGCATCTCCATGATTTCGCCGGACGGTTTGCTCATCAGGCCTCGCATCCCGGCGAGCTGGCGGATCTGCTGTTTGTTGCCCCGGGACCCGGAATCGGCCATGACAAAGAGCGGGTTGAGATGGGGTCCTTCGAAGCTGATCCTCTTCATCTCGTCGATCATCGCGCTCGAGACTCTATCTGTGACCGAGCCCCAGATTTCGACGACACGGTTAAATCGCTCGCCAGCCGAAATCGTCCCGTCGAGGTAGAGCTTTTCAATGTCTTGAACCTCTTTTTGGGCTTTTCCGATGAGTTCCGCTTTTTCTTTGGGAATAACGAAATCGTCGATGCCCAGCGAAAAACCGGCCTGAGTCGCCTGGTTGAAGCCGAGTTCTTTCAGTTTATCGAGGGTCTCGACCGTTTTGGTCAGGCCGGCTTTAAGGTAGATATAAAAGACGAGATTTTCCAGTCCTTTTTTCTTAAACGTCCCGTTGAAAAACGGCATCCCCTTGGGCAGGGCGTTGTTGAAGATGATCCGGCCGGGAGTTGTTTCAATCAGCTCTCTTTTGACATTGACGACGGGACAGTTCATAACAGCCTGGTCGTCATAATAGGTCGCCAGGTTCATGAACGGCCCGCTGTAGCGGATTTTGATCAGGGATTGAAGATTGATGTCCTTGTTTTCCAGGGCCAGAAGCACTTCATCCGGAGAAACGAAAATCCGGCCTTCGCCTTTGAGATTTTTCTTGGCCAGCGTGCAGTAATAACAGCCCAGAACCATATCCTGGCTGGGGATCGTCAGCGGCCGCCCGTGCGCCGGTGAGAGAATGTTGTTCGCCGACAACATCAGGGTCGAGGCTTCTATCTGGGCTTCGACAGACAGGGGAATATGCACGGCCATCTGGTCGCCGTCGAAGTCGGCGTTGAACGCCGCGCAGACCAAGGGATGGATCTGAATCGCCTTGCCTTCGATTAGGATGGGCTCAAAGGCCTGAATGCCCAAGCGGTGAAGTGTGGGGGCACGATTGAGAAGGATGGGATGCTCCTTGACGACTTCCTCGAGATAATCCCAGACTTCGGGCCGTTCCTGTTCATGCCATTCGCGGGCCACCTTGACGCTGGGCACCAGCCCTTCTTTTTCGAGCTTATGGAAAATAAAGGGCTTGAAGAGCTCCAGCGCCATCTTCTTCGGCAGGCCGCACTGGTTGAGTCTGAGTTCAGGGCCGACGACGATAACGGAGCGACCCGAATAATCGACGCGCTTGCCGAGGAGGTTCTGGCGGAACCGGCCCTGCTTTCCGCGGAGCGCTTCGCTCAGCGATTTAAGCGGCCGCCGGTTGGCGCCGAGGTGCACGCGCCCCCTCTTTCCATTATCAAAAAGGGCGTCCACGGCTTCCTGAAGCATCCGCTTTTCGTTGCGGATGATGAGATCGGGTGCGCGCAGCTCAATCAGCTTTTTTAGACGGTTGTTCCGGTTGATGACTCTCCGATAGAGGTCGTTCAGGTCGGATGTTGCGAATCGACCTCCGTCCAAGCGGACCAAAGGCCGCAGGTCCGGAGGAATAACGGGAACGACATCCAGGACCATCCACTCCGGACGGTTTCCCGATTTTTTGAGGGCCTTGAAGACGCGGAGCCGTTTGGCAAAGCGAAGCCTTCTCTGTTGAGAGGTTTCCTTTTTCATAGCCTTCCGCAGGCGGTCGGCTTCTTTCTTAGTGTCGATGCGCTCCAGGAGAACCTTGATCGCTTCGGCTCCGATCGACGCGTCAAATTTATCGCCGTATTTTTCCCGCGCTTCCTTATACTCTTCTTCATTGAGAAGCTGTTTTTCCTTGAGCGAACTGTCTCCGGAACGGATGACGATATGGGACTCAAAGTAAAGGACCTTTTCCAAGTCCTTGATGGTCAGGTCCAGAACCAGGCCGATCCGGCTCGGCGGACTCTTGAAGAACCAGATATGAGCGACGGGCGAAGCCAGTTGAATGTGGCCCATGCGTTCCCGTCGGACTTTGGATTTGGTGACCTCAACGCCGCAGCGCTCACAGATGATGCCCCGGAATTTCATCCGCTTGTATTTGCCGCATAAGCATTCATAATCGTTGATCGGGCCAAAAATTTTCGCGCAAAAGAGTCCGTCCTTTTCGGGTTTAAACGTCCGGTAGTTGATCGTCTCCGGTTTGGTCACTTCGCCCCAGGACCAGCTTTTAATTTTTTCAGGAGAGGCGATGCTTATCCGGACCCGGTCGAAATCCATTTTCGGTTTTCCGCCGATGGGTTGTTTGAGTTCCATTATTGTTCTCCTTTAAGAATTTGGGGAACGTCAATCCCCCACGGCAGGACGTCTTCTTTTTCGGCCTTTTCGAGCTCGACGTTCAGGCACAGGCTCTGCAGCTCGCGGATCAGAACATTGACGGATTCCGGCAGACCGGGCGTAAAATCGAGGTCGCCTTTGACGATGGCTTCGTAAATCTTCGCCCGACCCTCGACATCGTCCGACTTCACCGTCAGCAGTTCTTGAAGGGTGTAGGCCGCGCCGTAAGCTTCCAGGGCCCAAACCTCCATTTCGCCGAACCGCTGTCCGCCGAACTGGGCTTTTCCGCCGAGCGGCTGTTGGGTGATGAGCGAATAGGGTCCCGTCGAGCGGGCGTGGATCTTGTCATCCACCAGATGATAGAGCTTCATCATATAGATATTGCCGACGGTCACTTCCTGGTCGAACAGCTCGCCCGTGATCCCGTCGGAAAGCGGAATCTTTCCGGATTCCGGGAGACCGGCCTTGCTCAGCAGTTCCTTGACTTCGCGCTCTGAGCAGCCGTCGAACACGGGCGTCGAAATCCAGAGGCCGAGTTTCTCGGCGGCCCAGCCCGCGTGAGTCTCCAGAATCTGGCCAACGTTCATACGAGAGGGGACGCCCAGCGGATTGAGGACGATTTCGACCGGTGCACCGTCCGGCATTCGCGGCATGTCTTCTTCGGCGACAATCCTGGCGATGATCCCTTTGTTTCCATGGCGGCCCGAGACCTTATCGCCGACCGAGAGTTTCCGTTTCATGGCGATAAAGACTTTAATGGCCTGGATGACGCCGGGCGCTAGCTCGTCGCCTTTTTTCAGACTGTCGACTTTTTCCTTGAAAATCGCCCTCAGGGCTTCAATCTGGCGCTTGACTTTTTTCTCGATGTCTTTGATTTTATCGTCACGCTCTTGGTCCGGCTCGACCTTCAGCTTGCCGAGTTCGTCCGGGTCGATATCATCCAAGACCTTTTCGGTCAGCTTCGATCCTTTGGCGAGCTGCAATCCGGAGACTTTCTGGTCTCTTTCCAGGATACCGCCTTTGAGCAGCGCTTTGATCTTTCGCCATTTCTCGCTTTCGAGAATGGTGATTTCGTCGTCCAGGTTCCGCTTCATCTTGCCGATCTCATCTTTTTCGATGAGCTTGGCCCTGTTTCCTTTTTCCGTGCCCCGGCGGGAGAAGAGGCGGACGTCGATGATCGTTCCCTCGACGCCCGGCGAGCAGTACAAGGAGGCGTCCTTGACATCCAGGGCTTTTTCTCCGAAGATCGCCTTCAAGAGCTTTTCTTCGGGCGAAAGTTGCGTTTCCCCTTTGGGAGCCACTTTCCCGACCAGGATATCGCCCGATTTGACATGGGCGCCGATCCGGACGATGCCGTTCTCATCCAGGTTCCGCAGGACGTTTTCGGGAACATTGGGAATATCGCGCGTGATTTCTTCGGGACCCAGTTTCGTGTCCCGGGCTTCGATCGTTTCCTCGACAATATGGAGCGAAGTAAAGATGTCTTGCTTGATCAATCTTTCACTGACGATGATCGCGTCTTCGAAATTATATCCCCGCCACGGCATGAACGCGCAGAGAACGTTGCGGCCAAGCGACAGTTCTCCGCCATCCGTGCACGAGCTGTCGGCCAGGACCTGGCCCCTGACGACATGATCGCCCTTGCGGACGATCGGCCGCTGACTGAGACAGGTGTTCTGGTTGGTCCGCAGAAATTTCGTCAGGAGATAAAGATCCGTGCCGACGTCGTAATCCTTGGAGTTTTCGCGCTCGTCGGTCCGCACCAGGATGCGCTCGGCGTCGACGAACTCAACAACGCCGGATCGCTTGCAGATGATGACGTCGCCAGATCCCGTGGCCACCAGGTGCTCGATGCCCGTTCCAATGCGAGGCGCTTCCGGCCGCAGCAGCGGCACGGCCTGCCTCTGCATGTTCGATCCCATGAGGGCGCGGTTGGCGTCGTCATGTTCCAGGAACGGAATTAGGGCCGCAGACAGCGAGACAAGCTGTTTCGGAGAGACGTCGATATAATCGATTTGAGGCTGGGGCAGGAGTTTGAAGTTCCCGCTTTGCCGCGCGCTGATGAGGTCATCGATGAAAACGCCCTTCTCATCGACCCGCGCATTGGCCTGGGCAATGTTGAATTTTTCCTCTTCCCAGGCGGTCAAATAAAAACAATAGGATTCGACCAGCGGAAGATGGCGCGCGTTTTTACGCTTCAGCGATGCGATTTCCTTTAAAATCTCATCTTTCTCGATGATGTCGCCGACTTTATGGTCGCCGTCGCCGGGATGGAGGATCTTGACATAGTCGATGATCCGGCCGTCTTTGACCTTCCTGTAGGGCGTTTCGACAAAGCCGTAGCTGTTGACTCTTGCATAGCAGCTCAGGGAGGAGATCAAGCCGATATTCGGGCCTTCCGGCGTCTCCACGGGACAAATGCGGCCGTAGTGGGAGGCCTGAATATCGCGGACCTCGAAACCGGCGCGTTCGCGGCTTAAGCCGCCGGGGCCGAGGGCGCTCAGGCGTCTTTTATGCGTGATTTCGGCCAAGCTGTTGATCTGGTCCATGAATTGGGAGAGCTGCGAACTCCCGAAAAATTCCTTGAGCGCCGCGATGACCGGCTTGGAATTGATCAGATCCTGGGGCATCGCCGAGGCGAGATCCGCAGTGATTGTCATCTTTTCCTTGATCGTCCGTTCCATGCGCGTCAGGCCGATGCGGAAAGCGTTCTCGACGAGCTCGCCCACCGAGCGAACCCGCCGGTTGCCGAGATGGTCGATGTCGTCCACGGTGCCTTCGCCGCGGCGGAGGCGGAACAAATATTTCATCACTTCTACATAATCCTGCGGCGTTAGGATTTTGTCATCGAGCGACGTATTCAGTCCGAGTTTGATGTTCATCTTCAAACGGCCGATGCGCGAGAAATTGTATTTCTGAGGATTGAAGAAAAGATTATGGAAGAGCTTGTGGGCGCTGTCCATGGTGTGGGGTTCGCCAGGCCGCAGCTTCCGATAGATTTCCGCTAGGGCCTGATTGGTGTCCTTACGGAGGTCCTTTTTCAGCGTGTTGCTGATGATCATCCCCGCCTCATCCTCAATGGGAAAAAAGATCTCGAACGGCTCGCCCTTGCCAATGAGTAAATCGAGGGCCGTGTCGCCGATCTCTTCGTTGGATTTGACTTTGCCCTTGATCGTCGTCAAGCCGTAGGCGTTCTGCAGGTCTTTGCGGTCGATGGCAACCCTTGGAATGCCGGCGGCCTTGATGGACTGGACAAGTTCCGGAGTTAATTTTTTCTTGGCGTGGGCGATGATCGAGTTCGTTTTCGGGTCGGCGACATCCTCGGCGAGGGTCTTACCGACCAGCCCTTCCGAAAAATCCCAATAGAGCTTCCCGTTCTCCGGCGTGACTTTATACACCCGGTGGAAGACGCGCAGGATGTCCTCATCCGAGCTGAATCCTAGCGCCCGGAGAAAAACCGTGGCCAGGAATTTCTTTTTTCTGTCCAGGCGGACAAACAGGTTGTTTTTGGCGTCATATTCAAACTCCACCCAGGCGCCCCGGTAGGGAATGATCTTGGCGATGAAGAATCCCTTGGCCTCGCCCTGCCGGAAGAAAACGCCGGGCGACCGCTGGAGTTGGCTGACGACCACCCGCTCGATTCCGTTGAAAATATACGTCCCCTTTTCAGTCATGAGGGGGATGTCGCCAAAATACACTTCCTGCTCTTTGATATGTTTCAGCCGTTTAGCCTTTGTCGCAGCGTCCTTTTCCCACGATATGAGACGCACCTTGAGCCGCAGGGGCACGGCATAGGTGTAGCCTTTTTGAAGGCATTCGTTCGGACTGTATTTCATCTTCAGGCCCACTCGGTCGCCGCAGTGGTCGCATTGGGGGACTTCGATCTTTCGGGTCGCGCCGCAATAAGGACAGATCTCTTTTTCCGTGAGCTCAGCGTCGGCCGGAAGGAGGGTTCCGCAGCCGTTGCACTTCGCCCTGGAGTTCTCCACGCCCTTGAGCCGACCGCATTTGCATTCCCAGTTTCCGATCGAATAATTGATAAAGTCGAGCTGGGTGGTTTCCTTAAAATCAGAAATGGGAAAAACATCCTTAAACGCGGCCTGCAGGCCCGTCTCTTTTCGCTCCTCGGGCAGCAGTTCCATTTGCAGGAACTCCGCGTAAGAATGCGTTTGGATCGCGAGAAGGTCGGGCATGGGAAAAACCTGTTTGATTTTGGAAAAATCATGTCTTTGGCGATAGATATTTTCGAGTTCTTTCATCATGGACGCTCTCTTGGGGTCATCATACCGAATGGGCGATGAATACTCACTTTCCTTCTTGCCTTCGGGAATTCAGTATGTGTACCCAATTTATATTTATCGAAACATACTTACATATAATAGGAACACGCCCCGAACATTCGCCTTCGGTCTGTATCCCCTATTATTTTCGCGATGCTGGTCAGGGTCAATCCTTTCGAATTTTTTCTTACTGCAGCTCGACTTGCGCTCCGACGTCTTCGAATTTCTTCTTCAAGGTCTCGGCGTCCTGCTTGGTAAGTCCTTCTTTAACCGGCTTGGGAGCGCCGTCCACTAAATCCTTCGCCTCTTTCAACCCCAGATTCGTGGCTTCCCGGACGATTTTGATGACATTGATCTTCTTTTCGCCGGCGCTCTTCAGAACCACGGTGAATTCACTCTTGGCCTCTTCCGCTTTGGCCTCGGCCTGGGGCGCGGCGCCGACGGCGGCAGCCGAGGGAACGGCCGCGGCGGCGCTGATGCCGTATCGCGTCTCGAACTCCTTGATATAATCCGCAAGTTCCAGAACCGTCAGATTATCCAGGTGCTTGAAAAATTCTTCTTTGGTTAGTTTTGACACGTTGTTGACTCCTTTCCTGTCTCGGTCATTGACGTTTATTTTTGTCCTTTATTTGGCTCAACAAGCTTCCCGTGCTGGTTAAGGGGGCTTGGAACACTCTTAAAAATTGCGCGAGCGGGTAGGCCATGAAGTACCCGATCTTGCCCAGCAGGGCTTGACGGGACGAGAGTTTCGCGACTTCATCGAAGCGCTCGGCCGGAAAGTAGCGGCCCTGGACCAGTCCACCCTTCATCACCAGGACCTTGTTCTGGACGGCAAAATCCTTGAGAGCCTTGGCCAATATAATCGGGTCGGCGGCCGTGTAGGCGACGGCGGTCGGATGGTGGAACGAGGCTTTGACGTCGGCGGGGAACTCCGCCTGCAGGGCCCGCAGGGCGAGCCGGTTCTTGACGACTTTGAGCGAGGAGGAATATTTCCGCAGGGTCTTCCGCAAATCCACGGACTGGGCCACCGTCATCTTGTTGTAATCGAACAGGTAGAAGGTGTCGTTGGCCTTGAATATATCATTGAGCTCGTCGATGCGTGTGACTTTTTGGCTCCGTTTCACGTGCGTCTCTCCTATTTCTCCAGAATGTCCTCGGAAATCTTAAAGGACGGACCCATCGTCGTACTGAGGAACATGCTCCGGACGTACTTGCCTTTAGCCGTCGACGGTTTGGCGTGAAGCACGGCCCCAATGAAGGCTTTGACGTTGTCCACGAGCTTCGCTTCGGGGAACGAGGCCTTGCCCACCGCCGAATGGATGATGCTTGTCTTGTCGATCCGGAATTCAACCTTGCCGGCTTTGGTTTCTTCAACGGCTTTTTTGATGTCGAACGTCACCGTCCCGGATTTGGGGTTGGGCATCAGGCCTTTGGTGCCGAGAATGCGCCCCAGTTTCCCCACACTCCGCATGATATCCGGCGTGGCGATGACGATATCGAAATCGATCCAGCCGCCGGCGATTTTTTCGATGAGCTCTTCGCCGCCGGCGTAGTCCGCGCCCGTTTCCTCGGCTTCCTTGACTTTTTCGCCGGACGCCAGGACGCAGATCTTCTTGGTCTTGCCGGTGCCGTGCGGCAGGACGACCGTGCCCCGGACCATTTGATCGGACTGTTTGGGATTGACCCCCAGCCGCAGGGCGATGTCGACGGACTCATCGAACTTGGCGTAGTGGCCTTTCTTGAGCAAACCGACCGCATCCTCAAGCGAATACTCGGGCTTGTCCTTGAGCTCTTTTGCTTTTAGATAGTTTTTTCCTCGTTTAGCCACTGATGATCTCCAATCCCATATTTTTGGCGGTTCCTTCGATGATCTTCTTCGCCGCTTCCAGGTCGTTGGCGTTGAGGTCCGGAAGCTTGAATTTGGCGATGTCCTCGATCTGCTTCTGGGTTACTTTGCCGACTTTTTCCTTATTCGGGGTGCCCGACCCCTTGGCGATGCCCGCCGCTTTTTTCAAAAGATAAGACGCCGGGGGCGTTTTCAGAACGAAGGTGAAGCTCTTGTCCTTAAAGACCGTGATGATGACGGGAACGACCATGCCTTCTTCCATCTTGCCCGTTTTCTCGTTGAACTCGCGGACGAACTGCATGATGTTGACATTGTGCGGCCCCAGCGCTTGGCCCACCGGAGGAGCGGGGCTGGCCTGGCCCGCGACGATTTGCAGCTTGATTCTGGCGATGACTTCTTTGGACATATGGTTCTCCTATATTTTCTCGACCTGCAAAAATTCCAATTCCACAGGGGTCGACCGGCCGAAAATGGTCACGAGCACTTTGAGCGTGCTCCGTTCGTGATTGACGTCTTCGACGATGCCGTTGAAGTTGAAGAACGGGCCGTCAATAATCCGGACCGCTTCGCCTTTTTCAAACGAATGCTTGGGCTTGGGCTTTTCGGAAGTCGTTTCCATGTGTTCGACGATCTGGCTGACCTCATCCCTGCTGAGGGGCGAAGGTTTTTTGCCCGATCCGACAAATCCCGTCACCTTAGGCGTCTCACGGATGATGAGCCAGTTCTCGTCGGTCATTTCCATTTCGACCAAAATATAGCCGGGATATGAGCGCTTGGTGGAGACGACCTTCTTCCCCATCTTGATTTCAATCACGTCTTCCGTGGGAATGATGATTTGGCCGATTTCATCCTGGATTCCCATTTCGAGGGCCCGTTGATGGATCGATTCGGCCACGAACTTTTCAAACCCTGAATAGGTGTGAACGACATACCAATTTTTTGCCATCGACATCTCTCATCCTTAGTGGCGTTTGAAGAAGTCCCCGATCCAGGTGATCACCCGGGAAAACGCGACATCCATAAAGAACAGATAGAAGCCGAAGAAAAAGACCGAGATGATGACGACTATGGTCGTGCTGTAGACTTCGTTCCGCGACGGCCAAGTCACTTTTCGCAGCTCCGCTTTCGCATCCTTCAGAAACATCCAGAAACGCTTGTACCATCTCTCTTTTTGACTCATGAACAATCCTTATGAGCAAATTTATTTTTTCTTAGGAACAATCCTTAAGGTTGAGTTCGTCTGGCAGGTGAGGCAGGACTCGAACCCGCAACCTGCGGTTTTGGAGACCGCTGCTCTAGCCAATTGAGCTACTCACCTGTTTCACGCAAATCCCTTCGTCCCGATCTCCTATTTCACTTCCTTGTGAAGAGTGTGTTTCCTGCAGAACGGACAGAATTTCTTAATTTCCAGTCGTTCGGTTTGTTTTTTCTTATTGCGCGTGTTCGAGTAGTTCCGCCTTTTGCAGACCGAACAGCTCAAGGTGATGATCTCTCTCATACGTATCTCTTTCTAAAGGGCCGCACATAGGCTGGGGATACGCCCTAAAATTCCCTGCCCTACGGCAGCTGAAGCCAATTTATCTTACTCCTCTTACTCCAGAATCTCGGTCACGGTGCCGGCGCCGACCGTCCGCCCGCCCTCGCGGATCGCGAACCGCAACCCCTTCTCCATCGCCACGTCCGTAATCAATGAAACCTCCAGGTTCACATAGTCCCCCGGCATCACCATCTCCACTCCCTCCGGCAGTTTCGCCGTCCCTGTCACGTCGGTCGTCCGAAAGTAAAGCTGCGGCCGATACCCCGTGAAAAACGGCGTGTGCCGCCCCCCCTCTTCCTTCGTCAACACATACACCTCTCCCCTAAACTTCCGGTGCGGCGTGATCGACCCCGGTTTCGCCAAAACCATCCCCCGCTCCACTTCCGTCTTCCCTATCCCCCGCAGCAAACACCCTATGTTATCCCCAGCTTGCGCCTGGTCCAACAGCTTCCGAAACATCTCCACGCCCGTCACCACCGCCTTCCGCGTCTCCCCAAACCCCACGATCTCAACCTCGTCTCCGACCTTCACCTTCCCCCGATCCACCCGGCCCGTCACCACCGTCCCCCGCCCCGTGATCGAAAATACGTCCTCAACACTCATCAAAAACGGCTTGTCCACTTCCCGCAGCGGCTCCGGTATGAACGTGTCCATCGCCTTGATCAATTCCCAGACCGCCTTCGCCGCTTCCCCACTCGGCTCCGCCATCGCCTTCGTCGCCGATCCCCTCACCACCGGCGTCTTGTCCCCAGGAAAATTATACTTCGTCAATAGCTCCCGTACTTCCAGCTCCACTAAGTCCAATATCTCAGGATCATCCACCAAGTCCACCTTGTTGATGAAAACCACGATCGACGGCACCATCACCTGCCGTGCCAGCAAGATGTGCTCCCGCGTCTGCGGCATCGGCCCGTCCGCCGCCGAGACCACCAGCACCGCCCCGTCCATCTGCGCCGCCCCTGAGATCATATTCTTGATGTAGTCCGCGTGCCCAGGACAATCTATGTGGGCGTAGTGCCGCGCTTCCGTCTCATACTCCACGTGCGCCAAGGCCACCGTCAGTATCTTCGTCGCGTCCCGCCTGAACATCTTCGCGTCCGCCTTGGCCACCTCATCGTAGCTCTTCGCCTCCGCCAACCCCTTCGTCGCCAATACCTTCGTTATCGCCGATACCAGCGTCGTCTTCCCGTGATCAATATGCCCGATCGTCCCCACATTTACATGCGGTTTCGTCCGCTCAAACTTCGCCTTTGCCATCCCTTACCTCCTATTCCTTGGTCATGGCGACCTATGTTAGCCCAGCCCACGACCAGAGTTGAACTGGTGACCCCATCCTTACCAAGGATGTGCTCTACCAACTGAGCTACGTGGGCACCCAAAAAATATTCATCAAGAGCGGGAAACGGGGCTCGAACCCGCGACATTCAGCTTGGAAGGCTGACGCTCTACCAACTGAGCTATTCCCGCGTCCCAAAGTGGGCAGGGAAGGATTCGAACCTCCGAAGCGTTTCCGCAGCGGGTTTACAGCCCGCCCCATTTAACCACTTTGGTACCTGCCCAAGTCCTATTCATAATATGAGGCGGCTCGCCTAAGCCAGCGAAGGGACTTGAACCCCCGACCCGCTGATTACAAATCAGCCGCTCTACCAACTGAGCTACGCTGGCATATCATCCTTTCGCGCAAAAAAGAAAAAAAGGTTCTACTAGAGGAGAAGGTTAAGAGAAAAACTTATTTTTAGGAAATTTTTTCTCTGCAACCTTTAAATTTTTTTTTGTAACAGCTCAAGGGTAAAAAAAATATAAGACAACCTCCGCTATGCTACAAGAAACTTAAATATTTGTCAAGTGGACGAATCGAGTCATCTAAAATCTAACCATAGAGGGTATCGTCTTGTCATTTAAAAATCTAACCCAAAATGGGTGAGGATTTTAGTAACCTAGCCTTCTGAGAAAGGAGGTCAGGTTATGAATCTGGAG
>Ga0315282_10008045_pt1 | contig 17148 bp, 17 predicted proteins | sample YL17G07_20_MG_FD_203693 | JGI IMG/M metagenome (GOLD analysis project Ga0315282, IMG submission 203693) | Sediment microbial communities from Yellowstone Lake, YNP, Wyoming, USA - YL17G07_20 | ecosystem: Environmental > Aquatic > Freshwater > Lake > Sediment | place: USA: Wyoming | collected... | reverse complement strand
ATTGGACATATGTTCTCAACTCTGCTCCATCAACTACGCAGCAGATTATCAGTCGAAGCAATATATCATTAGCGTGGCGATTCCCTGTGGGAGAATCAAATGCCAGCCAAATCCGTCGTTTTCGACAATGGCATGTGAAAACTAATATTATGCGCACGCTTCCTGAGAGCCGAGATCAATGATGACTGAAAGTTTTGACCCGTTTGCCGTTGGAAAGGGGCAGAAGAGATTCGGATACATTGTAGCCGTCGACACTGTTTCGACTGGAAAGGTTGACATTCCTGTAGGAGTGGTCAACGGGTCTGCGAGCGGACCCACATTCGCCGTTACCGGTGGGTTGTACCCTACTGAGTACGACGGCGTTGAAGCTGCTGCTAGGCTCTATCAGAGTACCAATCCTAAGGATCTGACTGGACGATTGGTTGTTGTCCCAGCAGTGTACATGCCTGTTTTTCGGTTCCGCACTCCATGGTTCGGCCTAACGCAATCTGTCAGTCTCATGGATGGTTTGAACATAAACCGAGCTTTCCCAGGCGACGCCAACGGAACGTTGACTCAGATCGTGGCCTACAGACTCTTCAATGAAATCATACTCAAGTCGAACTACCATGTTGACCTTCGAGGTGGCGACCTGAACGAATCGCACCTTGTTCACACCATCTTCGCCAGAGGAATTGGCAAAGAAATCGATAAGGTTTCTGAAGAAATGGCGAAGGTCGTTGGGTACGAATATGTTCTGCCGGGTACACCGGAGATTGAGCACACTGGACCGAAAACTTTCATCTATGAGACGTTGAAGCGGGGAGTTCCTTCGATCATAACCGAAAGCGGGCTGGGATACAGAACACAACCTCTAGAAGAGTATGTCATGCTGCATGTTGAAGGCGTAAGAAATCTTCTGAAACATTTCGGTATGCTGAAAGGCTCATCTACAAGGCCCAAGAACCAGAAATTCCTCGACATGACATGGCACCGCGTCAAGGCACCGGTTGCGGGAATATTTCATGCACAGGCCGATCAAGGACACTTACCCAAGAAAGGTGAGGTTCTCGGAAGGATCACGGACATTGACGGCAGCGAGTTGGCCAAAGTGACCTCGCCGATTGACAGCGTCATTCACACAATGTTCCCAAGACGCGTAGTCTTCCCGGGAGACAACTTGTTCACTCTTCTACAGGTAGGCGAGCCAACGGGCTGGTGAACACCATACGGATACTGGTAATCAACCCGAACACTAACCCTAGAAATACGAAGGTCATCGCGGACGCAATTGCAGCTTACAAGACGCCCGGCATAGAAGTCGACGTCGTCAACCCCGAGAAAGGCCCACTTGGCCTAGAATCATACTACCACAACTATCTTGCCGCCGTCGAAGTCCACAAGATGATTCCTGAGGCCGAGAAGAAAGGGTACAATGGAGTCGTCATAGCGGCCTTCGGTGACCCTGGCATAGAAGCCGCGAAGGAACTCGCCACCATACCAGTGGTCGGCATCACTGAAGCTTCTTATTCTCTTGCTAGGCTGCTCGCCACAAAGTTTCTCGTCATAGTTAGCGCAGATACAGCCGTTCCACGACAAATGCGTTACATCAAGAAACTCGGCATTCCAGACTACCAGTTCGCCTTCAGGCCAATCGGGCTCACTGTTCTGGGTGTGATGGAAGATCGCGTAAGTGCGAAGGATCTGATCGCCAAGAACTGTGAGCAATCACTCAAGGATACTGGCGCAGAACTGATCGTCATGGGATGCTCGGGGTTCTCCGGCCTGAGAAAAGATCTTGAGAAACAGCTTGGAGTTCCAGTCATCGACCCTGTAGTGGCCGGAGTGCATGTCTGCGCCACACTAGCCCACATGGGGCTTGCCCAAAGCAAGTCAACCACCTTCAGAATACCGCCTCAATTCGAGATCAAACGGTAGCACAGAGACACAATGAGCTCCGCGGGCAAGAAAACCGTTGACGCGAGGGGGTTGTTCTGCCCCGGCCCAATAGATGTCTTGTTGCGCGTTATCAAGCATATCGAAAGCGGTGGCCTCCTTGAATTGCTTGCCGATGACCCGATCGCAAAACAAGACATCAAGGATTGGTGCCGAGTTACAGGAAATACTCTTGTGTCCATGGAAGAAAAAGACGGAACCCTCACTTTCCTGATACGTAAGAAGTAACAGATACCGATCTATTCGTTTTGCAGATATTTGTTGAACCATCTCAGCACGTGACGGTGATATTCCATCAGGTGCTGAGGTAACGAAGTCCTGGGGAGGCCGTGATTCTCTCCAGGGAATATTATCAATTCAGTTTCCTTCCCGAGCCTTTTCAGCGATGTATACAGTTCCTCCGCCTGCGTGACGGAAGACCGATAGTCACGTTGCGCGTGAATTATCATTGTTGGCGTTGTGACGTTCTTCACATATCTCATGGGAGACTTGGATAGGTACAGTTCCTCGTTATCCCAAGGTGTACCTTCAAAGTTTTCTTCAGACCATATGTGCATCTCGTCGCCAATGCCGTAGAAGCTGTAGAAGTCGGATATACCGCCGGCCGTCACCGCTGCCTTGAATCGGTTGGTGTGAGTTATCGCCCAATTAGTAAGGAACCCACCGCGAGAATAGCCCGTTATCCCCAATCTGCTAGCGTCCACCGGGAAGTTCTGAATAGCGTGGTCGACCGCCTCCATGATGTCTTGATATTCCCTTTCGCCGTAGAACTTGGCTCTGGCTGTCTTAGCGAACTCTTCTCCGTACCCGCCGCTGCCTCGTTCATTTGTGTAGAGCACAGCATATCCGTTTGCTGCCAGAACCTGAGCTTGGAAGCTGAAGGCGTTCCCATAGCACCAAGTGTGCGGTCCGCCTTTCAGTATAAGGACCATCGGGCTCTTCTCTTCACTAGCAAATCCAACGGCTCTGTAGAACCAGCAGTCAACAGCGATTCTATCACTCGCCGTGAAAGTGAACTTCATGCCGTCTGAGAGTTGAACTTCTTCTAGGAGTCCGTCGTTGAGTCTCGTTAGCCTACGAGTGTTGCCCCGTTCATAGAGCCAGATCTCTGATGGGCTGAGCATGTCTGTTGCGAGGAACGCCATAGTCTCCTGATCTCTCGAGAAGCTGTATGATTGAATCGTTCTTGTTCCATCGGTTGATCTTCTTACCTGCTTGGATTCCAGTGAGACCCTGTAGAGGTCGGCAACTCCATTCATCGCTGTCAAGAAGTAGAGGCCATCAGAATCTTCCGTCCAGATCGGGCTGGGATCCACCACAAATGACGTTCCACCAGCAACAGTGTCCCCTATTTTCGAGTTGAATCCAGCTGTCAGGTTCACTTCATTGTTCGTTTCGAGGTTGAGAACGTAGATGTCGGTCTTGGATGCTAATCCGTACGTTCGTTTCCGTCCCACGTAGGCCAGCCATTTTCCGTCTGGCGAGAAAGACAACGATTGAAAGTACCTATCCTGGTCTGTGAGTCTCCTGTGCTCTCCGCTCTCAAGGTCCGCAATCCAGACATCATTCCAGTAGGAGAACTCTCGTCGCTCACCCTTGGCGGCTAGGTATGCTATTTTGCTGCCATCCGTGCTCCAAGCGGCGGCAGTAACGCTGTATTCTCCTTCCGTGATCTGTTTCGGTTCTCCCCCATTCGCGTTCACGACTAGTAGATGGCTCCACTTGTTGTTGAGGAATCCGTACGTATCAAACTTGTAGGGTAATGTCCTGATAACCAGCACGTCACTTTCGCTCGTTTCACCCTGTGGAATCCTTGAAAGAAACAGAATCTGCCTTGAGTCAGGCGACCAAAGCGGTGAAGAGAGGTTCTCTCCAAGTGATGCGATTCTAGTCACAGTTCCATTCTCGAGAGAGATCGCCCAGAGACTCTGGTTCCCATCAATATCTGAAAGGAAAGCGATCTTGTCCCCGGAAGGAGACCAAACGGGATTGCGATTGTCCGAACCTCCGGTCGTCAGTTGACGTAATCTTCCTTCGAGGTCAGTAATGTACAGATGTGTAACGTATTTGTTCTCGTGGCAGAGCGGGTCGGTTACCGAAAAAACGATTTTGCTGCCGTCCGGAGAAACTTGAGGGCCAGAAACCTGTCTAAGCGAACATAAATCCTCTATCCTGATCTTCCTCTTGTCTGGCATGCTGTTTCCTCCAATTCTGAACGAAATCCGGGGCTTGCGTGACGCTAGGGCAGTGTCTTGACGGGCTACGCTTTCAGAATCCTTACCAGAGACTCCAGATTCGCTTCTATCTCCAGCGGCGCTTTGACGATTTGCGCGTATTCCCGACTGCTCTTCAGGCCTGTACCCGTAAGCTCGCAGACAACAGTATCGCCCTGCTCGATTATTCCCATTTTCATGAGCTTTATTACACCTGCAACTGAAGGGGCGGCTGAGATTTCCACGTACAGCCCCTCTCTTGTGGCGAGGGCTTTTGCCCACTCGATGGTTTCATCGTCGTTTACCACTTCGGCCAAGCCCCCTGTCTTGCGAAGAGCTTCTAGCACGAGGCCTCCTTTCGGGGGTGCGCCGACTGCAAGTCCTTCCGCCACGGTGTGGGGTGCTTTTACTGGGATTATCTCGTTTGCACCCTTCTTGTGGGCGTTGGAAATTGGTGCACAGCCCTCGGCTTGAATGCAGACGAGTTTGGGGATTCGGTCTATCCAGCCGAGCCTATGTAGTTCCTGCAAGCCTTTTGCGCATCCTACAATGCCGCTCCCCGTGCCGACGGGGAAGACTATCCAATCGGGTGGCTGCCAGTTCATCTGTTCGCATATCTCATATGCCGTCGTTTTCGTTCCTTCGATCGCGTACGGACTGACCATGAAACCAGAATAGTACCAGCCATACTTTCTGTACGCGGCTTCGATCACGTCGTGGGTGTCCTGTCGAGTACCCTTCACTTTTACCACCATTGCCCCATTGGCACACATCTGAACCACTTTCTCAGGTTCGGTGGACGATGGAACGAACACGTAGCATGGGATACCCGCCTTGGCAGCGTAGGCTGATAGCGATGCGGCCGCGTTTCCGGTTGAATCTATGGCTAGCGCGTTCACCTTCAACTCATTGGCTTTGGAAACCGCAACGGTTGAGCCTCTGTCCTTGAACGAACTGGTCGGAGCAACGTAGTCAAGCTTCGCCATCAGCTTGACGCCGCTGACAAGTTTCTTTGTTTCGACAAGGGGAGTGAAACCTTCGCCGAAGGTCACTATCGATTCGGTGCGGACAGGCAGCGCTTTTGCGTACCTCCATAACCCACGTGCCTTACTCGTGTTCAACTCGTTTTTGTCGAAGTTGTTCTGCATCGCATCATAGTCGTACTCTATCTCAAAGAGTCCCTGACACTTTGGGCATACAGAAACTTTCTCATTCGTCGGGTACTTCGTACCACATTTGACGCACCTAAGGGCTGTCGCGAACAATTCTCAATCTCCTTCAATTGCCGATGTGATTATCCCTATACGTACACTGGCAGCCACAAAATTGAACTCTCTGGCTTAATTAACGCACCCGTCGGACAGAAACGGACGCAGACATGGGAGTCTTCACATGATTTTTCATCAATCTTCACTCTGAACCGTTTCTTGACTCGTCGTGGCCATGTCTCTCTTCGCCAATAGCGTGATCATTTTGTCATATGCGATCAGGATCACCTTCGATTTGAGGCTGTTCGAGTAGGCCAATTCATTCTCTCACAGCCCTCGTCAAGTCCGGATGCAGCAGTTCAGTAGTTCTTCTCCAAATGTGTTTGGAAGATTGACTATTCGGAAGTGCTTTCCAGAATTAACGGATAGGGCAATGGGTTTTATTCAGATATGGAAGAGAGTTTTCAGGTTTCAGCGATGACTTCCACTCTCGTCACTCACGAAGGCTCGATGAGCGAATATCGACGCATACTTGAAAATCCGAAGCCGGGGCCAGAGGCCCTGGCCAGGTCGCTTCGCGGGAATCTGTTCTCTGAGAACGGTAAGGCGGTCGTAGCGATCGTGCGATCAGATGGCCGACGGGCGGGTATCAGAGAAGCACTTCGGCTGATAGGAGGCCTTGGGTCGTTGGTGCATGGAGTGAAGGGAGAGATCGTCATAAAACCAAACTGCAACACAGATGATCCTTTCCCGCGAAACAGTCATCCAGAAACGGTCAGAGTTCTCGTGGAGAGTTTAATCGAGGGTGGATTCCAGGCTGGTAGCATTGTCGTTGGTGACATGTCGGGAAGATACAGAGGATTGCCGACCCGCAATACCATGGCGAACATGGGGCTCAATCAGGTTGCTGAAGAGTTGGGAATACGCCTTAGTTATTTTGAGGAAGAGGACTGGGTGACCGTGAAGCCTCCCGCCAGCAGAGCTTGGCCAGAAGGGATAAAGATACCGCGGTGCATCTACGAAGCTGAACGAGTTATCCTCACGCCAGTTATGAGAACACATGACGACGCGACGTTCACGATCTCAATGAAGTTGGCCGTTGGACTGATCGACGCAGCAGAGCGCGAGTGGTTGCACAATGGAGTAGACTTTTTTGAGAAGATGCTTGAGCTGAACTTGGCATTTTCGACCGACTTGGTGGTTACAGACGCTCTAGCGTCATTTGTTGATCATCCTCCAAGACACAGACAGTTCGTCAAGCCGGGAATCTTGATTGCCAGTGGCAACAGGGTCGCCGCCGACGCGGCAGGCGTGGCAATCATGAAGCATTACGGGGCCTACGGAATCGCGGGGAACCCCGTTCTCGGGCAGAAGCAGCTGATCCTAGCAGACAAGTTGGGCCTTGGAAAACCATATGCCGAAGATATGGTGCTGAAGACTTCGAACCTAGCGGGAGACAAAAGCTTCGAAGACCTAGTTCTTGAAATCAAAACGGAGCTGACAGAACAATAAGAGGCATATCTTCCGCAAAGCCACCTCAGTCTCGCATTCAGTCCTGCACGAGTATAGATTGATTTTTCCTATTGCGAAGTGCCACCGGTTTTGCGCTGATATGCCCGTTCGGTCCACATTTTGTCTTGTTCGACGAACTCGACCACAAGATACTGCAGCGGGAATTTGTCGCTGGTGTTGTAGATTCCGTGATTGACGCCCTCAGGCGCGTATATCAGCGAACCAGGGCGAACTTGGTACTTCTTATCTCCGGGTCGAACCTCTCCCGTACCTCGCAGAAAATACATCACGGTTTCTGGATCGTTGTGTTCAGGGCGTGAGTTCAGCGGCGGTTCCGTTTGCACGTCTACGGCGTGCATTCGCAATGCTCCCATCACCGCATGCTCTTCTTCAGAGAAGATTTGAGCGTACCCAGACCAGTTGGCTGCCGATTGCTGTGCCTCATACAAGTTCCTGATTCTTGTTTTTGCCCATCTGAAGTTGGGCCTCGGAATCTTGTACGTGATTGTCAGGATGCGTAGCTCGCTCTCGCCTTGGTGTATGAAACTGTGTTTCTGCGTTTTTCCGAAGCGGCGGTTACCGGGAACGAAGATCGCGCTCTCCCCATGCACCAGCCTCATGCCAAACACAGCGGAACCCGCAATGACATAGTGCTGATACTCAACGTCTGGCTCATCGAATACCAATTCCCCTGAAGTGACAACGTGGTGTCTAACAGATAGGCCGCCTGGAACAGTCTGGTTAGGCCTCAAGAGTGTTCGTTCAGCTATTCCTGAAGCTAGTTGCAGCGGAGCGATATCACTAATGTTTACGTGCATGATGGAGTCGTCTCCATTTAAGACCACAATCCAAGACTCGATTGTCCTAATAGAAGATTGGCTTCTAAGCGGAGCGCTTGGGCGACTCGGGGTAAATGCCTTGTCAACATGAGCTATTCAGGTTAACTCTGATTCCCTCATCGTCGCAATCGAATTATGGACAGAATCTCAGTTTAAGTGTTCTGCAAACCCTGAGGATTGGTGCCTGCCAGTTAGGATTGAGCTAGGCCAACGTCTAGGCGTAGACACGTAGTTGTAACTCCCGATGGACTCAAGAGCCTATCTTAAATATGGTACACCAGCGAATTAGTCAAGGGTCTCGGCTAGTCTTGAGATACTTGAAACTGACATTCCTCCTCGGTGTGATTGTTCTTTCCCTCATGCTTTCCCCAAACGTCCGTGCCTCCCCGGTCGCCGTGACCGTAGCGCCTGCCTCTCAGGTCGTCTCGCAGTATGGAGTTACTGCATACACAGTCACAGTGTCCGCTCCGGTTGCCGATGGAGACCAGTACTCTCTCAGCCTATCCGGAATCTCGAGTAGCCAATCCCTGTTCAGTCCCAATCCAGTGCCAGTCCCACTAGTCGGATCGGTACCGAGCACACTTACAATAAACGTAGGAGCCAACGACATATGTCCTGGGACATACACCTTCAGCGTCACAGCCACGCGTGTTGCCGGTGGTGACTCTGCATCCAGCAACACCTTTTCAATGACGGTAACGCCCGCTGGTCCTCCGCTTCAGGCTAGCGTGACAACGAACAAGCCCAGTTACAGGCTCAATGATAAGGTCACTATTCTGATGAACGTCAACAAGCCGGCCTACGCGCGTCTAACGATTCAGCCACCGACAGGCACACCAAAGGTTTTTGGCGTATACGCAATCTATGGATCAAGTTCGAAGACACTGACCGCTGATACGGTCGGCAGATGGTCTGTGACTTTTGAGGCGGAAATCTGTTCCGAATTCAGCAGTGCTGTGGCGTACTTTGATGTTGCGCCCGACACTTATGATGTTTCGATTTTGCTCTCAGGGATACCAGCAAGTGTGTCGGTGGGTCTGAATGTTGATGGGACCTCTCAAGGCACAATGGGGGGATCAGAAATCAAGAAGCTATCCTTCAAAGTCGATACACAGCACATGATTTCTCTCGACCAATACGTTACAGGAGAGGAAGGCGTCCGATACTACTGCGCCCAGAATACGTGGAATGTAGGATCAGGCGGCAGTCGCACCTTCGACTACGAAACTCAGTACCAATTCACAGTGGCAACGGATCCTGATGGGGTTACTCAGGTGACGGGGGGCGGTTGGTTCAAGGCTGGAACCGTTGTTCAAACTGGTCAGGTGTCTGATACCGTTACTGGGTCGCCAGGTACCAGATACGCCTTGAAGGGTTGGAAGGTTGATGGAGTCCTTCAAACGAGCAACCCGGTCTCACTGACCATGGATAAACCTCACAAAGCGACCGCCACATACGAGACTCAATATCAGCTTCTCGTGGACTCGCCCTATGGAGACCCGAAGGGCGCAGGGTACTATGCAGCAGGATCAACCGCGACCTTTTCTGTCACCACGCCGGTTGGTTTTCTGATCCAGCAGGTCTTTGTTGAATGGAATGGTGACTACACTGGTAGCTCGCCCTCAGCTTCGGTAGCGATGGACAAGCCGAAGGTAGTGCACGCGGCTTGGACAACAAGTTACACACAGCTGTACATTGTGCTCGCAGGAGTTGCAGCGGTAGTAGTGGTAGGCGTTTTCCTTCTTTGGAGAAGAAGACGAGGGCCTCTTCCAGAAATGAAGCCTACGCCGCCAGTGCCCGGCGAAGCGGAAGTCGGTGAAGCACTTCCTTCAGAATCTGGCGGAACGACTGCTGAGTCAAGGGCCACGGATAGCAGGAAATGCTCTTCCTGCGGAAACGACGTGCCCGTTGGCCAAACATTCTGTCACAATTGTGGCGCGAAGATGAGCTAATCCGGCACCTGTTGTGCTAGGCTCGAGATCACCGTCGTCATCACGGGATGCAATGTCATCGCCAAGGGAACCGATGCAGAGTGCATTTCATACTCCCAGGCTTTTCTTCATACTTTCTGGTGAGCATGCGTCACTACCGTCAGCTGAAGTGCGCGCCATACTCGAGTCGACCAATGTCCATTACGCTGATGCTGAGGAAAGCTACAGACTCCTGACTCTGAACGCCTCTGTAGAAGGCTTGACGAGAGTTTCCGAAAGGAGTCTCATGTATGATTGGTGCGGCGTGAACCTTGGAGAATGCGAAGCCGACGAGAAAGAAATCCGCAAGCTCGTGAGGAGTCTTCCGTTGGGTGAGCTGACCAAGGACGCGCAGGATTTCGTTGTACGTTCAGTGCGACTTGGTGGAGTGAGGAAGTCAATCCGTCGCACTGATCTGGAACGCGATGTCGGATCCCTGGTAAGCGAGCTTATCCCTCGCTTATCTGTGCGCCTTCGGGACCCTGATGTCACTCTAGTGTGCGTGCTATTCGACGACTCCTTCTTGTTCGGCTTGTCAGCATATTTGAAACCTTCCGGTCTGATTTCGCCCAGGCGACCGCGAAAGCGACCGGTCTTTCATCCCTCAACCATGCCTCCCAAGATCGCGCGATGCATGGTGAACTTGTCTAGAGCAAAACCTGGAGGAACATTTCTAGACCCCTTCTCCGGCGTGGGTGGAGTACTAATCGAAGCCGCAGTGATCGGCTGCAATGTGTTGGGAATTGACCCTGACCGTCGAATGCTGCGTGGAGCTCGGAAGAACTTGAAGTATTTTGGTCTCGAACCGCTCGGTCTCCTCAGCGCCGACGCGCGGCATCTGCCAGTCCGTGAGACTGATGCCATAGCAACGGATCCGCCGTACGGTCGAGGCTCTTCTACAAGAGGAGCGAAAGTAACGAACCTGATCAGAGACTTCTTGTTAGGAGTGAGTGACTCGTTGCGGAGAGGAGCGCACCTGTGCATCTGTGCCCCCGTCGAGGTTGAGGTTGAGAGTTACGCTCGTGACTCGGGGCTGGTTGTCAGGGAAAGGCATCTAGCTAAGGTGCACCGTAGCCTTACGAGACAGTTTGTCGTCCTACAAAACGCCTAGCATGGAGGTTCTGAGAGTTGGCAGTTTCCGTCACGTTTCTGGGGACAGGAGGTAGCGTCCCTAACAAGTTCCGGAATCTTCCTAGCGTTCTCATCCGCAGAGGGCCAGAGCTTTTGCTCTTCGATTGTGGAGAGGGCACGCAACGTCAATTCATGCAAGCCAGAGCCGGCATGAACAGGAAGATGCGCATCTTCATCAGTCACCTTCACGGGGATCATGTCTTCGGGTTACCCGGCCTTCTGCACTCGCTCTCTTTCATGGGGCGAACCCGCGAGCTGGAGATCATCGGTCCCAAAGGAATTGCTCAATTCATAATCTCCGTTAATCGCGTCGTGAAGCTCTATTCAGAATTTCCCATTCGAATTCTGGAGATTAAATCAGCAGGCCGAATCGTCAACGATCCGGAGTACGAGGTCCGAGCAGTTCTGGCAAAGCACGGCATCCCATGCTACGCGTACGCGTTCGAGGAGAAACCGAGACCGGGAAGATTCGATCCAAAGAAGGCGAGGAAGTTGGGGATTCCGGAAGGGCCGCTTTGGAAGAAACTGCAAACCGCGCGAATTGTCAAAGTGGAAGGGAAGAGAATCTTATCCAGGCTCGTGGTTGGACCACCGCGACGGGGTGTCAAAATCACCTATGCGGTCGACACGCGTCCCTGTGCGTCGGTTGTCAGGTTATCTGCCAGCTCGGATCTCTTGATACATGACAGTTGTTTCGACGATTCTGCTGCTAAGAAGGCGAAGGAATATGGTCATTCTACAGCGGCCGAGGCGGCGCAGGTCGCAAGGAGAAGCAAAGTCCACAGACTAACTCTCTTCCACATAAGTGCAATGTACGAAGACGCCAGTCCACTCTTGAGACAGGCTAGGAGGATTTTCCCGCAGAGTATCTTGTGCAAAGACATGGACAAGATTGATGTTGACGCTCGAAGCCCCTAGCGTCGCCTCTGATCTCGTCGGAGAGTCAGGTAATCCACGACCTCTTCCGGATTCGCCGCCTCTATCATAATCGATATGGGTCCAAGCGGCGATTCGCCTTCGGCTTCACAGAATGAGATTCGATTTACGAACGCTGCCTGCTTGTTGAGATAGACGTGTATTCGTTGTCCACGCGTACTGCCAGAGAGAATGCGCCTTGCTGCGTTCCGAATTCTCTCTTGCTTGATCAGGTTCCGGAGCGTAGACAGGAATTCAAGTCCGTTACCGTGAATCATGAGTCTGAGGGAATCGCTCACAGCTGCTCGTTCGATCCGGGCCGGTGGGAATACGTTGTGTAGTGCGCGTTCAACCTTCGTCTCGTCCTCCGTTGGTTTCACGGCGGATTCTACTGTGACTCTAACGCTCATCTTGCGCCCAACTTGGTAAGAACTTCTCTGACCGCGGCCTGCAATTCTTCGATGGTTCCCTCGTTCACTAACACTACGTCCGCAAGCGCGATCACGTCGCCCAACCCGACGCTCAACTCACGAGTGTCGCGCTCATTGAACGTAGCTAGGTTGTGTGGGTCGTCGGTTCTTTTGCGTGAGAGGAGTCGTTGAAACCGCGTCTTGGGTGACGAATGAACGGCAACCGTCGCGACTTCATACTTCGACCTAAGCTCGGCGAGTTCATCTGGGCTGCGTACGCCCTCAACGATGACCGTAGACGATGGACTGGCTTCTATCCTTGGGGCCATCCGCTTTGCGACGACCGCTGGTCCCTCGTTCGCTCTCACCTGCAGCATGACGGTGCCCATGTTCTCTGGTGTCGGCTGCAGTCCTCGACGCTCGGTTTCTTCGCGTATGATGTCGCCCAAAACCAGAACTTTGAAGCCGAGTTCTCTTGCAGCGTCCGCTGCTGCTCCTTTGCCGGACCCTGGCATGCCCGAAATGGCGATCACTTTCTTATTAGACTGCATCTGCCGGCTGACTTCTCCGAGGTTCCTCTCTTGCGGACTTTGGCTCATGAACTGTTAAATTCATTGATTCGATATTAGCCTTGAGCTGGAAACCCATTTGTCCCAAGAGCGTATTCGGAGTTTCGTCGCAGTCGACCTCGATGAACCCTCGATTCGCGAGCGAATAGCCACCGCTCAGAAAGGTCTGGAACAGACTCGAGCTCAACTGAAACTCGTAGATCCGGAGATCATGCATCTAACGCTCCGATTCCTGGGAGAGATTCCACATGCCACAGTTGAAAACGTCAAGGAGGCGATGGACACTCTCCACTTTCCCGCTTTCGAAGTGGAGTTCTCTGGGCTTGGCGCCTTCCCCAGCCTCAAACGCATCAACGTTGTTTGGGTTGGCATGAAGCGAGGGCAAGAGCGATTGAACGAGATCTTTCACCAGCTGGAGCCAAAGCTCAGACAGATGGGCCTGCCTGCGGACAACAAGGGTTTCAGTCCGCACTTGACGATCGCACGAGCAAAATCGGGTCTCAACAGAGAAGCTCTTGCAGGTTTTGTCTCCAGCATGACCGATCAGGAATTTGGAAAGATGTCCGTGAGAGCTGTTCGGCTAAAGAAGAGCACGCTAACTCCAAAGGGACCCATTTACACGACAATACATGAGGCATCCTCGTCGTCCTGACCATGGCAATAGTGTTCTTGATTGGACAAAGTAGCTGAGGTCTGCAATAGGGTCAGGGAGAGAGTAGTTCCTCCGGCTAGGCTGAGGGTTTTCGTTGAGAGCAAGGCCGAGGAGATCAGGCAAGCAGTCGAACAAGAGTGCCAGAAAGCAGGCTTGCGTGCCGAGGTTCGGTTGGATGGTTCCGTGGCGAAGGACACGTGGATACGCGACTACGTGGACGCCGATATCTTCATGCGTGTGTCGCCCGAGCTGAGCAAGCAGCAGTTACGAGAGCTCTGTCTCCCCATAGCCAAGAAAGCACTGGAACCGCATGAGGTTGTTGAAAGGTTCGCTGAGCATCCCTATGTCGAATCCAACGTCAAATTTGCCGCAGGTCACCTTCGCGTGAACGTTGTCCCATGTTACAGCGTGGAGAAGGGCAACTGGCTAAGTGCGACGGACAGAACCCCCTTCCACACAGACTACATTCGAACCCATCTGGGCAACGAGGAGCGCGATGAAGTACGATTACTCAAGGCGTTCCTGAGAGGAGTGGGGTCATATGGTGCGGATATCAAGACCGGAGGATTCAGTGGGATGCTTTGCGAAACCCTCATCATTGCTTATGGGAAGTTCTCGAATGTTGTTCAGGATCTCAAGCAATGGCGAGAAGACCGGTTCATCGATGTCGAGAAATACTACGCGGAAAGGGAAGATGAAGTTCACCGAATCTTCAGAGACCCCTTGGTTGTAGTTGATCCCGTAGACAAAGGGCGTAATCTCGGCTCTGCGGTTCGACCGGAGCAGTTATGGAACTTCGTCGCTGCTTCAAGGCGGTTCCTCCAGGAGCCTTCTCAGTCATTCTTCAGTGAACGAAAGGTCAAGCCGCTGAAGCCATCGGAGTATCGAAGCATCGTCAGAAGGCACGGTTCAGTCATCCTGTGCTTAGCCATAGGGCGAATTGACACGGTTGTAGACATTCTCTGGAGCCAACTATACAGGACGCAGAGAGCACTGGTCCACTTCCTGGAGAACAATGATTTCAACATCATCAGGTCAGCAGCCTGGAGCGACGAGCATGAGCTGAATGTCCTCCTCTTCGAACTGGACTCGGACAAGTTACCGATCGCAAGAAAGCACGAAGGACCGCCAGTCTCCAAGATGGATGAAAGCCTAGCATTCCTATCAAAACACAAAGATCGGGAGGACACACTCAGCGGGCCTTGGATCGCGAACGATAGATGGTTTGTTGTGAAGAAACGCGCCAACGTGACTGCTTCTGCTTTGCTGGAGACGGTGCTGAGGACTGGAGGGGTTCAGATCGGTGTAGCATCGTTGTTGCAGGATGCATTCAGAAAGAAGCTTAACGTTTTGAAGGATGGCGATCTCGCGCGCCTGATTTCCACTAACGAAGAGTTTGCGAAATTTATGAGAACGTACCTCTCGGGAAGGCCTGTCTGGTTTGACTGAAAGCCGAGAGGTACCTGTCAGAAAACTTGTCGGGACTAATTACTCTCGTATTCTCACGTATCCTGTTTCAAATGACGCAGAAGCGAAGGCTAGGACAGAAGAACTTGCACATGCAGGGGTTGTGTCACTGCATTTCGATGGTCACACGATGGTGGGTGGGATACCTGTTCTGGGCAAGGGTTGTGTTGGAATCGTGACCCGCGCCATCTTCGATGGTGTGCCTGTGGCCTTGAAGATTAGGCGGACCGATGCCGACCGGTCGACAATGGTTGATGAGGGAAGGTTGCTCCGCCTCGCAAACAGCGTCGGCGTTGGACCACGCCTGATCACTGCAACCAAGAACTTTCTCGTCATGGAGTTCTTTGATGGAATCCCACTCTTCAGATGGGCTGGTGAACTTAGTCCAGGTGATGGGGTTCGGGTGAAGCGCGTGCTTGGTCAGCTTCTCAGATCTTGTTTCAGCCTTGACGCTATGGGTCTGGATCATGGAGAGTTGAGTCACGCACCGAAGAATGTGCTCGTTAGTCGCCCCAATGAACCCTGCATTGTGGATTTTGAGAGCGCGAGCACAACGAGGCGTGTGGCCAATGTCACCTCACTGCTGCAGTACTTTCTCTTTGGAAAGATAACCAGAGGAGTTCGCAGGGCCGTGCGCTTTCCTAACAGGAGAACGGTTGTGAGGAGCCTCTCCCAGTACAAGGCTCAAGGGTCTGTTGAGTCCTTCCAAGAACTTCTTGGGCTGCTTGGCCTTTCTCGATGAAAGGTTCTTATGAATGCTCATTGGTGTTTGCGTTCGAGGGGCCGTCGTCTAGAAGAGACTAGTTGCCAAAACTCTCTGGACAACTTGGTCTGGGAACACGATTCCGCCAACAGGATACCAGAGCGCAGATGCGCGCGGTGAACCTGGGGCGCTGGCGTCCTCAAGAAGAAGGGGTCTTGAGGCCAGAGGTCGTGGGTTCAAATCCCACCGGCCCCACCATATCATGGGGTTAATACCCCTATTTGCACGTCCTTCTCCCCATTTTGAGCCCTTTTTCACACTTTTGTAGACAGTAAGACTGACGCCCCAGATGGATACCGTTTAAGGTCAAATAACGACAAGGTCTGTCGGAGTGTTTGCTCTTGATATTGCCTTATCATTGGTTATGCCCGAGATCAAAGTCAGAACGAGCCATTGATGCTAACTCGGAAAGGACTTTGAGAATAGATATTGCTCAGCACATCACGAAACACAACTTGCTTCATGAAAATGAGAATGTGCGGAATCCTGCCCTATGGGCAGAAGCAACTTTCAGCGAGTTTTATCTTGAAGCCAGTTACCCGACCGATTTCACTTATCCTGATGCAGGTGGTAATATTCGGACGAGTGATAGCATTCTACTCACAGGATTTCCAGCAGACCCCTTCAACGGCAAAAAGAATGACCCTTCTCGCATGCAGTCGCTGGCGTGTACATCAGTCATCGACTTCGAGGTTGATGCGCAGCATCCAAGAGAAGATAGTCCACGTATTCGCTGTCAGCGTCGTTGCGAAGTGTTTCGTCCACGGTTTTGTAATCTCTAGTTAGGATGTTGGATTGCTTTGTGTCGACTTCTTCCACAACCCTAGTTCGGTTTCGGAGACTCCACCCTGCTTTTTCAAGGGCGGGGTTGATCAAGTCCCTTCTCGTTTGTTGCTCTGTCTTTATTATCACAGGGCCGCTTTCGCTATTGATGAGTCGGAACCGGAAAGGGCCCGCCATGTCACCCTCATATTCCAGGGCTACTTTGAAGAGGTAAGCTCCGGAAGGTAATCTATTTTTCTCTACCGCTCATTCGTATGTTATTAGAATCTTCTCTTCAAGCGTTTCTTGCAGTCTTGCGACGGCTCTGTGAACCTCCACCTCTTTCTTGGCGCCCGTACAAACGAGCTTTCCGGTTGTGAAGATTAGTATGACTACTTTGGGGTCGTCCATTCTGTAGATAAGGCCAGGGAACTGTTCGGGCTCATACATGGTGCGTTTCAGTGAGTAGGTTAACTTTTCCAAATCAATATGGCCGCCTAAACCTGCCGACGCTACTATATTTTGAATCTGAATCTCAGGCTTACCCAGAATGACGATCCCGTTACGGTTAAGCTCGTCCACAACCTTCATGACGGCCTTGCGAACCTGCCGCTCCGACTTCGCCCCAGTACAGACCATTTTACCCGAGCTGAAGATCAAGGTGGTGGTCTTCGGTTTCTTCAATCGATATACTAAGCCCGGAAATTGCTCAGGCCTATATTCTACGCCAGGGATCACACGTACGATGGAGTTCAAATCAATATTCTGATGGAGAGTTGCTGTCGCGACCACGTTCTCTATG
>Ga0315282_10008044_pt1 | contig 17150 bp, 25 predicted proteins | sample YL17G07_20_MG_FD_203693 | JGI IMG/M metagenome (GOLD analysis project Ga0315282, IMG submission 203693) | Sediment microbial communities from Yellowstone Lake, YNP, Wyoming, USA - YL17G07_20 | ecosystem: Environmental > Aquatic > Freshwater > Lake > Sediment | place: USA: Wyoming | collected... | reverse complement strand
ATGATTTATACAGGGGACATGAGGGGATATAAGGGACTAAGGGACATGGAAAAATATGGAGGGAGGTGATTAAGTGCGATTTAGACTGAGACAAACTTGACATGAGAAGATGATACACTCGGGGGACCAATTAGTAAATGAATAATAGATTGACACAAGATAACTTCTTTTTTAGATATTTTTGTTTTTCAATGCTATATCATTGGGAGTCGCCTTTTCGTAATATAAACATTGGTTGAGATGACGCTTATTTTTCCACATAGAAAGGAGGGAAAACGATGGATGAAAAGACATTTTTTGGCGAAGGCGAGGTTACTGTAACCCAGAGTCGTATAATAGTTAAGAGAGACACTTATCCACTAGCCAGTGTCAGTTCATGTAGGTACCGCTATAGTGTAGAAATCGCCCCAATCAAATCGTTTCTTAAAAAAGCTTTTATGTTTGTGGGAATTATTATTGGTATAGCAATCGGAGTATCAAGGAAGAATCCTCGGGCAGGTTTGACTGTAGCTATCCTCGCAGTCGTTGGAGCACAGTTTATTAGGGGAAAGTACAAGCTATATAAACTTTACCTTGGGTCAGCTTCGGGAGAAAGAGTAGTATTTGAATCTAGAAATAGGCATTTCATGGACCGAGTGGTTACAGCCATAGATGAAGCTATCGCAAGTCGTGGTTAATCACTTATACCCTATGTTGCCTAACACATAAGTGAAGAAAAAAATTCCTCTATGTTGCTGGCAAGCGGCAATTTTAGTTCACAAGGCCATGCAATGGGATGCGGGTCTTTTTCTTTATATTTTAAAGATAGTTAAAAATCTTAATTTTTCTCTTGACAAGTCTGCGATATTGTGATATATTTATATTAGAAGGATACAATGATGTCCAAGGGCAAGTCAGAAAAAACGCGAAGGTTTTTGCTAAGATTGGATGAGGGCATAGATGAGTTTCTGCGTGAGCGGGCTTTTCGCCTCAGGACATCAAAGAACGCATTGGTGCGAGAAGCCCTGGTTGAATACTACAAGATAGGAAAAAAGCCCAAGAAATCTGAAAGATAAGCTGTTCTTTTAAAATTTAAGCCTTTTTCTTAGAGAGGTTTCGGCCTCTAACTCTTAGGTAAGAAAAAGGCTGTCGTCTTTTCGTGTTCGCACGGCGAGGGGCGGCAGCCATTATCGGATTTACCTAAGAGTTGCCGATAGTGGTATGTGCCCCTTTTTTATTTGGAGAAGAAAATGTTAAGAAATTTTGGATTCATGATCATAATTTGTTTAATTCTTGCGAACTGCGCGACAATGAAAATGGTGGAGCGCTGGCCAAAGGACGCAATTTCGCCGTGGGTCAAAGGCACTCCACCTGAAGGCTATTTCAGAGGGATAGCAATTAATGCAAGTAACGAAAGGGAAGGCTGGCATATGGCATTGGACGACGTGAAAAAACAGATATGCAGCTCCATAGGATTCGAGACAAGGGAAGAATACGAAAGGAAAGTGATGGCCTACAACAACCAGGTTGACAGAAAAATCATCGCTGATTTCAAATGCACGTCAGCAGCTCTTCTTGAAGACATTGATTCAAGCATTAAAGATACATACTTCGAAAAATGGATGCAAAAAACCCATTATGGGAAGGAGTATTTTGCAAATTATTATGTTTTGGTCTATTATCCTCAGGCAAAAATCAACGAGATGAAAAGAAAGACCGAAGAAGAGAATGAGAAAAGACTTTCTTGTCTTGACAAGTGCCTTTCGTTTGCAAAACAAGAAAAAGAAAAAGGGAATTTTTTTGAAGCATTGAGGAGCTACATTTATGCGCTTTTTATTGCCAATACTTTGTTCAGAGACAGAGAAATTCGTGTTCTTGAGTGCAAATACAGAATAGCGGCTCTTGTAAGTTCGTTGCATCTTTTGAAAGTTTCGAATTACTCAGAAAAACCCAATTCGATGCATAGAGTCCTGGTAAAGGCAATTATGGGCGACGTTCCGGCGCTAAATGTGCCAGTAGAATTCGAAATCACCTTTGGGGAAGGCAAACTCGACCGGCTTGTATTTACCGACAAGAACGGTCTTGCTTCTTCAACGGTTGAAATGAATTCGATTCGCGAAGATAATCGAATAAGGGCTTTAATAGATTTGACCGAAATTCTATCAGCCGACAATAGACTTTTAGTCCTTAACGAAATTAAGGAAGTGGAGTTTATTTTTTCCACTTTAAGCAAAGTTGCAAACGTGCAGGGCGGAACGCTATATGTAGAAAAACAGAAAGCAGGATTTCTAAAGAAAATTCCTGTACTTAAATTTGATTTGACTGAGCTGAACGGTCTTGGCACTACATTTGACAGATACGACGTGGAAGTGAAAGGTCTCTTCGAACATAAACACTGGCTGACCGGAAGAGTGGACTCGTGGTCGAGATCGGAGACCGGAAGCTTTAATCTAAACGATAAGCTAACGGTTAAAGAAAAATGCAAAGCTGGAGGAATTTTGGAATGGAATCCTTGGCTTACAGAGACATTCAAAAGCATGTCAAAAGAGAAATATTGCAGGAAGATACAGCTTATCCTAACCCTGCACGGAAAAGATTATAATGGGAATTCGTGCAAAGTCGCTTTACAATCCACACCCATAGCGGTTAATTCTCATTAAGAGGGGGTGAAAAAGATGAGAAAATATTTCCTTATTGCACTTGCAGCAATATCCTTGTTTGTGCAGTCTTGCGCTACTACCACTACATTATTTAAGGAAGGCAAAACAAGAATAGTGGTTCTTGAAACCATCCCGCGAGCTTCAGAGCCTAAATGGGTAAACTCAACAAAAGAGTTCTGGGAGAAAAAGGGCAGCTACTATTACAGGGGCGTAAGCCAGGGCTATACTGATCCTGACGTTGCAAAGCAGGATGCCGAAGCCATTGCCAGGACGAACCTGGCAAGACAAATTAAACTGACGCTTCTCGACGAATTTAAAAGAGCATTAGAAGCGCAGAAGTACGACCCTACAGTTGGCGGCTATCTTAGCGATTCTTTTGTTTCAGTCGTTGATAACCTGGAGATAGGCGGGAGCGTTCTTTCCGAGTCCTACAGCCAGAGGATCAGGGAAGAGGCTTACAAGACCGTTCTCAAGGATTACTGGCGGACTTATGTACTGGTCAAACTGCCTCGAGGCGAATACGAAAAGTGCGCGCAGAGGGCATTCCAGAATCTCAGGGAGCAGGTTCGGGCTAACGAAAGTGCTAAAGATCTGGCAGAGGAAACGGAAAAGCGGTTCACGGGCATTGCAGAAGAAGAATAATTTATGAAAAACAGCAGATTGAAAAGGACTTGACTTTTTCTGTAAACTGTGGTAACTTTTTATTGGCAATTGAGGGGCAAGTTCTTTAGCTAATCCATTATCATTGAAAATTGAATAAAGCCTTTCCGCAAAGAGGCTAACCCTCTAACGTGCTAGTGCGGAGAAGGCTGTCACTATGCTGGCTTCGGCCAGCAAGGGGTGGCAGTCACTTCCGGATTTCCTAGCACGTTACCGGCGGTTGATATGCGCCCCTTTTTTATTTGGGGCAAAAAGGAGGTCTTGAAATGGCTAGGCAAAGAATAGGCGCAATGGGGCTAAAAATTTTCAAAAAAGATTTGTATTTTGCTATCCTATCCTTGCTCTTTATCTTAGTATTTACAAATTTTGCCGGGGCAGCATGGGTAGACGCTGATGGTTCAGGACAGGAATCAATAAACGTTTCAAATAATAGCGGGTATTCACAATGGCCTTCTCTTTATTTAGATATCTACGGAAATCCCCACATTGCCTGGTATGATGAGACTTCAGAAAACTGGGAGGTTTATTACCTTAGATGGAAAGGCACAGCATGGGTTGATGCCGATGGCTCAGGAACTGAGTCAATAAGGATTTCAAGCCTTGAGAGTATTTCCCCCGGTCCTTCGCTTTGTTTAGACTCAAACAATCGTCCACATATTGCATGGCGCCACGACCGTAATAATATAGATTATCTTAAATGGAACGGCACGACATGGGTAGGTGCCGACGGCTCTGGACAGGAATCGATAAACATCGGCGGATACGACCCAACCTCCCTATGTCTAGATTCAAATAATTATCCTCATATTGCTTGGATGAACGTGCCTTTCGAGTCGCAGTATTGGGACGTATATTATCTTAAATGGAGCGGCACGACATGGGTAGATGCCGACGGCTCAGGACAGGAATCAATAAACGTCAGTAATAATTTTACTGGAAACTGCGGGCACCCTTCCCTTTCTTTAGATACCTCAGGAAATCCCCATATTGCCTGGTGGGATGATACTTCCGGGAATAGCGAGATTTACTATCTTAAATGGAACGGCACAGCATGGGTAGATGCCGATGGATTTGGACAGGAATCGATAAACGTCAGCAATACCAGCAGTTCCTCTTACGAGTTTCAATGGCCTTCTCTATGTCTAGATTCAAATAATTATCCTCACATCGCTTGGGACGATGATGCTTCAGGAAATTCCGAGATTTATTATCTTAGATGGAACGGCACAGCATGGGTTGATGCTGATGGTTCAGGAATCGAGTCAATAAACATCTCAAACAATAGCAAGGACAATAGGTCCCCTTCTCTTTATTTAGATGCCTCGGGAAATCCCCATATTGCCTGGGAGAATTATACCGATAGTGAGATTTATTATCTTCAATGGACTGGTTCAGCCTGGGTAGATGCTGATGGCTCAGGACAGGAATCAATAAACGTTTCAAATAATAGTAGGTTTTCAGAATGTCCTTCACTTTGTTTAGATACCTCGGGAGACCCCCACATTGCCTGGCATGACGCTTCCGGCGGTGGGCATTCTGAGATTTATTATCTTAAATGGTCTGGGATACCTTATTACGTGAAGGGCTTTGTTGAAGATTCTGGTGGAACTGGAATAAGTGGTGTGACGGTTACCTTATCCGGTGATAGTTTTGGCAGTTACAATACACTAAGTGATGGCTATTACGAATTTCTAGGACTGGCACCAGGAAATTACACGGTAACTGCAAGCAAACCAGGCTGGAATTTCAGTCCAGTAGAGTATGTCTATAGTTCGCTTGATAGTGACCAAAGCAATCAAAACTTTATTGGAACCGCCTCTCCTGTTCTTGAAGTTACCCCTTCCTCATTAGATTTCGGTGAAGTACCAATAGGTGAGACAAGAGTAAAAGCCTTTACTATTTCCAATTCAGGCGGAGGCACGCTCAACGGAACAATTACAACCAACAGGGAATGGATAAGTGTGAACCCTGTGAGTTTCGACAGTAATTATGTAACAGTCTCGGTAACTGTATATCCAAATAACATGAACGTGTGGATGACATATACTGGAACAGTAACGGTGGATTCAAACGGAGGAGTAAAGACAGTGACCGTAAGCATCGTTCCTACCTGCGTAAAGACCTATCCCAATCCTTATAGTCTCTCGTCTGGGAAGCCACTAACATTTTGGGGGACCGGAGTTCCTTATGCCACGATTAAGATTTATACTTTAAATGGGGAACTGGTTAAAACTTTAAAAGAAACCAAGGGAGAAGATAAAATCACATGGGATGGAAGGAATGAAGATGGAGACCGTATAGTAAGAGGCATCTATTTCTTCACAACGAAAAATCCGAAGGAAAGGAATACAGGGAAGTTTACAGTCGTAAGATAAAAGCAAGAGTCAGACTATGGACGAATAATATCTGATGCCGAAAAGGGGGTAAAAGAAGATGAAAAAGGTTATTTTAATAGGCTTAACACTTAGTCTTTGTTTTTTAACCTTTAATCTTTGCTTTGCCGATGCCGGAACAAAGGGCGGCGAATTTTTGAAAATTGGCGTAGGTGAGAGGGCAATAGGGATGGGCGGTGCATTTTGCAGTATAGCGGATAACGTTACTGCCGTTTACTGGAATCCCGCTGGACTTGCTCACCTGAAGAAGAGAGAATTGTCGGCAATGCATTTGCAGTATCTCGTAGGTGTTAAGAGCGAATATCTTGGCTACGCCCACCCTGTTGGCGAGGGCTCTCTGGCAGGGCAGATATCTTTTCTGCATTCCAAGAGCGGCAGGAGAGATGACAACTGCAATACAATAGGCGAATTTTGGGACTATGAAGGAGTATTATCATTAGGTTATGGACGATGGCTAAATTCAGTTCTTTCCCTTGGCATTAATCTCAAAACTATATACACGCGATTTGATACTGATGAGGCAAGCGGCATTGCCTTTGATATAGGCTGTCTGTGTAAGACTCCCATAGAAGGGCTGAATATAGGTATTGTCCTTCAGAGTATAGAAACAGGCTTGAAATATACCGACCAGCGCGAATCGATGCAACTTAATCTTAAGGTTGGCACTTCCTACAGGCTTAGTAGAAGTTTGATTTTTGCATCTGATGCGGACATTTTTGGAAACAAGGTCGATTTCCGCTTTGGCAGTGAGTGTACTTACATTCCGGTATTGAAATGGGGACTACGAATTGCAGTAAGAGCAGGTTATAAGACAGGAACAATTTCTGATTTAGGAGCATTATCAGGAGTGTCCGCGGGGCTGGGGCTTGGATGGAGAGGTTACGGCATGGATTATGCCTGGGTTCCTTATGGCGACCTTGGCAATACGCATAGAATTTCTCTCAACGTGAGATTTTAGATAATTTAAAACGAACTTCCATAAATTGTGTTAGAACACTCACAATCAATTTGGTACGCTTCCAAAGCTTCCCTTCCATTTCTTCTTTTCCCGTCCCTCTTGGCAATCCTTCCAGAGTAGCTTTACGGTTTTCTTTCCTTGTCTCTTGCCAGATTTTTCCGTTCTTCATCCGCACCAACAGAAGTCATATTCGTACTTTCCGGTGTAGTTTCAGCATTGATACAGTGCAGAAGCAGTGTAAACTATATTTATGCTGTATCTAAATGCTAGCTATGGTAAAAGCCAAAAGCAAAAGCAAAAGCAGAAGCGATACAACAGACCTGAATTTATACGCCTGGCTAATAGCAGGAAGGCAAAAAAGAGCGGTTATTAAAGTGATGGACGGGCCGATGACACCTACCGGGATTTCCAAGAAAGTGAACATATCGCTCAACAATGCGAGCGACACATTAAGGAGGCTCGTTAAGAAGGGCATTGCCAAATGTCTTACCGAAGAACGGAAAACCGGGAGATTGTATAAACTTACCGGAAAAGGCAGGCTATTAAAAGAAAAAGTGTTGAAAAACTATCCCGAAGAAAAAGAGAAAAAAGGGCCTTAGTGAAGGAAAATCCTGAAAGCCGAATGTTTTAGAGATGTTGGTTTAGGTAAACCCCATTATGTCCCGGGGTAGATTCAGTGTAAGCTATTTAAATGATTTTAGTTACTACTCTATAGAAATAAAATGTCCTACGATATAGCTCGTTACGCGTCTGCAATTCCGCCTTACAGCGGATTAAAACTCTACGATAGTCCTAACCGTGAAACAAATGCTTTTATACCTTATTACGCGACCGAAAAGGATTTGTCAGAAATTAACAAATTTCTTGATGCCTGGAAATACAAACCGGGCAGCGACCTGATCGACATATTGTTCACGGACAAGGTAAATGCCACGAAATTTTCAATCGTCAGCCTCATATCGCAGATGAGGGAAAGACGGGTCATTAAAAAGAGAAATCTCGAAAGGATAGACTATGACGCGGATAAGTTCAAGACCGAGCTTGCACAGATTGAAGACCTATGCCTGTATAACGAAATTTTTAACCTTGATAACAGGAAGACGAAAATCAATCTTGACGGAAAGATAGCCGACTTAAAAAAGGAGAAAAGGGCGGAAGAAACATCGTGCTGGCGTGATTTAACACAATTGAGGAAAGAGTTAACGGATTTAATAAAAGAGTATAAAATAGCGTCAAGAAAAAAGGAATTAATTGCCAGTCCTGAAATTTATTCTCTGGAGGCGAAGATAGGAAATGATAGATACAGTTGAAGAACTATGTAAAAGACTAAAGCCAATATTTGGGAGCAAAATAGAAAGATTATGGTTTGCCTATCTGGCAGAGGACACCGAAGGTAAGAGAGAAATAGAGAACATTTTGCAAATTTTGAACGCAAGAACGTTAAACCAGGACGGTAGCGAGAACATTTTACTCAATCCTCCTCCCAAAGAGGTCGTCGATGGCGAATATCCGATAGGAATGGTTATCTATAATGAGAAAGTTCTTTATCCTTTCGGCCTAAGAGAAGATGAGCTTTGTCAGCATGTCGGCATTTTTGGAAGAAGCGGCGCAGGTAAAACTAATGCTGGCTTTATCTTGGTAGAGAATCTCTTGAAGAAAGGCAAACCCGTGCTGATTCTTGACTGGAAAAGAAATTATCGTGACCTGCTGGCCTATGTAAAAGATCATGACTTTCTGGTGTTTACGGTTGGAAGAAATGTATCACCTTTTCAGTTTAATCCTTTGATTCCGCCTGCGGGAACGCAACCCACCACATGGCTCAAGAAGATTATCGAAATTATGGCTGGTGCATTTTACGTCGGCGAAGGTGTAATTTATCTAATGCAGAAGGCAATCGATGCGGTTTATAAGGAATTTGGCATATATAGAGGGAAAATAGAGCAATACCCAACAATGAGAGATATTCTTGAACGGCTAAAAGGGTATAAAGCAAAAGGAAGAGAAATCAACTGGCTGGCCTCAACTTTGCGAACGGTAGCGAGTTTATGCTTTGGAGAAATGGGCAAGGTAATAAACGTAAGAAACCATGTAAGTATCGAAGAACTTTTAAAAAAGAACGTAATCATGGAACTCGACGCCTTAACTAATACAGACAAAACCTTTTTCATTGAAGCACTTTTGTTGTGGATTCACCATTACCGTCTTGCGGAAGGCAATCGTGAAGAATTTAAACATTGCATCCTGGTTGAGGAAGCACATCATTTATTTATGAAGCGAGAAGCAATAAAAGAAAGAACTACCGAAACAATAATGAGAGAGATAAGAGAACTCGGGGAATCCATCGTTATCGTTACGCAGCATCCAAGCCTGATTTCGATTCCCGCTCTTGGGAATACTTATTGTACTTTAACTTTTAACCTTAAGCATAAAGCTGACGTCAGTACAGCAGCCAACTACATGCTTTTAGAAAGTGAAAGCAAAAAATATTTAGGCAAATTGCCGGTCGGCTACGCAACGGTAAAACTACAGGGAAGATGGTTCGAGCCTTTCTTAATCAAGATACCTTTAATGAGAATAAAAAAAGGACTTGTAACGGACAAGGCGATTAGAGCAAAAATGGAAGGTTATTTCACTTATTCCAGCCCTGTAGAGGCCAAAAATGGCAGTTTCGGGGTTATTCCGGCAGGACATAAAGAGAGGAAATTATTAAAAGAGGGTTATTCCAGGCATGTAGAATCTGAAAATGAAGTTATTCCAAAAGAAGAGAAAGATCTAACAGAGATTGGGAAGAGATTTATTATGGACATAGTAAATAGTCCATTTACAGGGATAGCGAATAGATATAAAAGATTAAAAATGAGCACAAGGAAGGGGAATGCCGTCAAGGAATTATTAATTAAAAAAGAGCTGGTAAGGAGAGAAGAAATTGCTACTAGAAATGGAAGAGTAGTCTTATTAGAATTAACAAAAAGAGGAGAAGAGATTGCTAAAAAATCAGGCTGTAAGTTAAAGAAGCTAAACGGTAGAGCAAGCCTGGAACATGAATACTGGCGTTATAGAATAGGCAAATATTATGAAAAGCATGGTTATAAAGTCAATATGGAAATGCCCGTCAACGGGCAAGTGGACATTGTGGCAGAGAAAGGCGAACAAAGGATTGCAGTGGAGATAGAAACCGGAAAGCATATTGCTAGGGCCATATCGAATATTGAGAAGGACCTGAAAGCCGATTTCACCATGGTCATTTCCGTCGCCACCAGCAGGTCAGTAGAGGAAAAAATCAGGAACCAGCTAAAAGAAAAGGAACTTGATAAGGATAGAAAAGTAGAGGTGACTTCCGTTATAGCTTTTGAATAAAAAATGCTAATTCCTCAGGTAACTTTTTTTTAAATCCTCCCTTTTCACCGTAGTTCTAACCTCTAGAGAGTGCGGGTTTCCTGCTCGCGTGCTAAATCTTAGCCCGTATAAATTCAGTGTAAAGTATTTAAACCCGCAAAACCCTACCATAATAAGACCCCAAAAGTCTGCTACGCAACTTAAGCTCTTTCATTAGGGCTAAACCGACTCTTAACTGAGTCAGAAACAAAGCACCATCATTCGTTTGATGGCTTTTTATCGTCGGGAAAAATCAGCAAGTTTTTGGTAGTGTTAACATTGAAAAACTGCTTCTAAATTTTGTCGTCGAATGAAGTTTAAGAATTAAATTTCGAAGCTCCGAACAATCGGGGCTTTTTTATTTTGAAGGAGGTTTGCTATGGGAAAAATAACCATATATCCAAAATTGAAGAAGGAAGCAAGGCTAAGAGGAATCCCGTGCGTGCGGGACCTGATTATTTTACACGAGATAGAAGATAGAGAAAATCTTGAAAGTGAGGTCGTGTACAGATTCAGGAAAGAATTGAACGCGATGCTTGATGAGAAGATCAGGAACGGGTGGGGTGAAAAAATAAGAGAAAGCATAAGGAAGTCAATTAAGACAGTCGTGCCTGGTGAATGCCTCCTGGCAAAGGTATCCTTGCTGAAGAGAAGATGGCACGCACATTAAAGGCAAAAAAGGAGGTGAAAGAAGATGTCTGTACAGACAGGAAACAGGATCGCAAAGTATCTTGAGCACGAGATTGAGATTGAGCCTGGCGCAACGCCGGAAGAGGTTCAAAGCAACCTGGCAGAGATTTTCCCTGAAGTGGCTCATGCAGAGATCACCGAAGACAAGGAAGGCAATCTTTGCTTCACGGTCGTTGCAGGAACAAAGGGATAAGGAACGGTGGAAAAATGGCGGGGAGGTGCGGGAAAGGCATTTCCCCGCTTATCTTTATGGAGGAATCGGAAAATGATGGAGAAATTGCTGCTAAAAGTCAAGTCGGATAAGAATTTCCTGGAAAAGCAGAAAAGTCTGGAAGAATTTTGCGAAAGGTTCAAGTCCTGTTCGGGAAAGACAGTCGATGATTTTTCCGTTGAGGAATTGGAAAAGCATGCAAACGCGATTAAGGAGTTTTTAGGCAGGCATGGCAGAGTGGATAAATTCTTCCAGGCATTTGAAGAGGTCGAACCTGATACGACGTCGGTAAATTACATTTAGAAGAAAGGAGAAGGCCATGATTGGAATTGACGAACTGAGGAGCCTGATGAGCCGTATTTCTTACGCAAGGTTGCTGAAGGACGTGAAAAAAGCAGGGGTCAACGTGGCAAAATTAAAGATGCCCGAAAAGGATGCCGGTTCGCAGCTTATGAGCGCCAGAGTAAGGTCGATGTTCAGGGCAATCTTTGGTCAGATAAAGGTCAGGATAACAAAAGAGCGCTATTATTTCAGATGGTATGTTTCGGTGGAAGAGCTTGAAAAAATATATCGGGAAAATCATTACGAGTTTTACAATTTTTTCAACGCCCATCCCGATGTGAAAAGACTTGAGAGGAAATACGAATTCAGTCCCTCTTCGGGCCAGTATTTCACTATCTTTGAGGAATGCAACAGAGGATTTGACAGGCATGTTCTGGAATACAATGCGCAGATCCTTGAGGAGCTCGGACGCTATAAAGAATATGTTATTGCTGTTTTGTGCATTTATCCCGAAATCAAAAGACAGTGGATGGACCATCAGAAGCGCACCCTGCAGGAGAAATATGATGCCATTGCAGCAAGAAAGGTAAGGGGGTGAAAGGAAATGAAACAGCTCAGATTCAGGAAGTTTGGCGGATACTCTGTAGTATGTCCTGAATGCAAAGAAGGGATGTCAATTGACGACAAGGACTGCCACAGGCTGATCATAGAAAGCGTTAACTACAGGGAAAGAAAAGGCAAGTTGTTCATCGAATTTCCAAAGCAGATAACTTTTGTCTGTGCCTGCGGGCATGAATACGTATTCGAGACAAAACTTGTCTAGTGGAGGGTAGCTATGATTACCATAAGGATTGACGACTACGGGGTAAATATCGAAATAGAGAATAACGGACAGAAAAAATTCAAGTACCTTAGCCTGCCGAAGTTTCAGCAGCTGGTTTTGCAGGATTACGATTTTAGCACGGGGTTAATGCCGGTTGGCACTATTGCATTTGAAAGGAACGGGACCGGGGAGAAGATTGCAATCATGCAGCCAGCGTCGATTCAGAACGTGCAATTTGAAATCTGTGAAGAAAACAAAAATCCCGTAATTGAGAAATTCACGGTTCCCATGCCGCCGCTCCTGTGGATATTCGGTCTCGGTCTTGACAGGAAACTGAAAGATGCTAGCGTCTTTGCCCTGAAGACAGGACTGGTTATTGACACCACGCCGCTTTTTCATGTGCCTTTTTCGAATGTCAATGAAGTTGGAAGAGTCTGCTGGGGGCATGGTAACGATATATTGAACAGTCCCTTCAAGACCTTTGTAGGATTGATCTCTTTGCCAAGGCTTTTTTTCAGCCAGCCATTCAACGCAGACCTTGACAACGGTGGTAGCAGGAGCAAACCCGAGGAATCAAAAACCCTGCAATTCTTCAGAAAGTATAACGGAAAAAAGAAATTCCCGTTTGAAATTCTGCGGGGATACAAGAAGTTTGAGGAGGTGTGGAATGAAGATGGATTTTAACAAGTTGTGCGGCTACTCAATCGGAATGCCGGAGAAGTTAGAAAAAAAGGTCAACTATGTATTGGCAGGAAACGGCGGCGTGGAGATAAGGGAGAACGAAATCGGAACGTTCTCGGCCGTAACACAGAAAGTTCCGGGTCTTGAACCTGTCAAACAGGGTCTGCGCATGAAGCTGCCGAAAATACCATTGCAGATACTTTTGCAGATAATCAGCTTCTTCAAGGATGTCAACATGCGATACGGGACGGAGGCAATGACACAGATATTCTGGGACAGGCAGAAAAAGGAGTATTTTGCCTTCTGTCCAAAACAGGAGGTCGGCGGTGCTTCAGTCGATTTCAAGAGAGACAAGGAGAAAGAGAAGAGGTATCTTCTAGTAGCTGATGTTCACTCCCATAATGAAATGAACGCATTTTTTAGCGGAACGGACGACAGAGACGAAAAAGAAACGAGGCTTTTCGGAGTCATTGGAAACATAAGAGATCCTTTACCGGATGTTCAATTCAGAGTATCTTCCGGAAACGGCTCTGTAGAGGTACCTCTTGAGGACATCTTTGACCTGAGGCAGGAATATCCAAAATCGTGGTTCAAGCAAATCAAGATAAAGGAGTTAAAATTTGAAAAGGATTATTCCCGCGTTCAGGGAAGTCTTTGGGGTGACAAAGAACTGGATAAGTTGAATGCCGATTCATCCAAAAATATAAAGGTTACAAGTGACATTGAAAATCTAAAATCCCAGATTTTCAACACCCTCCGGAAAGACGAAATCGAGTGGCTGATTGAAGAGTTGTCTTTCAATCTGGATAACCCTTGATGATAGAGAGAGGTGAACCATGAAGACGCCAAAAGAGCATTTTTCGTTTTATGCGAGCAACTGCAATATCGTGCAGATTGGTTGCGGAGGAACTGGCAGCTTGTTGGTGCCTTACATTGCGAGAATAATGAGTTGCCCGAGCTTTGAAAACATAGCTGGCTATATTCTTGTTGACGGGGACAAAGTAGCCAGCAAAAACATCCTGAGGCAGAATTTTATCAGCGCTGACATTGGAAATTTCAAGGCAGAGGTGCTGGCAAAGCGCTATTCGCTTGCCTTTGGAATAGAAATTGCCTCCGTGCCAGTCTATATTACCGGAAAGGAATCCCTTGACAGGATTTCACAGAACAGATTAAAGATTTTGATCTCATGCGTTGACAACAATAAAACAAGGAAAATCATCGCTGAATGGCAGAACGATAATATCTATTCCGACCCTATCTGGATTGACTCCGGTAACGAGCTGCTTGGAGGACAGGTCTTTATCCAGGGCGCTGCAACAAATGGCATAAGGACAGACATATTGAAAGCGCATCCCGAGATTGCAAAAGTGGAAGACAAATTGCCTACAGAATTGGGATGTGCTGAAAGACTCAATTCCGGAGAGCAAAGTCTGGGCGTGAATGCCACAGCCGCCAATGTGATTTTCAATATTGTCTGCACATTGTTAAGAAACGAGAAGCTTCGCTATTATGAAGTTGACTTTACGGCACACAACTCGTTCAGGAAAAAACTCCTTGACGATTGGAAGGATTAACGGAGGAAAGGGAGGCTAACATGAAAATAAGGATATCATCGAGACTGGCAAAAGAGTTAAAGAAGGCATACAGCGAGCAATTCGGGGTGCCGGTTTATCAGGGCACCCCCTATTGCAGAAGCAGATTAAACAGCAAGGGATGCTCTGGCTGTGAAAGCGAGGAAGGCTGCATTGGATTCAGAGAAGTCCTGGGGAATAGCCTGTTCATAAGGTACATTCTGGAGCAGGTCAAAAACAAGCTGATGTTGTTCCTGAAAGGAAGGAGAGAGATTGATGAGCAAGAAGAAGATTAGTGATTTCGACAAACTAAAAGTAAGAGTAGAACTTGTCAGGGAAAGCAATGCTCCACCCGGGCCTACCGTTACGTCGCCATTAGAAGTGGTTAATCTTGTGAGCGACCTGAACAAAAAGGACAGAGAGCATTTCCTATGCCTTCATCTCAACACAAGGAATGCGGTAATAGGCATAGAAGAAGTGACCATAGGCTCGCTTAACGCTGCTGTTGTGCATCCTAGAGAGATATTTAAAGCTGCTATTTTGAACAATGCAGCAGGGATAATCCTTGTGCATAACCATCCGAGCGGAGATTGCGACCCTTCAGAAGACGACATTGAGATTACGAATCGGCTAGTAAAAGCCAGTGAAATTATGGGCATAGAGGCTTTTGATCACATCATTGTTGGAGGCGGGAATTATTTCTCGTTTAAGGAAAAGAATCTGATGCCGAAAGGAGGCAACAAATCATGCCTTACAAAATAGTTGCTTATATTCCTGTGGAAGTTGATGAGCCAGAGATATTCAAAACCTACAAAGAGGCAAAAGAGGAGAAAGAACACCTGCAGTTTATGCAGCCCGAAAACATCTACAGGATAAAGCGAGTCGAAGCAAAGAGGAGGAAATCGTGCATAAAGAGATTAAGCAAAGAACCGTACTGATAATAAGGCACTTATATGTCGCCACAAGCAAACCAATTGGATTCATGAAAAAATTGGGAAAACTGCTGCGAAAATATGCAAAACAGAAATGGAACTACGATTTCCGGGCTGAAAATTGATGAAAAAGGAGGTAGGAGAGATGGACGACATAATTTATTCTTACACGCAGGAACAGGCAGTTGAAGACGGCATTCTCGTAAAAGTCGGGACTTGTGGTAAGCTACCTGTGATATTTACAAGCAACCTATTGTACGATGGGTATGAGGAGCAGGAAAAAAGGACTGAGTTGGTTAAAAAGGGGCTCGAAATGTTAAAGCAGCCCGATAAGGAAGATACGGATTACATGAAACTGCGGGTAATCGAAAAGGACAAAATCTGGGTTATTCTTGACGGCAACGGTATAACATTTCTGAAGCCCGAAGATTATTAGTCCTTTAAACAAAGGAAGGAGACTGGCATGAAGGATAAGAAAATAAAACTGGGGATTGTTGGAGTAGACAGTGGGCATTTGGTTATCTGCGACCCCTGTTACCTCGATTGCCATTCATCTTTTAAATTTGAAAATATTACGAAAGTATTAGGTCTAAATTCGGGTAATCCAAAAAAGTGGAAGAAGTTTGCCCAACTAAAATATGACTTAGGTCATGCCGGAGCAGGGATACTTTTTGAATCGGGATTGGGCGATGGCACATACGAAGTCTGGGCCAGGGTCGGCAAGATTAACGGCTTGGGAGAAAGGATAAAGGAAGTTACAGTCAAATTGATTTCTTGAAAGCGACTTCCGGAGGAAAAATGCCACGGATAATCACTGGAAACGCCGTTATTGTCACGCAAGATGAATTAGGAACAAACTGCTGGATGCCGGTTAGATTCCTGGACAGGTGCAGGGAATGCTTCCGATACGAGAGATGCAAGTACCCTGAGAAGAAAACGGATGCTGTTTACGACGAGCTACTTAAACAAAAGAGCAACCTCAATAGAAAGTTAAAAGCCGTAAGAAAAGAAATTGCCAGAATGTCAGGAAAATTGGATGAAATTTGAATGGTTCTTTCGCAACAAAAGCCGAAAGCCAGCCCCTGCGCTGGCTCTGGCAAGACTGGTCACTTGCCACTGATGAGGCAGGCTATTCTGTTTTCTCAGAGACCTTCTGATTAACATTTGAATCCGACCGAAGTTTTAAAATTCAAAACAATAACTTGTTTTACTTTTTTCTTATTTTCTTTCTAGTTTGGTCTCCACGCTCTTTTTCTTTCTTGTTCTTTTTTCGCTTTAAAACTTTCTTCCTACCTAGACTTTTCTAAGTCTTATAGTTTATAGGATTGCCACAGGATTGAGATTGCCGCGAAAACAGCAGAATTTAGCCCTCTGATAAATTTGGTGTAAACCTTAAAAAGCTCCGATGCGTTGATTAACAAAATGGCTAAGGCTGAAGATTTGGAAACGAAATGCAAGAAGGCTATCATAAAGGCAAAGGACACTATACTGAATATACGGGACATACTCGGAGACATAGACATGAAAATGACGCACCTCATTGAATACAAGAGGGACAGATTTTTCTCGATGCCCAAGTATGAAGGCAAGTATGAAGGTGATTACAACTCTTACAATAGCAAAGATTACGCTAATCAAGGTTTGACTTCCTAAGCTTTACAGCTCATCGTCCTACCGTGCAGTATATTTGCTGTTTCTACATTGTCATAGGATTCCTTAGGGCTTTTAGTGATGAGTGATTTGGAATAGATTTGGTGTAAAAGATTTAAATTCGCTTGTTTTTGCGTTATTAATGGATTCAAAAATGCGGCTATACTGGTCGAACTTGAAAATATGGGAAAATTGCTGGTCGTTTCAAGCAAAATAAAAGAAGCAGCGAAAGGCATGAACATTGGAAGTGACTTTCCCGAAGCCTTAAGTAGGGAAGTCGAGGCA
>Ga0315282_10008043_pt1 | contig 17150 bp, 16 predicted proteins | sample YL17G07_20_MG_FD_203693 | JGI IMG/M metagenome (GOLD analysis project Ga0315282, IMG submission 203693) | Sediment microbial communities from Yellowstone Lake, YNP, Wyoming, USA - YL17G07_20 | ecosystem: Environmental > Aquatic > Freshwater > Lake > Sediment | place: USA: Wyoming | collected... | reverse complement strand
AATATTCTGTGCACGCTTCGTCCGTTGCGAAGCGTTGTTCCAATTCCAATAATGTCCGCGGATAGTCTTCCATAGACACATATACTACATCTTGGGGTTAGTTGAGTCAAGTAAATAGCCCTCTTCTATAATATACCCTTATGGCGAAAATCCGCCTCAGGCGGACTGAAAAATGGTGAAATTTATCCTCGCACGCGCACGAAAACTCAAATATGGGAAGCACCACGCCGCAATAGCGTGGTGAAAATTCCAAACCCGCGTTTTAACGCGGGGGTAATATTTTAGCCGGCGAATTTATTCGCCGCTTCCCCGGTTTAGCCGCCGCACCTGCGCGGCGCAATGAAGCCGCGGACTTCAGTCCGCGGGTGGATTCCGTAACCACCTCGCCGAAGAAATATCATCTCCTCAGGAACCAAAAATTTGCAAGACAACCAAGCAAATTGCGCCTATAATAATGACAATCGGTTTCGCCTATACCGACCGCAATACAGAGACATAGAACGGATATGGTCCAAGGGAAGCGGTTATGGGCGTCCCCTTTATTCCTCCATTCGCCATAATGAAAAACCTCGAATCGCGGCCAAAAAATGCATTACGCCCGATATATCAAAACAATCAAGTGTTTTCAGAACTTTTTGTTCCCAGCGCTGCGTAGCAGTTCCTGAAATAGGTTGAAATAAGAAGACTCTACCTGTAAAATGTGTTTTTTCCAAAATCAAGGAGACAGGCGATGAAATTTCCGTTTGCGGTTATTTTCGTGGTCTTGGTAATAGTGCTGACTCTATCAAGTTGCAAAGGCGCTGCGAAACCTGTCCCCGCTGAGCCGACACAGAAAAGGATCGGTGAAGAACCAAAGAAACCGACACCGGAAGAAGAGAAAGCGCTTGCGCAGGAGAAACTCCTCAAAGAGGCGAAAGAAGAGTTCGACAGATTATGCAAAGAAGCAGACCAACTCGTCACTCAGAAAGCGTTTTGGGAGGCATTTGAAACTCTCCACTCATATCCTGAAAAATACGCGCAGACAGAGTTCGCGCAAAGAATAGAAGAAAAAATCGCGCAGATTGCTCAAGAATTGATAAGATGCGCTGATGTTCTGGCTGCTGAAAACAACACCGCGAGCACCATATTAGCGCTTGTCTTGCTCGACGACTACGTGAAAAAATACGAGCAAACGCCTTCTTGGAAACTTGTAAAAGAGAAGTACGACGAAATAAAAGAGAAATTGGAACAGGAAATACAGAGACGGGCGCGGTAACTGCATCGGAAGTTGCTGCGCGAAGCGTCAGATTTCCGGAGATTTCCGGGGACGCCCATAACCGCGAGTGAATAAAATGGGGACACCTATAACGAGAAAATTCTTCCACGACGGCGCGGATGTTATAGCGGACTACGACGCAAGCAGTGTTCTGAAATCGCGGTATCTGACCCCGCTTCCGGATGAAAATATTCAGTTGAGCCGTGAATTATTCAGTCGCAAAAATATGTTGAGTTGAAAGACACTTCTGGGTATAATTTTTTCGTTTCGCACAGGAAAGGAGAAAAATGTGAGGTCTTATTTTATTAGAATTGTCTTTGCGGTCTGTATAAGTGTGCTGGTTCTTTCAGGCTGCAAGAGCGCGCCGAAAGCGCCTTCTGTTGCGGTAACGCAGAAAAAGGTTGCTGAAATCCCGAAAGAACTGACACCGCAGGAGAAAGCACTCGCGCAAGAGAAACTCCTCAAAGAAGCAAAAGGAGAGTTTGATAAACTGTGCGCAATAGCGGACAAACTTATCGTGGAGAAGAAATTCGCGGATGCGGCTGAAACTCTCCGCTCATATCCGGAGAAGTTCGCGCAGACAGAGTTCAAGCAAAAAATAGCAGAGAAAATAACGCAGATTGAGAAACTGAAAAAAGAGGAGGAAGAGCGGATATTCAACGAAGAGGCGCAATCAATCGCTCAACAATCCATAAAGAACGCCGACTCTCTCGTTGCTGAAAAGAGATTTGCGGAAGCGCTTGACTTGCTCAACGCCTACCCGAAAAAATACGAGCAAACGCCGTCCTGGAAACTTGTAAAAGAGAAGACCGCTGAAGTGGAGCGTCTCAGGAAAGAAGAAGAGATACGGCAGAAACTTATCCGCGAGGCGCAGGAAGAGTTCAAGAAGCGCACAGAAGAGGCAGAAGCGTTGGCGGCAAGAAATGAGTTTGACTCTGCTCTAACGCTGCTTGCCGGATTCCCGCAGAAATTTTCACAGACAGAATGGCAAGAGAAGATTCAGAAGATTGAGGCAGACATATTCAAACGAAAGGTCGCGTATGAGGAGCACCAGCAACTTCTGCGCGAGGCTAAGGAGACTGCCGACAAGACTATCGCCGCTGCTGGTGTGCTGGCAGAACAGAAGAACTTTGATGAGGCTATAACAGCGCTTACTAACTACCCGCAAAGATTCGCAGGCACCGAGCACGCGGAAGAGATAACCAAAGAGATTGAGGCTGTCAAGACGCAGAAGGAAGCCTATGAGGCGTTTCTCGCGGCTGCGAAAGAACAGTGCAATGACCGCAAAGAAAAAGCGAAGGATTTGATGAAAGACAATAGATATGAAGATGCGCTGAAAGTTCTGTCAGAGTATCCGCCGGAATACTCAAATACAGAGTGGGCGTCTGAGGTGGAAAAATTTTCGCGCCAGACAGTCCAGCCCGCGAAGGAGGGTTACGAAGCGCACCAGAAGTTTCTCAGGGAGGCGCAAGGTGAATACGAGTCAACAATGAAAGATGCAGACGCGCTCACAAAAGCAAACAAGTTTGACGAGGCGGTCTCCACACTTACAAACTTCCCGAAAAAATACGAACCCGTTTATGGCGCGAAGATAGAGCCGAAGATAAAAGAGGTCCTCGCCAAGAAGGAAGAATACCATAGAAAGAAGATTATGCTCCTGGTGGGCGGGGTAATTGTTGGACTGGTCATTCTACTATCAGTGATTGTAATCCTGGTCAGACGCACGCCCGCAACACAAGAGCAATAGCCGGGTCAAGTTTTTTGCCTTTCCCGCTGCGCACCGGTCAGATTTCTACTGACGGAAGTCGCCGGTGCGCCGATATAGATGCGCGAGAAAGACAAGAACCACCGGTAAGACGCGGAACTTCCCCGTCACAAAGATACGGCAGAGGTAGGCGGAGGCGGTTTCTGGAGCGCAGAGAGAATCTGAGAACAGAGCGTATCGGGTGAATCATCCTCACGAGCATCTATCCATAAAGCGTCGGGGAAACTGCGAAACCAGGTCATCTGTCTTTTGGCGAGTTGGCGCGTTCTCACTATGGTCTCTCTTATCGCGTCCGCGAGTGTGATTTCGCCTCGCAGATAGCGGGCGACTTCTTCGTAGCCTGCAGCCTGGGAGGCTGTGCGACTGAGATTCTTCGGAAGCAGTCGGCGGACTTCATCAACAAATCCCTCCTCAAACATCTTCTCGGTGCGAACCGCAATGCGTTTGTGAAGGTCAGCCCTTTTTCTGCGCAGGATAAAGAGGCGGCGAGAGTATTTTTTTGCAGGGGTTCCGAACTGATTCTGGAGTCGCGAAATCGGCGCACCAACTTGCTCATACACCTCAAGCGCTCTGATGACCCTTCGTGAATCTTGCGGCGAGATTTTGGACGCGTAGGAAGGGTCTATCTGACGGAGGCGCTCGTATAGAGTTTCGCCACCAAATCTCTGCGCTTCTTCCTTCAACTTTTCACGAAGCGCCCTGTCTGGCACAGGAGAAGCGAAAATCCCTTCAGTTAGAGCCTTCAGGTAAAGAGGAGAACCTGTGTCAAGAATAACCTGGCGGTTTTCCGCTCCGACTTTATCAATTATTGCGCTCGCCAGGGCTGCGAAATCTGCGGCGCTGAACTCTTCCGAGGGCTCGCGCACATCCAGCAGGTGGAACCTGACTTTTTCTCGCATCAGGGGGTCAGGTTTTGCTGTTCCGATGTCCATACCTTTATAGACCTTCATAGAATCTACAGAGAGTATGTCCGCGTTCAGTTTTGATGCGAGGGAGACCGCGACGTCTGTCTTTCCTGACGCTGTCGGACCTGCGATGACTATCAGGGGAATAGAGTTCACTGTAAGACCGATGCGGGCGATTTTCACAGTTGAGCGAGGCGCTGCGCTACATCCTTGAAACCGTAGTCTGCTTCCGCGATTCTCTGATACTCCGCTCTTGCATCCGCTCTTTTGCCCATCAACTCAAACGTTTTTGCCAGTTCGTAGGTTATCTCTTTGTTGACGTCGTTCATAAGTGCGAGGTTCTCGCGCCCCTTCAGGAACTCTTTCGCTGCGAGTTCGTACATCCCTTTTTTCCTGAACGCGAGTCCGATAATATGATGCGCTTCTGTAGCGTTTTTGGGGTCGTGAATTGTTTTCTGGAGTTCGCTTATTGCTCTGTCGTCTTCGCCCGCCTGATGAAGGAGTTTGCCCAGTTTGAACCTGATTTCTGTGTCTGTTGGGTGTTCCTGCGCACGGCGCTGGTATTCCTCAATCTGGAAGTCCAGTTTTTCCTTGCGGGCTGCGTCCAGTGCGCGCTTCTTCTCTTCTGTCGGTCCTTCGCGGTATGCTGTGGCAAGTTGTTGAATTTTGTAGTCCAGTTTTCTCATCTTGAAGTCGCCGAGTTTGTCCTTTGCGTGAAAGTCCGCCGGGTCAACCTCAAGCGCCTTCTTGTAGGAGGACTCTGCCTGCGTAAAGTCATCCACTTTCAGGTAGAGGTCGCCGAGTTCGCGATAGAATCTCGGGTCGTTCGGTTTTTGCTCAATCTCTTTTCTTTTCACCTCAATAGCCTTGAGCGCATCCTCTTTTGACCGCACGATATGTCCTTCAATCTCCAGTTTTGCCGCTTCGCCTGCCGACCTCAGTTTATCGCGGTAGGAGTTGCCCGAACTCTCCATCTTAGTCAGAGTTGTCGTCGCCGCTATATCTTTGCGCACCCTCGCCGCTTCGCCATCGTGCGGGTCTACGGCAAGCACCTTCTCATAATAGAGCGCTGCTTTTCTCATATCGCCCAACTGCTTGTATATTCTGCCCAGCGCTTTGAGAGCCTCTGTGTTCTTCTTTTCAATTTCGGCTGCCATCTCAAAGTTGACCAGCGCTCTTTGCAGATAGCCTGCCATAAGCGCCGCATTGCCGAGCCTTACCATCATCTTGACGTTGAAAGGCGCAGAACGGAGAAACTTCTCGCGCTCAACTATCTCTTCCTCGTAGTTCTTGGTGAGTTTTTTCAGACCTGACATAACGCGCGAACTGAATCCTTTGAACAGCCCTGCTCTGGGCGAAATCCCCTCCTCCTGCCCTTTTCTTATCGTTACGGCTCGCAACTGCCGGGCTGCCTCTTCGTGGTCAGGACTGGCTTTGAGAACCTGCATATACAGGTCTATGGCGAAGTCATAGTTTCGCCTCTTCGCCGCCTCCTGCGCCTTCTCTATGAGTTTGTCGAAGTGAGATGCCTCAGCCATAATTCTCCCCCGACAGGTCCCAATCATTTCAATTCTATTGTTTCTCCTTGCCTTTGTCAAGCCTTACCCAAAGCCATTTTCTTGACACTGCGGCTGCGCGAGGGCAGACGCAACAGCAAGCAGTCTGGACGCGCAAGAAACCGTTGTGGGCAAAAAGCCTTGACTTTATCCGCCTGCACAGTAGGATAAGAGCGTAAGGTTCTGGCGAGTACTACTGCCGCTGCGGGGAAAAGGTTTATGAGAAAAACTTACTTCGGAAGTCTGATTGTGAGTCTTCTTTTTCTCACAGTTCTGGCTGGTTGCGGCCTTACAGAAAATATGATTGAGCCGCCATTTGGTACAGCAGGCAAAAAGATTGTCTTTGTTCCATTCTGCGAACCAGACCTCTATTACTTTGAGTCTAAAAGGGGGATGGAGATTTCCGCTCTCCTTGCGCACCTGGTCCAGTCCAAGTCTAATGAGTTGAAGGTCGTGGACATTGCGCCCGCCATAGCGCTAATAAGAGGGAAAGACCCAGACGCAATTGACTGGCAAGAGGTCGGCAGAGCCACGGGCGCAGACTACATCGTCCTGGGCTTCGTCAAAACCCTGCGCGCAAAAGACCCGGAGTACGTCAACTGTTACAAAGGTCGCTTCCACGCACAAATTGCTCTCATTCAGACCGCGACAGGAGCCGAACTTATGAGAGAGGATGTCGCCGTCTCATATCCATCAGGCAGTTTCGCACAACCGGTTCTCTCTGTTCTGGAGACGACGGAAGATGAAGTGCTCCAGAAGGTGAAAGAGCGCGGAGTAATGAAGATGGCGGAGTTCTTCTATCCGCATCCCCCATCTGAAGAGTAAAGTTTTCTTTCGCTCGTCAGAAATTTACAGCCAGCAGTAAGAAATTGAGAGTCCGGTTTTCAGAACCATTTTTCAGAGAAAGGAAGACGACCAATATGATAACTGACAGGATAAAAAGCACAACCCCTTCTATGACGCTCGCGGTCATTGGTAAAGTAGGCGCGCTCAAAGCGGCAGGAGTAAAAGTGATTGATTTAGGCGCTGGCGAGCCGGACTTTCCAACCCCGCAATATATAAAAGAGGCGGCGATAAAGGCGATAGAAGAGAATTTCACAAAATATACGCCCGCCAACGGCATACCTCAACTGCGTGCAAAAATCGCCGAGAAACTGAAAAAAGAGAATAACCTGACCTACTCGCCCAATGAGGTGATAGTCGGCGCAGGAGGAAAACAGGAAATCTATAACGCAGTCCAGGTTCTCATTCAGGAAGGCGACGAAGTCATTATACCCGCGCCTTACTGGGTCAGTTATCCCGATATAGTCATCCTCGCCGGCGGCAAGCCTGTTATCGTCCAGACACGAGAGGAAGATGACTTCAAACTGGCTCCAGAAGCGCTTTCAGGCGCGCTCACAAACAGAACAAAGATGCTCATCCTCAACAGTCCGCATAACCCGACAGGAACTGTCTATTCAAAAAAAGACCTTCAAGAACTTGCGGAAGTTCTTTCCACCCGCGAAATACATATTCTCTCCGACGAAGTCTATGAGTATCTGATTTACACAGGCGAGCCGCATACGAGCATCGCCAACATAAGTCCCCGGATGAAAGACCGCACAATACTTGTGAACAGTTTCTCAAAAACCTACTCTATGACAGGCTGGCGAATCGGATACGCAGCAGGTCCGCGAGAAATAATAGATGCTATGAACCTACTGCAGGGACAGGCAACCTCCAACCCCAATTCAATAGCGCAGAAGGCTGCGTTAGCAGCGCTCTCAGGCGGCGAAAAAGAACTGCAGGAGATGGTCTCATCCTTCAGAAAGCGCCGTGACTATACGATTGAACAACTGAACAGAATCCCCGGGATTCACTGCAACCTGCCCGAAGGCGCCTTCTACGCGTTCTTCTCAATCTCAAACTTTGTCGGCAGAAAATTCGGCGACGTAGAAATAACGGGCTGCCTCAAATTTGCAGAAATACTTCTTGATAAAGCGCAAGTCGCGGTCGTGCCCGGCATCTCTTTCGGTGCACCAAACTATATTAGGCTCTCATACGCAACAAGTATGGACGAGATAAAAGAAGGTCTTTCGCGCCTGCGCGAACTGCTAATAACAGCACGGTAGAAATCAAAGTGGAAGCGTCAAGAAAACTTCTTGACAGTGTTTTTTTCTCAACTTATAAGTGAAATAAAAATGTGAGGTAACTATGCCTGAGATAACACCTGAAGTGATAAAAGCGCTTGAGACCGCTATAGCGGCTGAGCGGCAAGGAATGGCGCAGTATCTGGAGTTCGCACGCAAAACCGCTGACCAGACTGGCAAAAATATGTTTATCGCGCTCGCGCGCGATGAGATGGAGCACTTCCTGGCGTTCTTTGACCAACTCAATTCGGCAAGAAGCGCAGGAATGCTTCTTGAGGTGAAACTTGAGCCATCTGAGATTGAGCGGCTGCGTCCCAACCTTCGGCAGATGCGCACAGAAAAATCCTCAAAAGGGACAAACGAATTAGGTGCGCTTCGCACCGCGCTCGACCAGGAGAAGAATGCGATCAAGTTCTATATGGAGCAGGAACGCAAGACACAAGACTTCAACGCGAAGAAGATGTACAGAGAACTCATTGATGTGGAGCGGTCGCACTACGACCTTATTCAGGCTCAAATAGATTATATCACTAAAACAGGCTACTGGTTTGACATTCCGGAGTTTCGTCTGGAAGTGGAGTAAGTTTAGAGGAGCGCTGTGAGCGAAGATTTGCCTCGCCCGTCTGCCAAATTTGACGCACACATCCAGAAAGTTATCATTCCTGTTGTTGGAATGACCTGCACTATGTGTGCGCGCGCAATAGAATCTTCTCTCAAAAGAGTCCCAGGCGTGGCGAGCGCGGTTGTAGATTTCACCTCCAGTCAGGCTGCGGTAGAGTTTGACTCTTCGCTTGCCAGTCGCTCAGCGCTGGAAAAGGCTATAGTTGATGCGGGTTACAGCGTCGCTCTTGAGCGCCCCGAACTGCCCGACTTGAGCAGACAGGAGACCAAGGCGCTGCGCAGAAGATTCATCATCGCAATTGCGCTTGCTGTGCCGCTCGCATATATCGCTATGGGCTCGCACCTCAATCTGCCAGTGCCGCACCTCAGCGCCAGCGCTATGGCGCTTATTCAACTTCTTCTGACAACGCCGATTGTCATCGCCGGCTACCAGTTCTACACACGCGGCATCCTCGCTGTCGTAAAGACAAAAACGCCTACTATGGACACTCTCGTCGCGCTGGGAACCGGCGCAGCCTATATATACAGCGTTATTATCTCTGTCCAAATCTGGGCAGGAAACGCAAGATTCTCGGCTCACAACCTCTACTTTGAAACTTCCGGACTGCTCATCGCTTTCATTCTTCTTGGCAAGATGCTTGAATCCATAACAAGAGGCAAGATGGGAGATGCAGTCCGCGCACTGCTCAATCTCGCGCCCAAAAAAGCGCTGGTCATAAGAGAAGGCAAAGAGATAGAAGTCCCGGTTCAACAGGTCGTTCCCGGTGATGTGATTGTGGTAAAGCCCGGGGAGAGGATTCCAGTTGACGGAATCGTCATAGACGGCGCCTCAACCGTTGATGAATCAATGGTAACAGGCGAAAGTATGCCTGTCGCAAAACGCCCGCAAGACACGGTCATCGGAGCAACAATAAACAAATCAGGCAGTTTCAGGATGCGCGCAACAAAGGTCGGCAGCGAAACATTTCTGGCGCAAGTCGTCAAACTCGTCCGCGAAGCGCAGACCTCAAAAGCGCCTGTCCAGAAACTCGCAGACACTATAAGCGCCTACTTCGTGCCTTCCGTCGTCGCTATCGCAGTCGCCGCGTTCGCTATCTGGTTCTATTCTGGAAAAGAACTCTCCTTCGCGCTCACAGTGCTAATTTCTGTTTTGATGATAGCCTGCCCCTGCGCACTCGGACTGGCAACTCCAACCGCGATAGTGGTCGCAACCGGCATAGGTGCAAAACTCGGAATTCTGATAAAAAACGCAGACGCACTTCAGGCGCTCGCGTCAGTCACCACAGTCGTCTTTGACAAGACAGGAACGCTCACCGAGGGGAAACCATCAGTTACAGAGATTCTACCTGCCGGCGACACGACTGAAAATGAACTTCTGCGCCTTGCTGCAACCGCGGAAAAACGCTCCGAACACCCGCTCGCTCACACAATACTGGATGCGGCGAAGTCACGGCTCATAGATGTTCCAGAGGTCTCTGATTTCGCCGCGATTGAAGGGAAAGGTGTCCGCGCTCTCCAGAATGAAGCAGTAATTCTCGCAGGCAGTATGCGCCTTCTTGAAGAGAACGATGTAAAGATTCCCGCTGAACTGTCAGGTCATATTTCGCGCCTTCAAAGTGAAGGGAAAACTCTCATCTTGGTTGCGCGAGACTTGCGATTTGCGGGACTAATCGCAGTCGCGGATTCTGCCAAACCCGGCTCTGCGCCTGCTGTAGCAAACCTGAAAGAACTGGGTCTGGAGGTTTCGCTTATTACAGGAGATAACAGGCGCACAGCGGAGGCGCTTGCTAATTCTGTCGGTATAGAGCGCTCTCTCTCGCAGGTGCTGCCTTCACAAAAGGCTGATGAAATTGCGCGAATGGAGCGAGAAGGCCAGCGTGTTGCGATGGTCGGCGATGGAATAAATGACGCGCCCGCGCTCGCCCGCGCCCGCGTTGGACTTGCACTCGGAAGCGGGACAGATATAGCGATTGAGAGCGCATCTGTTGTGCTTGTCGGCAGCGACCCGCAGAGCGTCGCTGAAGCGGTGAGACTATCTCGCTACACTATGCGTAAGGTGAAGCAGAACTTATTCTGGGCGTTCATTTATAATAGCGTTGGCATCCCGATTGCTGCAGGGGTAATCTATCCGTTCACGGGAGTGCTACTTGACCCTGTGATTGCGGGCGCAGCGATGGCGTTCTCATCAGTGAGCGTTGTAACGAACTCGCTTCTTATGCGTCGCTACAGACCGCTTGCGCGGAAGTGAAAAATCAGCGGACAGGGGGCGACTTCTCAATTCCTCTACAATTATGCAGCAGGACGTTCCAGGACTTCATCCCTTTGCACTCTCCAACTACGCGGATGGTATCGCCCTTTGAGAGGCGTTCCAGCGCATCTTCTTCGCTCTTGGGGAAGAAACATTGAACAGTTGACTCTCTGTCGCTTCCGGCAAGGCAGACGTACGCATCGCCCTCGGCATCTTTTCCGATGTCTGCGACCTCTCCAATAACTTGCAGGATTCTTCCGGTGTAGCGCGAATCTGCTACAGTTTGGTCCTCTTTGTAGGCACCATAGAGGTCTTCAGCCGACACGTAGAGTGCGGTTTCTGATTTTTCCCGCAAGTAAAAGGCGAACGCTATAATGGCGATGACTGCGGCAGCCGCTGCGACAACACCCAGCACGCCAAGTAAGCCTAACCTGAACCTGGAGGGGGAGGAAGCATCGCTTGTTTTGCGCTCGTGATCTTCAGGAATTTCCCGGGGTCTTTTCGCGTCTTCCAGCAAGTGCACCTGTTCCTGCTGCTTCTGAGTTTCCTGCCAGCGTTTGCGGTTTTCTTCTTTCCAGCGTTCCTTCTCAAGGATGTTTGACCAGATAAAGGCGCGATTACAGTGCGAGCACCTGGTCTCAATATCAAACTCTTTCTCATTGATATACAGCACCTGTTTGCAGTAAGGACAACGAATTTGAACAGCCACTGTCTTCACCTCCATCTCATATTTTTTCGCGCGAAATTATAGCGTGTGGAAGATGGCATTGCAAGGCGCTTGTCGGACTGTTGCGTAGCGCTGTCTTTGCGTGCGAACGTGGAAAAGTTTACAACTCCTTTACAGGAATGAGAAGTTTCTTTGGAAACGGCGAAAGATTGACGACTGTTCCGTCAGTTTTGAATGCGACGACATCTTCAATTCTGACTCCCATCTCTTCATCGGGGAAGTAGAGACCCGGCTCAATTGTGAAAACGTGACCGGGCGAGAGCATGTCTTTCTTTTTCGCTGCAAAGGAGAGGCGCGGGCGCTCGTGAATCTCCAGTCCTATTCCGTGTCCGAGTCCGTGCACGTAGCCGCGGGTTGTATTGGTGTCCTGCCTGATTGTCGGATATCCGCGCTTCTCAAAGAACTCGTTCACCTCGTCGTCAAAATCTGAGCCGGGCACGCCCACCTTGAGGCGCTTCAAAATCTTTTTCTGAATTGCGAGGACGTCATTGTAAATCTTTTGAACATTCTCGGGGACATAGCCAAGGCAGAATGTGCGTGTGATGTCAAAATAATAGCCACAGGGGTCATAAGGGCAGAAGTCAAACACTATGGTTTTGCCCAGAAGTAGGTCGGCGCTCTCATCGCCTCTTGAATGCGGGACTGCGGAGTCTTTGCCCTGTGAGAATATTAGCGGCTGGTCTATGAAAACGGAGAGTTTCCTCGCCTCTGAATCTATCAGAGATTTCACCTCTCCTATTTTTACAGGCGTTCCGTTCTTGTGAACGAGTTTCCCATCTTTCGCACGCTGGCGCTTCAGGAACCTTACAACGCTCTTCATAATCTCTTGCGCCTTTTCCCCGACCGCGGCGATTTTTTCAATCTCCGACTCGTCTTTTGTCATTCGCGCTTCAGAGATGATTGAGTTCTCTGTTTCGGCGAAGACCTCAATCTGTCCTGACTTTGCCAGTTCAGTAAGGAGCGCGTAGTTGTATGGTATATCTCCTTTCCCGTAGAACGCGACTCTGCCTGAAATCTCAAATGCTTGCAGCACCTTTTTCATAAAGGCGAGTGAAGCCTCAAACAGGGTTTTCGCCCCTTTGAGAACTTCGCCGTAACCGAGTTGAGAGTAGGTAAAGATGTCAAGTCCGCTCTTTGCCGCCTCATCGCGCTCCAAAGAGCTGCAGAGCAGGATAGGCTTAGAGCCTCTCTTCTTCAGAACCATTGCGCCAGCGACCGCGACAGGACCGGTAAAATAGCGCAGGTCTTTGCACTCTTTTGGAGAGCCGGAAATCACCAGCGCGTCAACTGCACGACTCTGCATAAGGGAATCAATATCTGAAAGCACACGAACTCCTCCATCACAGTGTAATTATGAAATTATCTTGTCCACCTTTATAGACAACCTGTATTCAAACAGGTCAATGTCTGACAAGTCCTGCGTGGCAGCCTTCAATTGCGAAGTTATTTCTCTCGCTATTATGATAATCCTCGCCTTCTGTGACCGAAGCAGTTGCTTCACCCGGGCTCTGTAATACAAGCATTGCCCGATGACTTTTTCGTAACCTCGGCTGACCTTCAGTTCAATTATTACTGGAACGCCATTTTTGTCTTTAGCAAGGATGTCAACACGTCTTCCTTCTTCATCAACCAAGTATTCCACCCCGTCCGCGCCTTTTTCGTTGGTATAAAGCTGTAGCCCGGGTTCAACAAGAGAGAGATTCTTGGATAGCAAATCTCTTAATTCGCTCTCGAGAACATCAATTGTTTCCTCAACGCTCTCTTCTTCATCCATACCCATCTCTTCGCCGGTCTGCCGGCGCCAACGGTCATATATCTTCTTGTATAGGGCTATCTTTCTCTTGCCCCTATCTGTTCTTCCGAAGTGCCAGTAGCCATCAATGAATTCTTCAAAAAACCCTTTTTCCTCAAGTAGTTTGATTACTTTTCCTCTTCTGAGAGTGGAATTGTAGGACAAGAATTTATCCTTTGAGTGTTTAATCTGGTCTGCTTCATTTTTCAGCCCCTTTTGGGCGAAAAACTCATAAACATAGGTCAGAGGCAATGCCTCAAACTCCCCAATCTTGTTCCTTTCAGGCAGCAGGGACTTATCAACTGCTTTTTCTTCCATTGTCATGCCTCCTTTATTTTTCTCTCAACCAGTTCAACGACGCTCTTGGCGAGGTGCATTGCCTCTTCGGCTTCGGCGGGGTCATCAAAATATCTTGAGGGCACTCCGCCGGGGAGTCCGTTCGGATAGCGTGTCGGGATATAGTATTTATCCAGTTTTTTGGATTGCCTTACTTCCTCAAACTCCGGGTCTATCTCAAGCGCCATCTTTAGCAGGTCATCTATAGAGTGAGTATAAAAGACTTCAACAGACTTGACCTTCAGATAAAGATACGCTTTGAAAGCCTTTTCTGTCGCCTGCTGGAAAAGGAAAAGGGCAAGATAAAATCTCCCTCTCTTCCTCAAATCGTCCGCATCCTGGAATTCGTCTTTTGCCTGAGTGAACCACCTCAAAGATTCTTTTTTATGAGGTCTTTTCATAAACAACCCTGCCCTTCAAAATGTTCTGCAGGAAACTGCTTGTGGGCAATTTCTTATGAAATTCGCTCTGATTATACACTATTATGTCGGAATCAATCCCCCTTTCTATGTTCCCGTAAATCAGGCTCATCCACTCTTTTCCCGTCTTGGTGGAAGGCATAAGGACGAACAAATCCAGGTCGCTGTGAACATCAACTTCCCCTTCAGCGAATGAGCCAAAAAGGATGATTTTCAACGCACCAAGCGCTTTCAGTTGTCTGGTCATCTCTTTTAGCGCTTTCTGCAGCGCTTTTTTTCGCTCCTTCTTCCGCGCCCTGATTTCTTGCAAAGTTAGAGCCAACTGTCTCACCTCTGATAGGTCTTTCTGCTTCAATTGCTCTGACTATGAGAGTATCACAAAGATTCGGTTTGGGCAATCTCTTTCTCGTGACAGAAACAGGCAATCAGAATTTTATCTATTTGTTATACTCGTAGAATCCGCGGCCGGTCTTGCGTCCGAGGTATCCTGCGGCGACCATCTTCTTCAGAAGCGGACAGGGACGATACTTGGAATCTCCCAGCCCTGTGTGAAGAACGTTCATTATGTTCAGGCAGATGTCCAGCCCTATCAAATCTGCAAGCGCAAGCGGACCCATCGGATGGTTCATTCCCAATTTCATAACATTGTCTATCGCCTCTTTCGTCGCTACCCCTTCCATAAGACAGAACGCCGCCTCGTTTATCATCGGAATGAGCAGCCGGTTAGAGATGAAGCCCGGATAGTCATTCACCTCCACAGGCTCTTTGCCTAACTTACGAGAGAGTCCTATTACCGTTTTTGTGGTTTCGTCGCTCGTCGCGAGACCGCGGATAACCTCAACCAGTTTCATCACAGGCACAGGGTTCATAAAATGCATCCCGATAACTTTATCAGGTCGCTTTGTGAAAGAGGCTATCTGCGTGATTGAGATAGAAGATGTATTTGTTGCGAGAATTCCCTGAGGCTTGCAAGTTGAATCAAGTTTAGCGAAGACGTCCCGCTTTACGCCGAGGTCCTCAAAAACCGCTTCCACCACTATTTCGCATTCTTTCAGGTCTTCCATACGAGTTGTGGTTTTTATTCTTCCGATTATTGACTCTGCGTCAGCGGGTTTGAGGGTCTCTTTTTTCACTAAGCGGTCGAGACTACTCTTTATTGTTGCTAAACCTTTCTGCACCAGTTGCTCATTGACGTCCGCCATAGTAACGCTGATTCCAGATTGGGCAAACACCTGCGCGATTCCGCTGCCCATAGTTCCGCTTCCGACAACACCCGCTTTTGTAACTTCCATCTTCACCCTCCGCGTATGTGACTAAAGGATTTCTCTGTCTAATGAGCGATACTGGATAGCCTCGCTGATGTGATTTGGAAGAATCTCTTCGCTTCCTTCAATGTCTGCTATTGTTCGGGCGACTTTCTGGACTTTTGTGAACGCGCGCGCGGAAAAACCGAGTCCGTCCACGGCCGCCTTCAGAAGTTCAAGTGAAGGCGCACTCAGTTTGCAGAATTTACGCACCTCGCGAGAAGTCATCTGGGAATTTGTGTAACCGGGCTTTCCCGCGAAACGGTTCTTTTGAGCGTCTCGCGCTCTCTGGATGCGACCCCTTATTGAAGATGACGGCTCGCCGCACCTGTCAGAAGAGAGGTCCTTCCACTGAACAAACGGGACTTCAACGTGGATGTCAATTCTGTCAAGAAGCGGTCCCGAGATACGCGACCTGTAATGGCGAATCTGGCGCGGAGTGCAGCGGCACTCGTGCCTGGGGTCGCCATAATAGCCGCAGGGACACAGATTCATAGAAGCAACCAGCATTATCGTCGCCGGGTAGGTCGCTGACCCGCTTGCGCGCGAAATCGTTATTTCGCCATCCTCAAGCGGCTGGCGCAATACCTCCAGAGTTCTCGCATTGAACTCAGGAAGTTCATCCAGAAAGAGGACCCCGTTGTGCGCGAGACTGATCTCCCCTGGCTGCGGAATAGTGCCGCCTCCAACAAGCCCCGGCTCAGATATTGTGTGATGCGGAGACCTGAACGGGCGCACCCTCAAAAGTCCTCTGCCCCTCGGCAGAACCCCTGCTATGCTGTGAACCTTGCTTGTCTGAAGAGATTCCTCCGGCGTGAGTGAGGGAAGAATCGTCGGCAGACGCTTCGCCATCATAGTTTTTCCGCATCCGGGCGGACCCATAAGAAGAACGTGATGCTGGCCGGAGGCGGCGACTGTTAGTGCGCGCTTCACGTGTTCCTGCCCGCGGACATCCTGAAAATCTACAGATGCTTCCTGAGCAGGCTCCAGAACGGACAGGTCATCCGGTTTCACTGTAGGCAGCGAGAGCGAACCTGACAGAAAGCCGACAGTCTCTGAGAGTGTTCTGACAGGTCTGGTTTCTATTCCTTCCACGACTGCGCCTTCAGGAGCGTTCTCCCACGGCACAAGAATTCCGCATCTTCCATCCTGCTTCGCTGTGATAGCGGCGGGAAGGACGCCTTTTACCGGACGCACAGTTCCGTCAAGCGCGAGTTCACCCATAATGAGGTAATCTTTTGCGATAGGTGCGCGTATCTGTTCTGTGGCAACTAAAATCGCCACCGCAATTGGCAGGTCAAAAGTTGAGCCTTCCTTTTTCGTGTCTGCCGGGGCGAGGTTTATCGTAATTTTGCGCGAAGGAAACTGAAACTGGGAGTTCTTTATCGCCGCTCTCACTCTCTCCTTGGATTCTTTGATTGCGGCGTCAGGGAGTCCCACCACAGTCACTGCGGGCATACCAGCGCTGACATCAACTTCAATCGCGACGATGTAGGCGTCAATGCCGGAGATCGCAGAACTGAAAAGTCTTGAAAGCATATCGCAAAGTATGAAGTAAAAAGTGTGAAGTAGGAAGTAAGAAAAAACCGTACTTTCTTACTTCTGCCTTTTGCCTTTGTACTTCTGCCTTTTCTCCTGTTGGCTAATGGCTATTGCCTGATAAGATACGCCCGCAAGGGCTCGAACCTTGGACCCGCTGATTAAGAATCAGCTGCTCTACCAAACTGAGCTACGGGCGCAAACTCAAGTATGAAGTATAAACTATGAAGTCCGAAGTGTAAACAAAAATCACCGTCATACTGTGAAGTGACTCCGCAAATCCTGTAAATTGGCGTTTTTAGTAACTCAAACGCGAAACAGGAATTACGCGATTTCAGCCCCTCAAAAATTACAGGATTTCTATAATGTCCCTTGCGCCAAAAAATCAGCGAAAATCTCCCAAAATCTCGCACGCGCACGAAGATTATTTCTTAGAGACTCTAACAAAACCTCAAGTTGGGTGACGAAAATGCCGATATAGAGCATGTCCAACAATATGAGGGGGGCATGCCTATGGCAAGAGAACTTATCACAGATGAACTATGGAAAGTAAT
>Ga0315282_10008042_pt1 | contig 17155 bp, 17 predicted proteins | sample YL17G07_20_MG_FD_203693 | JGI IMG/M metagenome (GOLD analysis project Ga0315282, IMG submission 203693) | Sediment microbial communities from Yellowstone Lake, YNP, Wyoming, USA - YL17G07_20 | ecosystem: Environmental > Aquatic > Freshwater > Lake > Sediment | place: USA: Wyoming | collected... | reverse complement strand
CGCAATTTTTTTGCCAAATTGACCTCAAGCGAGTTGCATAATTACTTCTGAAGCTGCTGGAAGAAGAGGAAAATGGCTCATCTTCCATGCATTGTAGCGCAGCATACGAGCAGCTGCAAGATTTTGTTTTCGCTGATTTAAAATCACCTCCTTCTGGCCGGACAGTGCCTGAAGCGGGGTAACGTAGCTTAAGGAACTGTGTGGGTCGTTGTTGTAGATGTCAGGGATGCGGTTGAGCCATTGCAAGATATCATCAACCAGCTTGAATGACCGAGGGGCATCCCTGTGGTATTTGAGCGTCCTGATGAACGCCTCTATCCATGCCTGGTCATCCGGTGTGTGCGGCCGCCCGAAGTGGACGGGAGCGCCAAGAAGCTCTTTGATAGTTTGTTTTGTAGACGATGCCTTCATCGCAGAGCCTCTGTCTGAATGGGCAAGCACTTTTGCAGTCAGGTGTTCCGGCAGCAAGGCATAGGCTTCCTTTACGGATTGTGTAAGATCGCCGGCAGATACTCCGTTTATGGCATGCCCGATATGCAATAGATACCTTTGGGGCAGGATCATTACCGGAATAGCCCATACAATGACGCCTGTATCCGTCTTAAACTCTGTGCCGTCATAGCAGAGGAGCGAAAAACCTTCATCTAGGAGCGCCTGTGCGCTGACATAGGGAGTTTTCCTATGCCAATGTCTCCTTGGTTCGACCATATTTTTGGCTTTCAGCACGTGATATACCGTAGACAGCGAGGCAAAGAACTTACCGGAATCATGCCCGTGGACAAAGATATGGCTTAAGGGTTTACCGATAAGCTCTGGTGTCCAGGCAGCGGCTTCAATAGCATCGCGTTCATGCTCAAGCGTCTTGTTCCAGGCGGCCCTCGGCCTTATCGGCTTAGGGTTTACCCACCTGCGGAACTTCCTGGGAGCAATATCGAATATCCGGCAGGCCCGTTTCTGGGTAAAACCTTGAGTGACAGCTTCACTTATAACAATAACCACGGTTCTTTTGACCTCAAGTTTAAAATGGCCGTCTAACGGCCCTTTGAGCCCTAACTCGTCTTTTTTTTTAACAAGGACAGCTCGTGCCCCACGGCTGCCAGCGCGTCTTTGGTATTATCGAGTTCTTTTGATACTTTTTGGTACTGTTCTACGGGTATGACCTGTTGTTTTCGTCCCTGTTTCCCGGGATGGGCAAGGGCTTCCATGGCCGCGGCTTTGACTTTCTTGCGTATGGCAACCAGGTCCCAGGGCCTTAATCCGTAGCGCTCCAGGATCGTCTTTACCGGGGCTCCTGGCGCGTTGCATTCCAGGTAGATGTCGAAGAGCTGTTCGGGTGTGAGTTTCATGCGTTCTTTCTTGGTATTCATGATAGGTTCCAATGGTGGCCTCCTTTTGGGTACATTATACTCTCTTTTAGGTAAATCGTCGATTGTAGGGCTTCATAGCGCAAAGAAAATTGACCCTTTTTTAAAAAATCGCCTCAATACCTAAAAGTTAATTAAACCTGTTGCTTGAGGTCACTGTCGCTAAAAAAACGGGATTATGATAGGGATAGTAATAAAGAATTAACTCTACCATTATCGGCTGAGCAGGCTGAAGAAATTTTTAACAAGGGTAGTTTATAGTAAATAAAGGAAAACTAGGGGACGCTTCGGGTTTTTAAAACTAGGGTAAAACTAGGGGACGCTTCTAGGTTTTAAATAAAACTAGGGGACGCTTCTAGGTTTTAAAACAAAACTAGGGGACGCTTCTAGGTTTAAAAAAACTAGGGGACGCTTCTAGGTTTTAAATAAAACTAGGGGACGCTTCAAATAAAGGGAAACGGTCCATAGTTTCGGAGGGGAAGTATAAATTAAAACAAAGATTAAGAGAGGAAGGTAGCGAGGTCGTGACATTTTGTCACGGGTTGAAACTAAAGGCTTCTGACGGAAAATTGCGTGAAACCGATTGCGCTAATACAGAAGGGATATTTCGGGAAACTAGGGAGCGCTTCGGGTTTTTAAAAAATGATGAGATAAATAGAAACGGTCCATAGTTTTTCGTTAACTTAGGCAAAAATCGCGGAATGGTATACTATCATCTTGAATGGTATATTGAATGGTATATTAACGTGTAAATGGGTTAGAAATAAAAAAGAAAAAAATGGGACCGTTTCTATTTCCATTGTTTCGCTCAGAAACGGTTTAATCTCCTTCCAAAAAAATTTCCTTGACAGAGTGCCAATTTTATGGTTTACTCTATAATAGAGTTTACAACGTTGTAAACTCTATTATAATTGAGGAAAATAATCATGTATATCCCTGAAAAGAAGCTTATTGCGCAAGTGGAAAAAGAATTTAGAAGCCGTATTCCCTTTTTAAGCCGCTGGAAAATTGAATATGAAAAAAAAATCAACGGTTTGAAGGCGGATATGGTTATAACAGCCCGCTATAAGGAGGAAATTTACTATTTTTGTATTGAGACTAAAAGGGCGGGATATCCTCAATATATTCGGGAAGCCGTTTATTCTCTTCAGGAATTAGTTAAGCATAATCCGGCGTATTATCCGGTGGTTGTCGTTCCTTTGATAAGCGGACAGGGAATAAGAATATGCAATGAGTGTAATACCGGCTATATGGATCTGGCGGGCAATATGAAAATCACCGTGGGCGGGATATATATTGAGAAGGAAGGTAAACGCGATTATAAGCGGGAATATCCCGGGCCGGAACAGTCTATTTTCTCGCCGAAATCCTCAAGGATCAGCCTTTGTTTCCTGCATGAACCGCAGAGGGAATTTACCCGGAAGGATATTATGGAAAAAAGCGGATTGAGCAAAGGGATGATTTCCCGTATCGTAAAACGGATGATTGAAACCGGCTATATTCTAGAGAAAAATGATAAGCTAAAGTTGTCTAATTTTAACGATTTACTGTCGGCTTGGACCGAGTCAATAATTGAGCGCAGAGATATTCGCCGGCCTTATTATGTCTGGACGCAGAATCCGCGGCAGTTGATGCGGACGGTTGCGAAATCTTTTTCTGTCAAGGGGATACGCTATGCTTTTACGCAGGAAGCGGGCGCTTCTTTAGTCGCTCCTTTTTCAACGTTTGATATCGTAACCGCATACATTGAGTCGCTGGATAAGTTCCCTGCTGCTGAATTATCGGCGACCGGGACTTCTAAGGGGTTTAACCTGGTCTTGATTGAACCTTACGATGAAGTAGTTTTAACTTCCGCAAGAAATATCCAGGGAATGCGGGTTGTGGATAATTTGCAGCTTTACGCAGATCTTAAGAAAAATATTCTAAGGGGAGATAAACAGGCGGAACATATTATGGATATTATCAGGAAGGAACTGGAATGATAAGCGGAGAATTTGATGAGTATTCCGCTGCCCATCTTGAAAGGCTAAAATATATATTAGCTGATATCTATTCAGGTTTAGGCAGGATATCGGATGACCTTTACCTTGTAGGAGGATTAGTCGCTGACTTGTTAGTTAAGAATAAGCTGGGCTATTTGAAGGAATATCTGGGAACCTTGGATATAGATCTGGCGCTGAAGTTTGCCGTTCGCGGAAAAAGCAAATTCAGCGGATTCTATAAGAAACTGCGTGAAATCGGATTTGAGAAACAGAAGACAGCGGATGGTTCCGAGGTAATGAGCCATAGTTTTATTAAATATGAAGGTGGATATAAGCCTGTTGTTCTTGATTTGTTAATAGATGATAAGTTTAAACCAAAGGCGGACAAACTAAAAGAAATAGCCCCTGGAGTAGAAGCGGTTAAATTCAGGGGGGTATGCTTGGTTTTCAAGGATTTTCTGGTCCGGCAAATCAAAAGAAGAGGGAAGAATCCTTTAGAGATAAAAATACCGAATATAATTCCATTTTTAACGCTTAAATTATTCGCTTATGCGGATAGGGAAAACCGGCTTGCCAAAGACGCCTTTGATATATGGTACGTGATAGTCAATTATAAGGAAGGGCCGGATTCGGTAAGAAAAGAACTCATAAAATACAAAGACAATTCCGATGTAAAAGAGGCTTTTAAAGTAATTCCCGCCCTATTTAAAGAGGAGACATCTGAAGGTGTCAGAGATGTCGTTAATATATTAGCCCAACGTTATGGTTTGGATATTAGTTTCGCAAGGAGAGAAGTCTTTACGCCTTTTCAAAAATTAGATTTGGAAAAATAAAGGGAAACGGTCCATAGTTTCGAGAGCAGTAGGTGCCTAAATAAGGTTGATTTAGGCCGGATTTGTGCTATAATTACGAGTTCATATGATTGATATTAATAAGGTAAAGACATATTCGCTGAAGAAGCGCTACAGCAAGGTGGAAATCGGGGATTTTGCCCTGCCGCCTTCTCGCGCCAGAAGCTTTTCCGGCTTCTACGATTCTATGCCCAAGCTCTTAAGGGCAAAGGATTTGCATACTGTGGTAGATGCAATAGTCAGGGCGCGCAGGCAGAAAAAAGCGGTCATCTTTATGGCCGGCGCGCATGTGATTAAGTGCGGCTTAAATCCCGTATTGATTGAACTGCTGAAGAAGAAAGTAATTACCTGCGTCTGCCTTAATGGCGCGGGTATCATCCATGATTTTGAGATTGCCTTACAAGGTAGAACTTCCGAGGATGTGGGAGAAAACTTAAAAAGCGGCAGGTTCGGCATGGGAAGAGAAACCGCGGATTTCCTGAATAACGCCATTAAAGAGGGGGTGGGTGAAGGCCTGGGCCTGGGCAGCGCCGTAGCAGAGAAAATCGCCTCTAGCAATTTGCGCTACAAAAATTTAAGCCTTATCTTTAATGCCCATAAGCAGAAAGTGCCTGTCTGCGTGTTTGTGGCTATTGGCACGGATATTATCCACCAGCATCCTTCTTTTGATGCCGCGCTCACCGCAGAAGGGAGCCTGCGCGATTTTCATTTATTGACGGAGGAAATCTCCGGGTTAAATAAAGGCGGGGTGGTTTTAAATTTCGGCTCGGCAGTGATTATGCCTGAGGTTTTCTTAAAGGCGCTAAATCTAGCCCGTAATTTGGGCAACAGGGTTAAAGATTTCACTACTGCTAATTTTGACATGCTCCAGCATTACCGGCCGCAGCAAAATATCGTTTCCCGTCCGGTTGCCGACAGCGGGAAAGGTTATTATATTATCGGCCATCATGAAATAATGCTGCCGCTTCTGGCGCAGGCAATAATAGAGAAACAATGAAACATTTAAAGGCAATTATTAACCGTTTTAATAAGGCAAGGGTCCTGGTGGTCGGGGATTTAATCCTGGATGAATATATCTGGGGTAATGTAGAGAGGATTTCTCCCGAGGCGCCTGTGCCTGTGGTCTGGGCCAATAAAAAGACCTATGTGCCGGGGGGTGCTGCCAACGTCGCTAATAATATACGTTCATTAGAGGGCAAAGTAACCTTGGTAGGAGTTATCGGCAGGGATAAGAATAGGGATATTTTCTTATCGGAGTTAGAAAAAAGAAAAATCTCCGGCGCAGGAATTTTTATTGAGCCGCAAAGGCACACCACCGTCAAGACGCGTGTCATTGCCGGGCATCAGCAGGTGGTCAGGGTTGACTGGGAGCATACAGATCCGCTTTCCTCCGACTTAAGCGCAAGGATTATTAAATTCATCAAAAAAAACATAAACGCCTTTGACGCCATTATCATTGAGGATTACGGCAAGGGCGTAATCAATATGCATTTATTAGAGGAGCTGCTTTCCCTGGCGCATAAGCATAAAAAGATGGTTACGGTTGACCCCAAAGAAGAGCACTTCCAGTATTACCGCCGGGTTACCTCTATTACCCCTAACCGCAGGGAATTGGAGAACGCGGTGAGGAACCTGAAAATTAAAGATACTACCAACAGGTTTAAATTCAACAGCGACAGGTTATTTTCCGATAAAGATATTGACGCGGCGGCAGCGCAGGTGCTTAAATACCTGGAACTGGATTCGCTTCTGGTTACCCTGGGAGAGCAGGGGATGAAGCTGTTTGAGAGGTCCGGCCGCGTAACGCACATACCCACGGTAGCGCAGGAGGTCTTTGATGTTTCAGGCGCAGGGGATACTGTAATCGGCACCTTTACCTTAGGCCTTTGCTCCGGGGCTACCAAACTGGAAGCAGCGCATCTGGCAAATTACGCCGCAGGGATTGTGGTGGGGAAAGTGGGCACGGCAGTCACCACCAGAAAAGAATTATTGGAGAGGTTGAGTTAGATGGAGGTAATCGGAGTTATCCCGGCCAGGTTTTCCTCTACCAGATTTCAAGGAAAGGTCCTGGCGGATATTTTAGGTAAGCCCCTGCTCCAGCATGTCTGGGAAAGGGCAAAACAGGCGCTCACCCTGGATGAGCTGATTATCGCCTGCGACGATGAACTGGTAGCAGAAGCCGCCAGAAAATTCGGGGCAAAGGTGGCCATGACTTCCAAAGGGCATACCTGCGGCACAGACAGAATCAGCGAAGTGGTAAATCCGCTGGAAGTAAAAATCGTGATCAATATCCAGGGGGATGAGCCGCTGATACACCCGACTATGATTGACAGCGTAGCCAGCGCATTAATGAACGATAAAAATATTTCTATGGCCACACTGATGAGAAAAATAGATGACCCGGCCCTTGTCAACGACCCCAATGTAGTAAAGGTGGTGGTGGATAAAAATAACTTTGCCCTGTATTTTTCACGCGCAGCTATTCCCTGGCGGCCGGATAATTCCGAAGTAAAAGAACCGCTTTATTACAAGCATATAGGCCTCTACGGCTACACCAAGGATTTTCTTTTTACCTATAAAAACCTGCTTCCTTCGCGGCTGGAAAAAACAGAATGCCTTGAGCAGTTAAGGGTCCTGGAGGAGGGTTTTCGTATCAAGGTCATTGAGACAAAATATGATACGGTAGGGGTGGATACGCCGGAAGACCTGGAAAAAGTAAAACTCTTTTTTAGAAGCCAGAATTTATGATGCATACGGTCAGCGTCAAGAATATTAAAATCGGCGGCAATAACCCCTTAGTGCTTATTGCCGGGCCTTGCGTGATTGAGTCGGAAAAGTCCTGTCTTGAGGCCGCAAAAAAGATAAAGGATATCGCCGCGAGGATAGGGCTGCCCTTTATTTTTAAATCCAGTTTTGATAAGGCAAACAGGCTTTCCCTTGAGTCTTTTCGCGGGCCGGGTATAAAAAAGGGATTAGAGATTTTGAATAAAGTAAAACAGAAGGTGGGCGTACCTGTCTTAAGTGATGTGCACTGCTCAAAGGATATCTCTGAGGCGGCCTCTGTTTTAGATATCATCCAGATACCGGCATTTTTAAGCCGGCAGACGGATATAGTCCTGGCCGCAGCCGCAACCGGCAAAGTGGTGAATATCAAGAAAGGGCAGTTCCTCGCGCCCTGGGATATTCTGCCTATCATCAGGAAGATTGAATCCGCGGGCAATAAATCTATTATTATTACCGAGCGGGGTGTGTGTTTTGGATACAACAATCTGGTTTCTGATTTCAGGAGTTTGGCTATAATGCGCAAGTTCGGCTATCCCGTAATTTACGACGCCACCCACAGCGTGCAGCTGCCCGGAGGCAGGGGAAAATCTTCCGGCGGAGAGCGTGAATTTGTGCAGGGCCTTTCGCGCGCGGCAGTTGCCTTTGGCTGCGACGGGTTATTCCTGGAGGTACACCCTAAGCCGGATAGCGCCCCTTGCGACAGCCAGAATATGATCAGCCTAAAAGGACTGGAAAAGTTACTTAAAGAGGTAAAGAGGATCAGAGCAGCATTATAAAAAAGTATGAAGATAAATATTTTAAAGAGGGCAAGGCAGGTATTGGATATTGAAGCAGCGGCAATCAGGGAGCTAAAGCCAAAAATCGGCAGGAATTTTGAGAAGGCCGTAAACCTGATTTTAAAGACAAAAGGAAGAGTAGTAGTCAGCGGCATGGGCAAGACCGGAATCATCGCCCAGAAATTCTCCGCTACCCTTGCTTCCACCGGAACACCCAGCCTTTTCCTGCACACTGCCGAGGCCATACACGGAGATTTGGGCAAGGTTACCGGCGAAGACATCGTGATTATTCTTTCCAATAGCGGCTCAGGCAGTGAGATGAAACAATTGCTGCCCTTATTAAAGAAAATCGGCTCTAAAATTATCGCCCTTACCGGCAATATCCGATCAATCCTGGCCCAGCACAGTGATTTAGTGCTGGACGTATCCGTGAAAAAAGAGGCCTGCCCCCTGGGGCTGGCTCCTACCGCTTCTACCACCGCGGCCTTGGCCATGGCAGATGCGATGAGCGTATGTTTACTGGAACTCAAAGGCTTTAAAGAAAGGGATTTTGCTTTTTTCCACCCGGGAGGGGAATTAGGCAGGCGGCTGCTTCTAAAAGTGGAAGATATTATGCGCCGCGGCCAGGCTAACCCGGTGGTGAATGAAGATACAAAGGTCTCCCAGGCGCTGCTGAAGATTACCCGCGGCCGGGCAGGCTCGGCAACGGTAGTGGATAAAAAAGGCCGCGTCAAAGGGATATTTACCGACGGAGACCTGCGCAGGCACCTGGGGATAGACCGGGACCTGCCGCGCCGCAAAATCAAAGAGGTTATGACCAAGAACCCGGCAGTGGTAAGAGAGAAGATGCTGGCAGCAGAGGCAATGCGCATTTTACGCGAGAAAAAGATTGACGAAATCCCGGTTGTGGATAAGTATAAGCGGCCGGTGGGGTTATTGGATGTGCAGGATTTGCTGAAAGCCGGCTTAGTCTAATATGCTAAACGCCGCTGTAAAAGAAGAGCTGTGGGAAAAGGCAAAGAAGGTAAAGCTCCTGCTTTTGGATGTGGACGGGGTTTTGACCGACGGCAGGATAATTTATGATTCCCGCAGGCATGATATGAAATTTTTTGACGTGCACGACGGCTTAGGGGTTTATGCCCTGCGCAAGGCAGGCATAAAGACAATACTGATTACCGCTAAAGGTTCCCGCGCCATAGGCCCGCGCGCGCGCGATATGCAGGTGGCAGAGGTATTCGCGGATGTGTCTCCCAAGACTCTGGTGCTGGATAAAATCCTGAAGAAATATAAGGTGGATATCTCTGAAGTTTGTTTTGTCGGGGATGACCTGGTAGATCTGTGCCTGATGAAAAGAGTGGGTTTTCCGGTAGCGGTATTTAACGCTGTCCCTGAAATTAAGCAGGCAGCCGGTTTTATTACTATCAGGGGAGGCGGCAGGGGCGCGGTGCGCGAGATTGCCGAGCTGATCCTTAAAGCGCAAGGCAAGTGGGAAGGTATCCTAAAAGTTTATGATGTTTAAGAGGGTCCTTGCGGCTGTCCTGGTATATTTTTTGCTTGCGGCAGGCAGCCTTTTTGCGCAGGAGAATACCGCAGAAAGTTCAGACCAGCAGATAAATGAGTTTACCCTTGCCGGTTACGCCGAAAAAGGAAAGAAGAGCTGGGACCTTGCCGGTAAGACCGCGGATATTTTTACCAATACGGTAAAACTTACCGACGTGGTGGGCAACCTCTACGGAAAAGAAGAGGATGTGAATCTTACCGCGCAGAAGGGTGATTTTAACAAGGCAGACGGTAAGGTACACCTGGAGAAGGATGTGGTGATTACCACTACCTCCGGGACAAGATTGACTACGGATTCCCTGGATTGGGATAGAAGGGCTCAGCTGGTGACCACGCCGGATGTGGTGCATATCACCAGGGATAATATGGTTACCAACGGCACAGGCGCCGTAGGCAAGATGGGCTTAAAACAGGTGACCCTGCAAAAGGATGTTACCGTAGATATCCTGCCGCAGAAAAAAGGCGAGCAGGCCCCGGATATGAAAGAAAAGGTAGTAATTACCTGCGATGGGCCATTAGAGGTAGATTACGAAAAAAACATCGCCTATTTTAACAAAAACGTGAAAGTGGAGAGGGAGGATTCTACTATCTACAGCGACAAGATGGATGTGTATTTCAGGACCGCTCCCCAGAAGGCCGCAGCAGAGCAGGAAAAAAGCGCTGATACGTCTACTGCCGCAGAGAAGAGCCTGATGGGCAGCAGAATAGATAAGGTAGTCGCGCGCGGCAACGTTAAGGTCGTGCGCGGGGAGAATATCTCTTACAGCGATGAGGCAACTTACAGCTCCATAGACAAAAAGCTCACCCTAAGCGGCAGGCCCAAATTAATCCTTTATTCCACGGAGGACTTGAATGCATCTTCTGGAAATTAGGGGATTAGCCAAATCCTATGACGGCAGGGAAGTAGTCAAGGGTGTGGATATTTTAGTCAAGCGCGGAGAGATTGTCGGGCTCTTAGGCCCCAATGGCGCGGGCAAGACCACCACCTTTTATATGGTCGTCGGCATTATCTCTCCTAACCGGGGGGAAATTATTTTTGACAATAACAATATCGCCAAGCTCCCCATCCATGAGCGCGCGCGTTTCGGCATCGGGTACCTGTCGCAAGAGCCTTCGGTTTTCAGGAAACTCACGGTTGAGGAAAATATTATGGCAATACTGGAGACCCTGCCTTTAAGCAGGAGGGAAAGGGCAGGGAGGCTGGAAGGATTGCTGGATGAATTGAATATCGCGCACCTGGCTAAAAACAAGGCCTATACCCTTTCAGGGGGAGAGAGGCGCAGGCTTGAGATTACCCGGGCGCTGGTAACCAACCCCTCTTTTATACTGCTGGATGAGCCCTTCTCCGGCATAGACCCCATTGTGGTCAATGAGGCGCAGGAAATTATCAAGGAACTGAAAGAAAAAGGCCTGGGGATTTTACTTACCGACCATAACGTGCGCGAAACACTTTCCATAACAGACAGGGCTTATTTGATAGCAGAAGGCAGGATATTGATTTCAGGAAGCGCCTCTGATTTGATTAATAACCCGCAGGCGCGCCAGATTTATCTGGGCGAAGGATTCAGGATGTAAGCGAGGTATGAATGAAAACAGAAGTAAAAAAGATTGACGATACCAAAAGGGAAATCAACGTAGAAGTAAGCGGCGAGCTGGTCAAGAATAAATTCGAGGATGTCTTTAAGAAGATAGGGCAAGAGGCCAAGGTACCGGGTTTTCGCCCGGGCCATGCGCCGCGGGATTTGCTGGAGAAGCATTATTCCTCATATGCGCACGAGCAGGTTTTAAAGGAATTGGTGCCGGATATTTATAACCAGGCAGTGGCCAAGGAAGGCCTGGATTGCCTGGCCCTGCCGGAAATTTCCGAGGTAAAACTGGACAGGATAAACCTCTCTTTCAAAGCAAGGGTGGAGGTGAGCCCGGAAATTGCAATAAAAAATTACAAAGGCATTAAAATCACTTATAAAAAAATAAGCGTTGGCCCCGATGAAATTAAACACAGCCTTGATTCTGTGAAAGAATCGCGCAAGATAGACCAGCTGGACGATAGATTCGCCAGGGGCTTAGGTTATCCGAATATGGCGGAACTGGAAAAGGCGTTAGAGCGGCAGATCTTTCTGCAAAAGGAAAGAGAGGAGCGCCAGAGGATAGAAAAGGAAGTTATCGATAATTTAACCGCTCAGGCCTCTTTTAAAATACCGCAGTCTTTGGTTAACCGGCAGCTGGAGGATTTGTTAAGGCAGGCAAAACTTGACCTTGCCTTAAAAGGCGTGGAGCGCGAGGAGCTCGATAAACACGAGGAAGAGTTATCCAAGGAACTTAGCCCGCAGGCAAAAGAACAGGTTAAGGTTTATTTAATCCTCTCAGAGATAGCCAAAAGGGAGAATATCCAGCAGGATGAGCAGATGTCCCGTCGGGTAATGGAGTTTTTGTTCAGGGAAGCAGATTGGAAGGAGGCAGCTTAAAATGGAGGCGGATATGGGTATAAAAAATCAGACAATGGTACCGATGGTTATTGAGCAGACCTCAAGGGGCTATGAGCGCGCCTATGATATTTATTCCCGCCTGCTAAAGGACCGCATAGTTTTTATCGGTACAGGCGTTGATGATTTCGTGGCGAACCTGATTATCGCCCAGATGTTATTTTTACAGATGGAAGACGTAAATAAAGATATAAGCGTTTACGTGAATTCTCCCGGCGGCTCGGTCACCGCGGGCCTGGCCATATACGACACCATGCAGTTTATGAAGTGCGATGTGGCTACCTATTGCGTGGGCCAGGCCTCCAGTATGGGAGCCCTGCTTCTGGCTGCCGGCACCAAGGGCAAGCGCCATTCCCTGCCCAATTCGCGCATTATGATACACCAGCCCTGGGGCGGGATTCAGGGCGCGGCAGAGGATATTTCGCGCCATGCCAAGGAAATTTTAAATATGCGCGACAGGATCAACGAGATACTGGCGCGCCATACCGGCCAACCCATAGATAAAATACAGAAGGACACTGACCGGGATTATTTTATGTCTGCTGCCGAGGCAAAGGCTTACGGCATTATAGATGAAGTGATTATGCCGACTAAGAAATAAATTAAATCACAATATACAAATCACAAATTACAAACAAATCCCAATACCCAATGACCAAAATTCCAAACTAACAAGTTAATTTTGGTATTGTGATTTTGGAATTTGATATTGTTTGTGATTTGGTGCTTGTGATTTGGAATTTTCACCAGGAGGATAAAATGCGCAAGAACTATTTGCTCACCCCCGGGCCCACGCCATTGCCGCCTGAGGTTTGCCAGGCGTTGAGCAGGCCCATCATACACCACCGCACCCCGCAATTCCAGGCGGTTTTAAAAGAGGCTAACGAAGGTTTGAAATATGTTTTTCAGACGGCCTCAGACGTCTTTATTTTAGCTTCTTCCGGCACAGGCGCTATGGAGGCAGCGGTAACTAACCTTTTATCCGCGGGCGATACGGCGCTGACTATCCAGGCAGGAAAATTCGGAGAGAGGTGGACGGAACTTTGTAGGGCTTACGGAATTGACGCCCAAGTCCTTGACGTGGAATGGGGCAAGGCAGTAAGCGTCCGGGAAGTAGAAAAAAAACTAAAAAACAACCCCCGGATAAAGGCGGTGTTTGCTACGCTTTGCGAGACCTCAACCGGTGTCGTAACCGACATTGAGGCGCTGGGCCGTATTATAAAAGATACTGCCGCGGTATTGGTGGTGGATGCCATAAGCGGTTTAGGCGCCATTAATTTGGAGAGCGACGCCTGGTCTTGCGACGTGGTGGTTTCCGGTTCACAAAAAGGCCTGATGCTTCCTCCGGGATTAGGTTTTATCTCGGTAAGCCCCAAGGCATTCAGGTTGATAGGGGCATCCAGGAGCCCGCGTTATTATTTTGATTTAAGGCTGGCTAAAAAGGCGCTGGATAAAACGGATACGCCCTTTACTCCGGCGATTACCTTGGTTATTGCACTTAACGAGTCCCTGAAGATGTTAAAAGAAGAGGGCCTCCAGAATGTATTCCTGCGCCATAAGAAAATGGCGGAGGCTACCAGAAGCGCAATGGCGGCCCTTAGATTAAAATTATTTGCGCCCAGCGCGCCCTCTGACGTGGTAACCGCGGTTTGCGTGCCTGGGGCAATAGACGGAGAGAAACTGGTGAAGACCATGCGCGATACCTATGGCGTGACCATTGCCGGCGGACAGGAGGAATTAAAGGGCAAGGTCTTTAGAATCGCGCATATGGGCTACATTGAGGAATTTGACATTATTGCCTGTATTTCCTGCCTGGAGAAAGTGCTGCATGAGGCAGGGTATAAATTCGAGCTGGGCGCGGGAGTCAGGGCGGCGGAAGAGGTATTTTTGAAGTAGTCTGCCACAGGAGGCTTCAATGATCAGGATATTAGTCAGCGACCCCTTATCCGACGAAGGTATTAAGATACTCAGCGAGGTAAAGGAATTCCGCGTGGATATAAAGACGGAGTTGGCGCCTGAGGAACTAAAAAAGATAATTAAGGATTACGATTGCCTCGTGGTCAGGAGCTCCACAAAAGTAAATAAGGATATAATCGGCGCTGCCGATAAGCTGAAAGTAATCGGCAGGGCGGGCGTGGGCCTGGATAATGTGGACCTGGAGGCAGCCACCCAAAAAGGCATAATCGTGATGAATACGCCGGCGGGTAATACCATTTCTACCGCAGAGCATACCCTGAGCATGATCCTCGCGCTTTCCCGCAATATCCCGCAGGCAAACCTTTCCCTGAAAAAAGGGGAATGGAATCGCTCCAAATTTATGGGTGTGGAGCTTTATGGCAAAATACTGGGGATTGTCGGCTTGGGCAGGATAGGCTCGGAGGTAGCCCGCAGGGCAAGTTCTTTCGGAATGAAGATTCTGGCCTTTGACCCGTTTTTATCGCGCGAAATCGCCAACAGCCTCGGGGTTGAGACGGTTGAATTAAAGGGATTACTTGAGCGTTCCGATTACATTACCGTGCATACCCCGCTTACCGAAGAAACAAGGCATATGATTTCCGCTAAGGAATTCGGCATGATGAAAAAAGGCGTGCGCATAATTAACTGCGCGCGCGGAGGCATCGTTGACGAGGCAGCCTTGGTAGCAGCTGTCAACTCCGGGGCGGTTGCAGGCGCGGCCATAGACGTTTTTGAAAAAGAGCCGCTTTCCGCAGAGAGCGAACTCTTGAAATTGGATAACGTTATAATTACTCCCCATCTGGGCGCCTCCACAGAAGAGGCGCAGGTCAACGTCGCAATTGAAGTCGCCCAGATTGTGCGCGATGCGCTCTTAGGCCGCGGTATCCGTAATGCCGCCAACTATCCCTGCCTGGAGGCTGAGGTGCGCAAAATTATCGAGCCCTACATCAATCTGGCGGAGAAACTGGGCATATTCAGCAGCCAATTGGCTGAAGGCAGGCTGCAGGAATTAAATATTGTCTACAGCGGAGATATTACCCAGCATGACTTAACGCCCGTTACGCTTGCCTTGGTTAAAGGAGTGCTTAGCCCGATATTGCAGGAAACAGTAAACTTTATCAACTCTACTGCCCTGGCCAAGGAAAGGGGCATCAGGATACAGGAAGGGAAATCTTCCCGCGAGGAGGAATTCGTCAATTCCATCCAGTTAGAAATAAAGACCGATAAAGAATCCATTAGCGTTATGGGCACGCTTTCTTCAAACAAACAGCCGCGTATCGTCAAGATAAAAGAGTATTACGTGGAGTTGTCTCCCCTTGGAGAGATGATTTTTATACAAAACTGGGATAAACCGGGGATTATCGGTAACCTGGGGACCCTCTTGGGTAAACACAATATCAATATCGCGGCCATGACCTTTGGCCGGGATAAGCCGGATGGAAAGGCAATCAGCGTTTTGAATGTGGACAGCCCGGTATCAGCGGAGCTATTGGATAAAATAAAGAAGCTGGAGAATATACTCACCGTAAAAGTGGTGAAGATATGATAGTGAAATTCAAATTTTGTGCTTATTTTGTCATTTGTGCTTTGACATTTGTTATTACTCCTGCCTATGCCCAGGAAATAACTATTCTTTATACCGGTGATACGCATGCCGCGCTCTATCCCTGCAACTGCCCGCTAGAAGCCGACGGCGGCATCAGCCGCAGGAGTGCGTTAATTAAAGAGCTCAAGAAAGAGCATCCCGATACCTTAGTGTTAGATTCAGGAGGATTTTTTGCCGGTGGGCTTTTAGATGAATATACGCAGAATACCGAATTAGACCAGGAGCGTACCTTGATTAATCTTCGGGCGATGGAGGCGATGGGTTATGACGCCGCGGCAGTCGGAGAGGATGAATTTAATTTCGGCAGGCAGTTCTTCGAGGAAAATATCCCTAAGACAAAGTTAGCTTTTTTATCCTGCAATATGCAGCCGGCTAAAGTCTCCCCTTTTATGATGAAGGAATTATCCGGGGTAAAAATCGGCATCATCGGAGTAACCCATACGCAAGCCGCGCAAAAAGCAGGCGGCATTAAATTCAGCGGCCCGGGGCCTGCGCTATCCGGCGCAATCGTTGCCTTAAGGAAAGAGGGCGCTAGTATCATCATCCTTTTAAGCCATCTGGGAGAGGCTGAGGAATTAAATTTAATTGGCGAGATTAAAGGTGTAGATATCCTGATATCCGGCCGCAGCCAGGCCCAGGCAAAACTTCCTGATATGGTCGATTCCACCATATTCCTGCGCCCTTCTTGGCAGGGCCGCACTTTAGGCAGACTTACTTTCAAGGTAGAAAATGGTAAAATCCTGGAGTATAAAATAGAGGCCTTGCGGCTTTCGGATAAGGTCAAGGATGACCCGCAGATAGTGGCGTTTCTGCCTGTTTGTTTTTCCGATAACAATTGCCGGAAAGAGGGTTTGGCTGGAAGCTGCCAGAACCCGGCAAAAGCCGATGCGCGCTGCCTTTACAACCAGCCGAACAAAATTAACCTGACTATTATTACCTCCGGCGACTGCCTTGTCTGCGAGAGCAAAGGTTTTATAGATTTCCTCAAAAAACGGCTGCCCGGCCTTACTACTACTTACCTATATTATGCCGAAGCCAAGGTCAGGAAACTGGCCGCAGATTTAGGTATAAATGGCTTACCGGCCTATCTTTTGGACAGGGGCATAGAGAAAGAAAAAGAGCTCGGCGGTTTTAATAAAGAATTGGAAAAGAAAGGCGATTTTTATATTTTTAAGCCCTCCTTCGCCGGTGTTTCTTATTTTCCGCAGAGGCAAAGGATAAAAGGCAGGCTCGATCTGTTTATGAGCTTCTACACTAAGGATATTACGGAGGTATTGGAGGTGATAAAGGAATTCCAGCCCGATATACATTTCCTGGCGCAGGATAACCGGGATAAATTTGAGGCCCCCGGAGGCAATTTTGAGGTTGAAGAAGACCTGCGCGCACTCTGCGTGCAGAAATATTACCCGAGCCGGTTCTTCGGCTATGTCCAGTGCCGCGCCAAAAATAATAACAGTTCCTGGTGGGAGGATTGCCTGGCCGGTCTTGATGCCGCGGTAGTCAAGACCTGCGCAAAGAGCAATGAGGCGGGAGAGCTTTTGAAAGAAAATATAAAACTGAATAAGGAACTGGGGATAATAGTTAGCCCGGTGTATCTGATAGATAACCAGCAGATATTCAGCACTCAGGGAGCGCCTAAAAAAGAGGATTTTCAAAAACTCTTCAACTCCCTGAAGAAAAAATAATCCGGGATTAAAAGTAGTGCGGTAATATGTCAAGGCAAAAAATAGCAATATTTCTTAGGCTATCAAGAGACAAAAAGCCTAAGCACAAAATCAGGTAATGATTTTATG
>Ga0315282_10008041_pt1 | contig 17156 bp, 17 predicted proteins | sample YL17G07_20_MG_FD_203693 | JGI IMG/M metagenome (GOLD analysis project Ga0315282, IMG submission 203693) | Sediment microbial communities from Yellowstone Lake, YNP, Wyoming, USA - YL17G07_20 | ecosystem: Environmental > Aquatic > Freshwater > Lake > Sediment | place: USA: Wyoming | collected... | reverse complement strand
GACTCCGTATCTGAAAGCTAAATTGGGAGCCGGGAAGAAAGAGGAATGGGGTCTGCCCGCCAGTACCGTGATAAGATTTAGATCATCGGAGCCATTGACTAAGGCAATATAGTATGTTGTGCAGCAAGATTTGACTTGGTTTACGGCTGCCTCGATGCGATGATTTAAACTAGGCAGGCTCCTCTTCCCAAGAATTCAAATAAGCCACCTCTTTCAGGCTTCTTCTGGTGCGTTGGCTCAATCTTTCTTTGGCTGCTTCATCATACGAGCCTTGAGCCGGATATGCCAGAGGCGTCGCGACCACAAATCTTACTTCAGCGGGAACGCCCAGTACAGCTTTCAGCTCATCTTCGTTTACAGCTGTCATCAGATGGGTGACTAAGCCGAGATCGGTCGCGGCCAAGATCATGTTCTCCACGGCCATGCCCACGTCAAACAGATAGTATTCCCTGCCGCCGATAACAGCATCATCTTTAGGATTGGCACATGCGACAATAACCACAGGTGCCTCCTTGACCATTTGATTTACTTCCGCAAATGCTTTGGTGACCAAAGTTTGGACATTTTTCTTACCTTTGACCACGATGAAGCGCCATGGCTGCATGTTACGCGCTGAGGGCGCTAATATGGCAGCCTCCAGAACTTTGTCAATTTTGTCTTGTTCGACGTCACGCGCCGCAAGACACGTCTTTAGACTAGCCCTCTGGCTAATTGCTCTTAGTGTTTCCATTTCATCTCCTTTCTGTTTTCGATGCTAGCCATTTCACGGTTTTTAGCTGAACATTAATTTGACAAGCCGTAATTGTCTATATCTCCTTAGCGAAATCGGAACAGTGCGGCCTCAAAAATTAGTGGGCATTGTAGGGGCCGCTGCTCTACATTCCGGCGGTTCCACTATAGCATTATTGGTTTGTGATGTCATCCCTCTTTACCTCGTCGCACTGATTGTACCTTCTAGCGGTTTGTGCAGTCTTCCAATGCTTGCGCCCTTTCCTAAGACTTTATCGCGTTGATTGAAGTCATGCCCCAATGTATAATTTGAATTAGGGGGAGTACCATAATGGCTTGTAAATGTCCGGTTTGTGAAACGGAAACAAAATCTGTCGGGACTCTTTTTCTGCACCTCGTTAACACATTGGACAGCAGGCATGAACTTTGGCTAGACTCATACTGCTCATCGAATAACATCAACCTGAAGAGTATAATAGTAAATCGCGTCAAGAATGTTAAGGGGGCGAACGAGCCGTTAACAAAGGCCCTGAAAAGGGATTTCTGCACATAAGCTTGCATTGCTAACCTAATGTCACATTTGGGCGGTTTGTTCACCAGTCGAACCTTCAAATAGAGACCGAAACCGTGTGACTTTATGTTATAATCCTCTCCAGATATAGGCATACGCTAGACCACTGTATCAATAGCTTAAGAAGGTGAAACAAGAATGCATTCCTTGCCGAATGTTCAAACTCTACAACAGGCAGTAAGAGAGGTCATTGAGAGCAACGAAGGTGATGGTTATGTTCCAACACGGTTTATTCAGGCGACAGATAGCGGGGATGTGCCAGACTTACTTTCTGTGTGTAAAAGACTAATTGCGAAAGGTGAGACCCTTGAATACCTTGAGAATGCTCTAAAACGGTTCCCTACATTGCTAACATTAGAGGATTTTGTGTCGCAGCATGGGACTGCTTGGGGCTTTTCCCAGAACACAATCGAAGCTGCAAAGGCCCGTGTCAAATACTTCGACATAATAGCTGGTATGACTAGATACGAATAGATTTCATACTCGTTGTTACACGGACGTCCATTTCTTGCAGTTTAGGTCACAATGGCCTGTTTTGTTACTTCATTTCACATTGAGCCAAATTGTTGGGCTACTAACCTTATCCTGCTAACCTTGCTAGTCTTATTCTGCTGACCTTACTGCTCTTAGCCTGCTGACCTTGCTGCCCTTGCTGCCCCCTTAGCCTGCTGACCTTGCTGACCTTGCTGACCTTGCTAGCCCTCTAGCCACTAGCCCTCTAGCCACTAGCCACTAGCCCACCTAGCCTACTAGCCTTAACCTTGCTGACCTTGCTAATCTTACTAACATTAACCTTGCTAGCTTATTGACCCTACAAAGCTTACATATTCAAACTTCAACAATCCCTTAGCTAAACTTCTGCACTCTGCAGCCTTATTTAATGCAGCTGCAGGGAAGCCCGGGCTCCGGGATCATAAAAGCAGACAGGCTAGTTCCTATTGAAGTAACGACTTTAAGTTCAGACTTTAAGTTCATACTTTAAGTTCAGACTTTAGGTACAGATTTAAAGCCAATTGCGTTCAATGCTTTATCTATATCCTGTCCCCTAGATCCCTTTTGGAATAGAAGCAAGCGAGCCAAATTTTCTACGTTGACGATCAAGTCGCAGATTAAGCTCATTTGCGTTACTCCCTCATGCTTAACCTTCATGTGCCCGTTGATACCTTGAGCCTGAACTGTCTGACCACATATTGGGCAAGTTACTTGTTTCATATCCTACCTCCTAACAGAAATCATGACTATTTCGACCTTTATTCTTATTCTAAAAACAATATGCCTTAGTGTTTGGTTTGCTTATCTGTAGTTATCACCTTCTGCAAAAGCTCCCCATTTCCATGACAATCACCGGAGAGAGCTTCCTTTAGCTGGCGAGCAGTGTCACCCATGGTTACCATTTGGTCGAGCAGTTCGATAAAAAGTTCGTTCACCTTTACTCCACCGTTTTTATACCTTATAATTCTAATGTATTCAAAGTTATGGTTTGAGCTGTAGTTGGTTGAAGGATATGGTTTATCGGTCATCTAGACCTTATAAGTCTGTGCACATTGCTGATGAATTCTACTGCTATATTTGGCAGGGGAGTGGTAACAATTGCAATACTTGTTTGTTTGCCAATGCGCTACGGGGTGAGCGGTCTCATGTCATTATTGATCCAGGGCATATAACTAACGAGTTTGGAGACGCTTGTTTTGATTACTTGACTAAGTCCATGGAGGAGAATGGCTTCAGAGTCGATGATATAGGATTGATAATCAATACTCATAGTCATCCTGACCACTGCCAGGCAAACGAGCTGGTAGTCAAAAATAGTGGAGCCTGTATTACTTTGTCCAAGGAGGAAGACGAATTTAGAAACACGTTGGGGGAGAAGCTGAATTCGATGTTGGGAGTGAAAGTGCCACAATTTACGCCCCTTTTTTATCTTAAAGAGGGGAGCCTGAGTCTAGGCATTAAGAACAAAGTTGAACTTGAGATTTTTCATACTCCGGGTCATTCCCCAGGCTCAGTTTGCCTTTACTGGCCGGATAATAAGATTCTGATAACCGGCGACGTGGTTTTCTATGGCAGTATTGGCAGGACTGATTTTCCCAGTGGTAGCCTTTCATTGCTTAAGAAAAGCATCGATAAATTGTCGCAGCTTGATGTGGAGTGTTTGGTTCCCGGGCACAGCACCGAGTATGGCAATATCGTGAAAGGCAAACTTAATGTGGAGCGTAATTTTCAGGCAGTTAAACTGTTTCTTTAGCCGTTAGGTTGGACTTCTATGGAAGCTGATGAAAGAATTCAATATGCTATTGAACATACTGAGGTGCTGAGAGCACCGACGCAAAGGCTGTCTACCTTTGGTTCCACCAATATTTACTACTACCTGGTTACCGAGTTGACGGAATGGGTGAACGTAGTCAGGGAGGGAAGGGTGGTCGCCGCTAGACCTAAGATTGTTACCCCATCCTACCTCATCAATCTGGAAGGATTTAGCTCGCAGGCCAGAAGGTTTATAGAGATGATGGCGGAAAGGAACCCTCACGAGCCCGGCATCTTCTATACCTACAGGAATGAGCCCAGGGAAATGAATGTCGCCTCCGAGCCTGTGAAGGTGGTAGTGGATAAAATCAATCGGCGCATAGATAGCCAGCGTGACCCATTGACCTCCATTATTAAAGGTGTTGAAGGGCTGTGGGATGTATCCTTGCTTAAGTTTACTTACGAGTTGACCAGAACCTCGGTGCAGAGCAATGTGGCTGAATTGGAAAGATGCGGGCTCTTGCACATAGATTCGGCTGGTGTGCCCAGAGATGCCAGGGACCACATCGAGGAGCTTTTCGAAAAAACCAAGCGAGACCCATCCTGCGCACCTGAGCTGGTAGCTGAATTAAGACGATGGAGCTTATTCAACGAGTACCAGGATAGGTTTCTCAGTCTGTTTAAGAAGCGGTAGAGTTGTTTAAACTACCAGTTCACTCTGCCTTTTCTCCCTTGTAAAATCACAAATCCTGATATCTAAATCCTAAATAAAATTTTTTCGTCACGAGTGAATCTAGGCCTATTGACAACGTTTGTTATAATTATAATATAGGACGAATGTCTTGGTTAACAAGTACTGAGGAATGTTTGGGGTAGTGTTATGAACCAGCGGAGATCTAATATAGAGATAATAGGTGATATGTTGCGGGTGGGTGAGAACGGGGCCGGCAAGACTGAAATAATGTATAGTGCCAACATGAGCTATAGTCAGATACAGAAATACCTGGGCTTTCTTATTAGCCATAGTTTTATTGATAGAGTGGAGGTAGGTAATCCGGTAGTAACCTATCGGGTGACGGAGAAAGGATTAGCCCTATTAAGAAGCATAGAAACTATACTGGAAGTGCTTGAGTTCAGGGATGCTGATTTCTAATTAATTTTCAATAAAGGGGGAAGCTGCCTATGCCCGAAAAGAGAATGCTTATAGTAGACTCGGATGTAATAAGGAAGATAGATGAAAACCGTGGTGATATGAGTATTTCGGATTTCATCAGCTTTCTTATTGACGGCCAGTTAAAGCAGGATGTCAACGGACGAAATAATGACCATATAACTAAAGAAGAGTTTCAACAGTTCGAGCAGGGGATACGGGAACTTCTGCGCAACTTCCTTGAATTCTTCCTCAGCTACGGACTGGAGCTGGGCAAGCAGCCTACGGACAGAGAGCTTGAGAAGCTAAGCCAAAAACTACGAGCTCTGAGTGGCTCTGCTAAGGCTAAAAGCGCATAATAATCCACAGATTTCCTCCTCGCCTCCTCGCCTTATTCCCTCATTCCAATCTAATAGAACTATCTTCTAGAACATAATCTCTTCCCAAGCTAGACAAATCGTGTCATAGTATCTCTATAGCTATTTGTGTTTAGCTTGGGAGGTGTATTGTGTCTAAAATTCAGGAGCTTCTGCGTCAGGGACGATATGAAGAGCTGTGGCAGATGGGCTGTGGATTTATCGACCTTAGCCAGGAACAGTTTATGGCTATACAGAAGCGGCTGTTGCTGGAACAAATCGAGCTGCTGAAGAATTGTGAGCTGGGCAGGAAGATAATGCACGGCGCTATGCCTGAGACCGTGGAGGAATTCAGGGAACAGGTGCCATTAACTACTTATGCTGACTATTGTCCTGAGCTTGTCGAGCAAAGAGAAGACGTACTGCCGGCAAAACCTGTCATGTGGATGCATACTTCGGGCAGGTCGGTGGAATATTCTGCCGGCAAGTCGACAACTGTTAAATGGGTACCTCTCAGCCCGAGGTTTTACCATGAATTAGCAGCGATAATGCTAGGTTGTGGACTCTTTGCCAGTTGTAAAGAGAAAGGTGATACCTCTCCCCTTAAGGTAAGGCGGCCTAAATACCTATATGCTGTAGCTCCAAAGCCTTATACTTCAGGTGCCTTTGCTTATATCGGGCAAAGTGAGATTGTAGGAGAGAGCTTGCCACCTCTAGACGAGGCGGAAAAGTTGCCTTTTGATGCCAGGATTCAGCTTGGCTTCCGGCAAGCTTTGTCTCAAGGGCTGGATGTCTTTTTTGGTTTATCTATAGTTCTGGTTATCGTCGGGGAAATGCTTAGCCAGCAATCGAGAAATGTAGATATCAAGCCCTTCTTGTTTGATCCAAGGGCGTTATTTCGCCTGTTTAGGGGGCTGGTCAGGAGCAAATTAGCCCACCGTTCGATGTTGCCCAGAGACCTGTGGTCCATCAAGGGCATTATGGGTAGCGGCGCCGACAGCACGGTTTTTAAGACAAAGATAAAGGAATTATGGGGGAGATGCCCCCTCGAAGTATATGCCGGCACCGAAGGCGGAGTTTATGCTACCCAGACCTGGGATTATGATGGCATGGCCTTCATTCCCAATCTCAACTTTTTTGAGTTCATTCCCGAGATAGAGTATTTCAAATCGCAGCTAGATAATTCTTATCAGCCGAAAACTGTTCTGCTGGATGAGGTAAAGGCTGGGGGACGTTATGAAGTTGTCATTACAAATTTCCACGGTGGCATAATAACCAGGTACAGGCTGGGCGATGTGGTTAAAATAACCTCCCTGCGTAATGGGAAGCTGGGCATCGATATTCCGCAGATGGTTTTTGAAGGCCGCGCCGATGACCTTATCGAGATTGCTGGTATGGGGCGGTTAACCGAGAAAATAATCTGGCAGGCAATCGAGAACACCGGCATTCCCTATGTCGACTGGACGGTGAGTAAAGAGGCAATTGGCGGTAAGCCGATGCTGCATCTTTGTCTTGAACTTAAAGATAACTATATTGCTAGTGAAAGAGGAGTAGCCACAGCCGTCTATAAACAGCTTGTGAAACTGGATGATGAACAAAGGTACAACTTCTTTCGTGCTTATGGTACACCGGAAGCTGTTCTTGGTATAAAACCGGTAAAGGTCACGCTGCTGCAACAGGGGGCTTTTGACAATTACAGGGCCCAGCGGCAGGCTGATGGTGCCGATTTGGCTCACTTGAAGCCGCCTCATATCAACCCATCGGATAGAGTGCTTTCATTGCTTGGGGCTAAGATGAAAGCTATGCCTGAAAAGGAGGCTGTGGTCGAGCCTGAGGTTGCGGCTAGACGGTAGCACCGGAATGCAGTCCAAAAAGTAAATAATTAAGAAGTGGGGAGAAATCGATGGTAATGTCACCGATTATCGAGAGAGAGGCAATTAAATTCAAGGAGGAGGATGATTTAGTTCTTGGAGAATTGAAGTTCTGGCATGAGTTTAACGAATTTACGCGCAGCAAAATCGGTCTTCCCTATCTCGAAGGTAAACTTTATGAAGATATAAAAAAAGGAATCGGAGAGTTTTTAGGCTTGCCAGGAGGATGCTGGTTCGATGCTGGATGTGGAAATCTACCGGCGTCTAAATGGATTTTGGAAAAAGCACAAGGAAATATAAAGATTTGGGCTGGTGATATCAACATCGATGGAGCTAATGAAGTAGTTAGACAAATTAAAAACAGCCATCTGATTACAATCGTACATACAGACCTCAGAGAAAGATGGCCTTTCCCCAACGATTTTTTTGACGGTATAATTGGAAACCACGTTTTTACATTTTTGATGAAATCCCGGCAAACGATAGAGGAAACAAATGGAGTATTAAAAGAAGTTCTTCAGGAGGCTTACAGAGTTTTAAAGCCTGGGGGAATATTAATCTGGACTATGCCAAAGAAAAATGCCAATACGTTGTATGGGTTATTTTACTGCCTTAAATACTTATTAGACCCTTCCCGGTGGCGAAAACATGGGCGCTCTCTACTTTTGACTACGTTGAAGACGATGAAATATGCTCGAGAAGTCGAACGGAAAGGCAAAAAGGGGATTTATAGCCTTTTAGAAAAAGAGGAATGCGAGCGAATACTTCGTTCCATAGGTTTCACAGATTTAGAATGGAAGGGTGTCTTTGCCGGACAATCCTGGCTAAACAGAGCTAAGAAACCAGCTTGTTTAGCCTCTATAGTGGCATGAATCTATAAGGGCTTCTTATTCAGACTTAGTCCTCTCTTATAAGGCAGAAAGCGCAGCCTAGCTTTACCTTTTAAGGCATGTCCACTGATACCCAGGTACTATTTTTCTTAGTACCATAGTACCATAGACGATATTTCCTCTTAGCTATTACGAAGCACGCTTATATAGAAAGAATACCAGTTTCTATCTAATAAATCATTACCCTGCTAACACTCTCTTGTCGCAAATACTCACCATTCTCTTGACAACCTTTGAAGCTAAGGACATAATTAGGCAAACTAAGAGGTACGAAGCTTAAAAATGAACATACAAGCTTTGATTTCCTTAGCTGTGGTGGTTGCTTATATACCGCTGTTTGTTATTCTCATTTCCAACCGCCCATGGCAACGGCAGCACAAGCTATTTCTCATGGTTTTAATTCCTACTATGCTGTGGGGCTTGAGTAATTTTCTCCTCCGCGGTGGTTTCTTCATGGATGTGCAACTCCTTTTATTTGAACTTGTTTTGTGCTTTTTCGTGTGGGCGGCGGTGCAATTCCATTATTTTTTAGCTTTTTTCTATCAACCCAGAGGTTCTAGGTTTCCCCTCGTCTATATTTTGCTGGCAGCGACTATTACGGTAACGTTGCTAGGTTACTTTGTTGAAAATATTTCTTTTATTGATGGCGCAATTGTTCCTGAGTATGGCATCGCATTTGCCCCAGTAGCTATTTCACTATTTTTTGTGTTCGGCAGAGATTTCTACTTATTGTGGCGACAGTTTAAGGTTTTAACTGACCCGATAAAGCGTAATCAAATTCTCTATTTATTACTCAGCATTGTGATTATGGTCCTATTTTCCTCCGGTTCTATTACTAAAATTGGGAATCTGTATCCTATTACTCATCTGGGTGCTGTGTTCAATTCAGCTATTTTAACTTACGCAGTTTTGAGGCATCGTTTGTTAGACATGAGGATTGCTTTTCGCCGGGGGCTGGGGTGGTTGGGCTTGGTTTTTGCTACTGTAGCTGCTTATGTGCTTTTGCTGTTCTTAATTCATTTAGTGACAGCTTTTCAGCCAATCTCCGTTACTTTGGCACTAAATACAGTAGCAGCCGTGGCTGTAATTCTACTTGGTTACTGGCTGCGAGATTTTTTTGTCAAGGGTGCGGACCGGTTTTTCTTTAAGGAAAGCTATGCTTACCGGCAGAGGCTGAATGAGTTTGTGAGGCACGGGTTGACCAGTGTTTCTGACCTGGAAGAGCTCAGTGAACAACTGCTCCCATTGCTCACCAGGGGATTGTATTGCGAGCGGGCATATCTATTACTTCCAGAAGCGGGGAACGGTGATTTCGCCATCCACTTTGCTGAACCGAAAGGGCGGCATGACCCGGTAATGAAAATGAGAAAGGATAATCCTATTCTGAAATGGCTGAAGCGAGAAAATCACCATTTACGTACGGAAACGGTGGATATCAATCCTGAATTTCGTGGTCTGTGGGCTGATGAAGAAGACGGGCTTAAAGCTTCCGGCGTAGAACTGTTATTCCCCTTAATAAGCCGGGGTAGCCTGATTGGAATACTGGCACTAGGTAGAAGAAAGTCTGGCAGGTACTCTGTTGAGGATATCGATTTAGTAGAAAACATCACAAATCAGATAGCAACAAGTCTGGAGAAGGAATATCTTCAGGAGCAGCTCAGAAACCGGGAGCAAGAACTGGCTCTTATTAACCGGCTGGAAACAGTCATTACTTCCAGTTTAAACATACGAGAGGTGTACGGTGCCTTTATCGCTGAACTTAAAGAGGTGATTGATGTTGACTGGGCGACGATTGCCCTGATAGAAGGTGACGAACTTCGTTTCGAGGTTTTGTCCACAGATGTGGGCTCGGCCTGGCAAGCCGGGGGAAAGATACCACTTGAAGGCACAGGTACTGAATGGGTAGCTAAGCGCAGAAAGGCTTTATTTGAGCCCGACCTTGCAAAGAACAGGAGGTTTTGGACCGGCGACACTCACTTAAAGCAGGGGATTCGGTCGATTGCTTACCTGCCACTGGTGGTGAAGGGGGAGGCTATAGGAAGTTTGATTGTCGCCAGTAGTCAGCCGAATGCTTACAATCCCGGTCAGGTTCACCTTCTGGAAAGCCTAGCCTCTCAGATTGCTATGCCGGTTGAAAATAGTCGGCTTTATGCTAAGGCTGAACAGAGGGCTCGTGTTGACGAACTCACCGGTTTGTTCAACCGCCGCCATTTTGATGAGCGTCTGGGAGAAGAGATTGACAGGCATTCTCGCTATGGTGGCATGCTGTCCCTGATCTTCCTCGACCTCGATTTCTTTAAAGCTTACAATGACAAGCACGGGCATCTGGCTGGTGATAAGGTCTTGGCTCGAATCGGGCAGTTGATAGAGAAGTCGATAAGGAACATCGATATTGCCTTTCGCTATGGAGGCGATGAGTTTGCCGTTCTTTTACCTCAATCAGGGGTCGATGAAGCTTTTGTCGTAGCCGAACGAGTTCGGACAAACATTGCTAGTGAAATGCGCAAAAAGAAATTTAGGATAACCACCAGCATCGGCTTAGCTTCCTGGCCCAGCGATGGAGTGATGCCCGACGAACTCATTAATGCTGCTGATAAGGCACTTTATTACACGAAGCAAACCGGAGGCAACCGGACATGTCTTGCATCTAAGATGCTGCCTTCTTTGACTGAGACGGCTGGTGTGAGCGCAGCTTCCGAAAAGGAGGCTTCGAGCATCATCTATGCCTTAGCAGCAACCATTGAAGCTAGAGACCCGTTTACATACGGCCATTCAAGGAAGGTGAGCAGTTATGCTGTAGCTCTGGCTGAGGCTATCGGTTTGCCCTCGGAAAAGGTGACCGTGGTCAGCACTGCAGCTTTGCTTCATGATATCGGCAAAATAGGCATTCCCGACGAAGTGCTAAACAAAGTCGGTAAGCTTGAAGCTGAAACATGGGACTTGATTCAATCGCATGCTAAGTTGTCAGCAACTATAGTTGGTCATGTGGTCAGTCTGGTTTCTTGTTTACCAGCTATACTTCATCATCATGAGCGATGGGATGGTACTGGTTATCCATCAGAGTTAAAAGGTGAGGCTATTCCTATCGAAGCTCGCATTTTGGCGATAGCTGATGCCTTTGATGCTATGACTTCACCTCGCCCTTATCGTCAGGCTATGTCCTATAAGAAGGTGCTGGATGAGCTAAAGCGATGCTCCGGCACTCAATTTGACCCGGAGCTGGTTGAAGCTTTTCTACCTATCGCTCTGTCTACGGCTCCTGAAGAGATAGGGGCAGTGGAAGACTCCGAGAGTTCAAAGTCAGGCTCATAATATTTGCCTTTTTTCAACAACACCTTCTCCCGTGGAGAAATCCTAAGCAGATTCAGAATTAAAATTTTCAAATTACGTGCTTAGGATTACTATTTTTTAATCAAGGCGCATATATTACGTGAGAAAAACTTGAATGGGAAGCGGTAGGATTTCTCCGGGAACATGCTGTGGACTTTAAAACCAGCTCCGGTTAATAGTTTGTGGAACTCTGGATAGGAAAAGAGGTAGTAATAGCGGTAAAGGATTTTACCCTTCGATCTCCAGGGTGCAATGATTTCTTTGCCTTTTAGCCAGAAGCCTGGTTGCCATCTGTTCCATACGGTGACGAAGGCTTCGCCTCCGGGTTTCAAGACACGCCTGAGTTCTTGGAAAGCCTTGTGTCCTTGTTTGTCTCCCTGAATGTGGTGGTAAGTGGCTACTGCTATTGCCCAGTCGAATGTGTTATCAGGATATGGTAGGAAGGTGGCATCAGCTACTGCCAGTTTGACTTCGAATTTGAACTTGGCGGCATATTTCTGCGCCAGTTTGACCATCTGCGTAGAGAAGTCCACCCCCCATAGCTCGAAGTTATCTTTGAAGGGCAGAAAGTCCGGTCCATGAGCACAGCCGACATTCAAGAGCTTGCCTCTGTGCCATCTGCTCGCCATCTCCTTAAGCTCTTTAGTAAAGCGAGACCAATGTCTGAGCCGGTACCAGCTCTCAGCTATCTCGTCGAAGGTTTCCCTGTTTGTTGTCATAGGTATGAATTTGGTAAACTCTGATGTAGGGTGCTTTCAGTAATTCTGTTTGTCATTAAGGGCTCTCCATACTCTGTCATTCTGAGCGAAGCGAAGAATCTAGTGACCCTTCGCTACCGCTCGTGGTTACCAGGAAGGGCCAACTTAAGGAAAGCATAAAATGAGAAAAATTTCAAGAACTATATCGGGGGTGACCCCGGTGGCTATTATGGGAAAGCCAATAGGGTGTCCCGGTGAATGCATTTATTGTCCTACTTTCCCCGATGCACCCAAGAGCTATACCTCAGAATCACCGGCAGTGCTCAGAGCTAAGCTGTTCAATTATGAGCCCAGAAGGCAGGTTGAGGAGAGATTGAGGATTCTTTCAGACATGGGGCATCCGGCTGATAAGGTGGAACTCATCGTTATGGGGGGCACTTTCTTGGCCTATCCTGAGGAGTATCAATATCAATTCATAAAGGATTGCTATGATGGTCTGAACAGTAGGGAGTCCCCCAGCCTGGAGACAGCCAAACAAATGAATGAGATTGCTGAGCATAGGTGTGTGGGGCTGTGCATTGAAACCAGACCCGATTGGTGCCGAGAAGATGAGGTCAAGAGGATGCTGGAATTTGGCACTACTAGAGTAGAGTTGGGGGTGCAGATACTTGACGATGACATCTATCGGCTGGTTAAACGTGGGCATAGGGTAGCTGATGTAGTGAGGGCTACAAAGTTACTGAAAGACTACGGTTTTAAAGTTTATTATCACTGGATGCCGGGGCTGCCCGGTTCGAGCCCAGAGCATGACTTGGAGCTATCTCGGGAGCTTTTTGATGATGATAATTTCAGGCCTGACGGACTCAAACTTTATCCGACTCTGGTTGTTGCTGGCACCGAGCTTGAGGCATGGTATAGAGATGACCGCTATCAGCCTTATCCGATGGCTGAGATGATAAGTTTGATGATAAGCATTAAGACTCAGGTTCCCGGCTATATCAGGATTCCCCGGGTGATGCGAGACATTCCCACTAAATTCATAGTTGCTGGCTGCAAAGATTTAGCACTGAGGAGTGCACTCAAGAAGCAGATGGAAGAGGTTGGCGTTAGGTGTAACTGCATTCGCTGCCGTGAGTATGGGCATCGTATGAGAGATGGCTGGAAAATCGGCGAGCCAAATCTGAAGAGGCGAGATTATGAGGCATCTGGCGGAAAGGAAGTGTTTCTTTCCTTTGAGGACGAGGATGAGACCATATTTGGTTTGCTTAGGATGCGGGTCGGTTATTCCGCGGTTGGCAACAGAGACTTAGCTATGGTCAGGGAACTGCATGTCTTTGGCTCTGAGGTTCCTCTCGGGGAACGGTCGATTGGGGCGGCGCAGCACAGGGGTCTTGGTGCAGAGTTGCTCAAAGAAGCTGAAAGGATTGCCCGCGATGAATTTCAAGCTCGCAAGATAGCCGTCATCAGCGGTGTTGGTGCCAGAGAGTATTTCCGTTCTGAATGTGGCTATGAGTTGGATGGCAATTATATGGCTAAGGAGCTACAGGTGCCCTCTTTGAAAGATCGCGGTACGAGGCTTTAATCTCGCTATCTATCACCTATATAAATGACAGGCGACGAAATGACCTTCGGATACTTCAGCTAGCTCCGGTTCTTGTTGATTGCAAATCGGCAGTATTCGATGGCATCTGGGGTGGAAGTGGCAGCCGGGTGGTGGGTTCAGGGGAGAAGGCACATCGCCACGCAATAATATTCTGTCTTTGTCTTTTGGTTTGAAACTGGGGACCGCTGATAGCAGCGCTTCGGTGTAGGGGTGTAGAGGATTTTCAAAGATTTCCTTCTTATTGGCTAGCTCAACGATTTTTCCTAGATACATTATGGCTACCCTATGCGCCATGTGCTTTATAACGGATAGGTCATGGGCGATAAACAAATAAGCCAATCCCAACCTTTCTTGAATGTCCATCATAAGATTCAGAATCTGAGCTTGAATGGATACATCTAAGGCGCTGACCGGTTCATCGGCAATGATGAGCTTTGGGTTCATGGCTAAGGCACGAGCGATGCCGATACGTTGTTTTTGACCGCCGCTGAACTCATGTGGATACAGGTTAGCCTGCCTGGTTTCCAGCCCAACTTGCTCCATTAGCTCCGCCACCCTTTCCATTCGTTTCTTTTCATCGCCAATATTATGGATAATCAGGGGTTCACAGATGGAATCACCAACGGTCATTCTGGGGTCGAGTGAAGCATCAGGGTCCTGGAATATTATTTGAATTTCTCTTCTTAATTCTCTAAGCCCATTTTTGTCTAGCTTGGTAACGTCACTCCCTTTGTACAGAATTTCTCCGCTGGTTGGCTCTTCCAGCCTGGGGATTGTTTTGCCCAAGGTTGATTTGCCACATCCTGATTCCCCAACTAAACCGATGATTTCTCTTTCACTTATGTCGAAGGTCACTCCATCTACAGCTTTTATGTCTCCAATGTGCCGGGATAATAGTCCGGCACTCACCGGATAATACTTTTTGAGATTTCTTATTTGTAATAACTTGTTATTTAATTTATGTTTCATGTGTATAGATGGCAGCTTACCTTGTGTTCTTTGGAGGTGATAATTTCTGGTGGCTCTTGCTGCTTGCAGATTTTCATCGCCTTGGGGCATCTGGGATGGAAGGCACAACCTTGAGGCATTTCGAGAGGGTTGGGTGTTGTTCCGGGAATTGATGCCAGCCTATCTGTATTTTTGGAGACATCGGGCAGACATTCGATTAAGCCGGAAGTGTAGGGATGCTTCGGATTACTGATTATTTCAGAGACCGATGCTGTCTCGACGTCTTTACCCCCGTACATGACCACGGCTCGGTCTCCTATTTCAGCCACCACTGCTAGGTCGTGGGTTATGAAGATGGTAGACATTTGTCTCCTGGCCTTTAGTTCACGAAATATGTCTAGTATTTGAGCCTTTATGGTTACATCTACGGCGGTGGTTGGTTCGTCAGCAATGAGGATTTGCGGGTCACAGGAGAGGCTCATGGCTATCAGCACTCTCTGTTTCATGCCGCCAGATAGTTGGTGGGGATAGTAGCTCATCGCTCCTTCCGCCGAGGGTATGCCCATTTCGCTGAGCAAAGTTATAGCCCTGTCTCTAGCCTTGCCGTGATCTAATGGCAGGTGAAGTTTTATTTGCTCGATTATCTGGTCACCTATAGTCAATACCGGGTTCAACGCAGATTGTGCCTCCTGGAAGATTATGGCGATATCTTTACCTCTAATTTGCCTCAGTTGCTTTGAGGGACATTCAGCTAAATCCAAGCTGTCGTATCTTATTTGACCCTCAACTATTTTCCCGGGCGGGCTATCAAATAGGCGCAAAATGGATAGTGCCGTCACTGTCTTGCCGCAGCCGGATTCGCCAACTAGGCAGAGGCATTCACCGCGCCTGAGCTCGAATTCAACGCCATCCACCGCCTTGACTATACCACGGCGGGTGAAGAAGTACGTCTTTAAATTGCTAACCTTCAGGATGACATTGTCCATTGTAGTTTTCAAATGTTGCTCTTGGGGTCGAAGGCGTCTCTGAGTCCATCGCCCAAAAAGTTAAAAGCCAGAACTGTTAGGAAAAGCATAACCCCGGGCTCCACAGCCACCCACCAGGCAGTGTTCAGGCTATGTTGGCCGGCTTCCAAGATTATCCCCCAGCTAGACACTGTGGGATCGCCTAAACCTATAAAGCTCAAAGCAGCTTCGGCTAGAATTACGCCCGGGATAGATAACGTGGCTATAATTATAATCAGGCTGGTAACATTGGGTATGAGGTGGCGGAAGATGACTCTGTTATCGCTGGCGCCTAGAGCTTTGGCGGCGATGATGAACTCTCGTGTCCTTAGCGATAGAGATTCGCTTCTAATCAGCCTAGCAGTGCCTGTCCAGCCGGTCAGTCCTATTGCCAGCACTATGAAAGCCAGACTCGGACCAAAAATAAAGACTATGAGCACCAACAGTAGAAAGAAGGGGAAGGTCATCATAACATCGGTGAATCTCATCAAGGCGTTGTCGACCCAGCCCCCCCGATAGGCTGACAAGACGCCGATAATCGTTCCCAGTATTATGGCTATGCCGGTAGCAATTAATCCCACGAGTAGAGATACCCTGGCTCCGGAGACTATCATTGCCAGCATGTCGCGTCCCTTGCTATCTGTGCCCAGGGGATGCCTCCAGGTTCCATGGATTTCTTTGGTGCTAAGTTCATTGGTCTCTATGCTATAGATAGATTGCTCAATGGTGAAGCCTACAGGTGGTATGTTTTTTTCTTCGAAATTAACCGCCGTTGGGTCCAGGGTGAAGAAGGGGCCGATTGCAGCCAATAGAACCAAGAAGATTATGAAAGCCAGGCCAAATACGGCTAGCTTGTTTCGTCGCGCCCTTTGCCAGTAATAGTTAATCAGCCGTGCGTTGCTGTATAGGGGTTGGCTAATTCCTCTGACTTTATCTCGTAGTCTTTCACTCATATCTGATCCTTGGGTCAAGATAGGTATATGTGATATCAGTCATTAAGTTTATCAGAAGTACCAAAAATGTCCCGATAAGTGTCACAGCTACTACCACCGGATAGTCATTGGCAAAGATAGCATTGAATGATATTTGCCCCAGTCCGGGGATGCCGAAGATGATTTCAGTGAGATAGGCTCCACCAAAAACGATGCTGCCTAGATCGAACATTATTATGGTGATGAGGGGCAGCAAAGCGTTCCTGAAGACGTGTTTGCCGATGACCGTTCGCTCGGGCAAGCCTTTGGCTCGGGCAGTGGTAACAAACGCCTTTCTTAAGTTATCTAGCATAGCCGACCTGGTGTATCTGACATAGCCGGCCAGCATTCCTGTGCCCAAGGTTATAACAGGCAGTACCAGCGCTTTTAGATTGTCAAGGGAGAAAAGGGGTAAAGTGGTGTCATAGTAAGTCTTGAACAACCCAAGTTTTACCGAGAAGACTAAGATTAGCATTATGCCGAGCCAGAAGTTGGGAATTGATATACCGATGAAAGAGAGAAAAGTGAAAGCATAATCGGTTTTGCTGTACTGCTTAACTGCCGAGTAAATACCGATTAACATACCAAGGAAAGCAGCAAATAGGCTGCTCAAAAGTATGAGTTGAAAAGAGTAAATCCAGTGGGTCTTGATTAGCTCGATTACCGGCATCGAGGTACTAAAAGACCATCCCAAGTTACCGCGGAACAGGTTGGCGACGTAATCTGCATATTGTACCAATATCGGTTTGTCCAGGCCGTACCTGGCCTCTATGGCTGCTGTTACCTGTGCT
>Ga0315282_10008040_pt1 | contig 17157 bp, 17 predicted proteins | sample YL17G07_20_MG_FD_203693 | JGI IMG/M metagenome (GOLD analysis project Ga0315282, IMG submission 203693) | Sediment microbial communities from Yellowstone Lake, YNP, Wyoming, USA - YL17G07_20 | ecosystem: Environmental > Aquatic > Freshwater > Lake > Sediment | place: USA: Wyoming | collected... | reverse complement strand
GATGTACGTCAGCTTCGCTCCTCAACTACCATTCTTCCTGCTTCTGGTCCTATCGGTCCCGCAATTTCTGATATTGCTCCTGCTTGTCACGGAACCGAGGAAGAGAGAACAGTAAGAACAAACGGACTGACAATAAATGACCGTTCATCAGAAGGAAAAGTGAGTGGGCTAGTAGGCTTCGGGGGGAACCTGGGCAGTCATCAGCGATGAGAATCAGTCATCGCAGGTTCTATTTGAGAGCGGACCCATATGAAGCAAATGCGCTAGCAAGTCTCCGGGGCGTCTGCGATGAAGACTGATGAGACAGGTCGAATGGTCGAGTTCGGCGAGTTCCCCGAGCTCAGAACGAAACGTCTAGTCCTGAGAAGGATGACGCTTGCCGATGCCGAGTTCTATCTCAGGCACTTCTCGGATCCCGATATTGTGGAGTTAACAGCCTTTGATGCGCCTGAAAATATCGACAAGGCGAGGCAGGAATTGCTTGAGTTCTGTATCAAACCGTTCGAGGAGAACAAGGGAATCCGTTGGGGCATCGTCTTGAAAGGCGAAACGGAATTGGCTGGCACTATTGGGTATCATCAGTGGGTTAAGGCGGGCGGGTACCACGCTCGGGTCGGCTACGACCTCGCTGCCGCCCACCGCCGACGCGGCATCATGACGGAAGCGCTTAGGGCGGTGTTACGGTATGGTTTCGAGATGATGCGTCTGAACAAGGTTGAGGCTTGTACTGATCCTCGGAACGTCGCGTCGATCCGGCTTCTTGGGAAACCCGGATTCCATCAAGATGGCGTTCTCAGGGAGAACACGTACTTCCACAGCCGATTCATCAACGAGGTAGTATTCTCACTGCTAGCAAGCGAGTGGCGCAATGTTGCCCATGTAGCTGCAGAACTTGTGGAGCCTGCCTCGGATGGAAACTGAGAGATAGCTGACTATCATGTGATGGTCCGAGGTTCGAAGGAAAATCTTCGGTTCGTCATACTGTGATGGATGCGTTCGAAAGGTAGCGACCTCACCTATTCCAGACAGATGGTGCTTCTACAACACTCCAGCTACTGTTGCGAGCCGCACTTGTTGCAGAAGCTCGCCCGTGCTGACAGGGGAGCCCCGCAGTTCGTGCAGAACTTTCCGGCACCTGTTGCAGCAGCTGGCGAGACGACAGGGCCTGCCTTGGCAACAACAGGAGCTGAAGTGGACGGTGGAGCCCTTCTTGGCGCAGCGCTCTTCATTCTGCTGATGGCTAGAGCAATTACTGCAACGGCAATCAGGCCGATGCCGGCGTAGAACAGCAAACCAAACCCTACAGGACGTGTACTGACGGTGACTTTCTCAGTAACGTAGGGGCTTACCTGCGTCGAATAGACAGTCGTCGCCTTCGTAAGCGTAACCTCGCTCGTCTGCAGTCCAGCGTCAACATTCAACGTGACGGTGATGGGATAATTGTTCTCATTCATGAATACGAAGTAGTATGTTCCTGCAGAACCAATTTCTGTCGTGAATTCGGAGCCACTTCGGCTCATCTTCGTAACGATGCCCTGGAAAGCGAGGAACTGTTCGCAGTAGCGGAGGTTAGACCATCTTGTCCAGTCGTCTCCGGTCAGCATCCAGAAATCAACAGGATGATATGTGCTCTCAGTGTGGTATGAGACATGCACCTGCCCAGCCTCAAGGTATGCAGGATGGCCGCTCCAATATCCACAGTAATGCTGACCCGTCGCCGGAAAATCGAAGAGTTCGTCTTGCAGTATCCAGCTCGTGCCACTGGTCGTCATGACGGTCGACTCTTCACTTGTACTTGCAATTGTCTTCGTCGATGTGGCGGTGATGGGCTGGCTAGTCGTTACGGTCAGAGTCCCTAGACTCTCATTGTACCCTAGGTACGACAATCCTGCTCCCAGAACAGCGAGAACTATCATGAAAACGAGGATCAGAGATCCCGTCTTCAAACCACAAAACTCCGGTTATACCCTGTAGGTTCAGGAAAGATAAGCCTTTACCGAACTTGAAGAAGCGAGAGTCCGTCTTCGCCCTCTTCCACGACGACAAACGCGAAGTCTATACTTCGTTGAGCCAGACGGAAGGCGATTAACGATTCCAGTCTACGATATCGTTCCCATCAACCCTCCGCTCCGAGAACACGCATAGTTCAATGCCAAGTTGACGGGGTCAGACGCGTTGTTTTAGTGACTTCATGCTATTCATCCTTGGAAGTCGAGTGCTGGGACTATTGAAGAGTAGGCTTGATGAGGCGGCTAGTGATGGGACACACGAGGTCTGTCCGAATAGCCCGTTTGGTATGGAGCACCATGGCCTTGAGCAATTCACGCGTGGAACCCAACGACTCCAAACATTCTTGTCACTGACAGATCAGGATGGATAGCTCACCGTCTATATTGGACACTGAAATGCTCAAAGGGGTCAACTTCATCTCCCCGCCTGAACACGTTCCGGCCGCTTTGGCGCCGCGGGTTCAGTCCGCAGCGGGCCATCTTGCGAAAAGGGCATTTCGCGTCGTTTCTGGGAAGATCGTTTCATTCCCGATCTTTTCAACCGGCCCGGTGGTGATGAAGGATTGATTAATCTTAATTCACTGTCGACCGTAACCTGAAAGTCGGTAGGGTCTACTTTGAAGAGAGGGCAGCTATTCCCTATTGCAGGTTTTGTCTTACTGGTTATTCTGCTGGCAGGTTCCAATCATGCAGCAGCATCTCCAGCAAACTGGCCAATGTATCGTAACAACCCACTTCACACGGGCGTTACGGCGGACGTTGTTCCTCCCCCACTCAAGATGAAGTGGAAACAGACTTTCGGGGACAGCATCGTTGGATCCCCCGCGGTCTTTGGCTCTCGAGTCTACGTCGGATCAGACACCGCTGACAAGAAACTGTACGTCATAGACTTAGCGACTGGCAACATCATATGGTCATTTGATGACAGCGGCACGGCTCTGGGTTGGAAATCCTCGCCGACCGTCGAGACTGTTGGTGGACAGACGGTCATATTCGCGGGGAACGATAACGGCAAGCTTTATGCGATTCGCGACGACGGGTTCAAGCTTTGGGCGTACGCCTCCGGCGCTCTAGTACTGTCATCGCCGATCGTCACGACAATATCCGGGACGCAAGTCGTGATCTTTGGAAACAGCGCGGCTCCCGGAGGGCTATATGCGCTCGTTGCATCTACTGGAGCATTGTTTCCGGGATGGGCGACGAACCCCTTCACTGATGGCGGCGCAGCGACGGCTTTCATTTCCTCTCCTGCGATTTTTGGGTCTTCACTCTTCGTTGGCAATAGCAACGGGAAAGTCTATGCCATCAACTTGGGAAACGGTGCGCTGTTATGGTCTCACGCTACAGGTAGTTCAATACAGTCATCACCAGCTATCGCGAACGTGGTCGTCGGAGGCGTTCCCACGGATGTGGTGTTCATCGGAGCCGACGATAACAAGCTTCGTGCCTACTCCGCAGCGAGTGGTGGCGCAGGTCCGCTTTGGACCTTCTCGGCAGCCGTAGGTCAGATAAACTCCTCTCCTGCAATCGCAACGATTCCCAATCCTCCTGTTGCATGCGCTCCTGGTCCGATCTTGGCGTTGATATTTGGCTCAGAAGACGACAATGTCTATGCAGTTCGCGCATCCGATGGAACACCTTGTTGGACCTTCCCCTCAAACGGGCCGGACGACTTCGACGCCTCACCCAGCATCAGCGGCGAGACTGTCTACGTAGGCTCCAAGGACAATAGCTTCTATGCAATTAACATAAACAGTGGCGTTTGGCTTTGGAGCTTTCCTGCCCTAGCGCCTGTAGGTGATGCCGATACAACACCAAACGCCGCGATCAGTGGTTCGACAGTATTGTTCGGCACCAAGGCTGTGGCTGGCGGTGGCACTCTGTATGCATTTGAGCCGATGACGGTGACTGCCAGTACTACACAGACCGTGACAGTCAGCACAACAACGACTACCGCCACAATATCCACAGGGACAACACAAACAGAAACCCAATCGACCACACTGTTCACGACGCTGACCTCAAGCACATGGGTCACTTCGACAATACCGCCCTCACCCGTGCCAGGCTTCCCAATAGAGTCGATCTTGGCTGGACTAGTTGCAGGGCTAGCGGCGCTTGGCTTTCTACGGCAGAAGCATCGCCGCCAGGAAGCTCGTAGCAGTGAGGACTAGGACGATTGTGATTCCGAGTGGAGTTGACTGGTGCCTGGTCTCAAATGCCTGCCAAACCCGGACGTAGGCTGCAGCGGATGGCGAACGTGACAGTAACCTTTCCAATCGCATTACTCGACAAGATCGACGACCTGGTTGACGGAGGCAAAGTCCGCTCACGCTCCCAGCTGGTTCGCGAAGCTGTAGAGAAATACGTCAGAACCCTATGAGCTGAGGTTGCTTACTGCAAAAGAAGGCTGGGCCGTTGGAACGGGCACCAGCGCACTGGCGACCATACTGAGATGGGATGGAACACTGTGGGCTCTTGTTCCAAGCGGCACCGCGATCAATGGCGATCTTTACTCGGTGCATATGCTAGCCTCTAACGATGGATGGACCGTCGGTACTACTGGTTTCCCAATATAGTCCATTCTTGCGGGACACACAGGACCAGAACGACAACGGACGACGGGCTGCGGAAGAAACAGGGCGGCACAATTACGACCGGAATCGAGCGTGGAGTTCTCTAATTGTTTGTTTTGACTTTGCTACGGCCACTATAGGCAATGCGACATAGACGGCGATGGTCATGATGGCTGCGGCAAGGAACGCGAGCACTGAAGCCACATCTGTTCGTCCCGTCATGAATGTCATGGCCATGAACAACAGAGCGGTAACGTGGGTTATCCCTACTACGGGTAGCAACAGGAGACGGAAGACCGCCCTTAGAAGCCCGTTTCCGGCTATAAACTCAGCGACTGCAGGGCTCCATGAATAGTAGAACGTGTTGAAGGCCGCGACCAGTGTTCTTCCTGGGGGCGTGGAGCTGATTAGCTGATCGCGGACGTAGCGCATATAGACGGCCTCTGGCGCCAGCGCTGAACCATATGCGGCGGTGGCAATGACGCAATGCGGAAGAGACGGAGGCAAGGAGGAAACGACGCTAGTAATCACCTCCGTCGTCGTCACCAGAGAAGTTGTGGTCGATGTGGGAAAAGTAAAGGTCGTCGTACTCTGTGTTAGACTCGTTGTTGTTGTAGTCGATGTTTGACTCGTAGTTGTTGTTGTCGTGAAGTATTGGTATATTCTTTGGTCGCTTGGAAATGACCCTTGAACGCCAGAGAGTTGACCAGTCACTAATGCAATACAAATTGGAGCTAGCATCAGAGCAACGACTAGGCTTTTGGCCGAAATGGCTTTCAACGCGGCCACAAGTGACTCTCATGGCCCCCGTGCATCTAATATGCTTTCGCACCAAATCCGATATTGTCACTTTAGTGCCAGTATCGCGAAGAATCTAGCCAATGATCCCTAATATGCCCCTGATCCCGTTGAAGATGACTGCAAGGCAGACGACGAGAAGGACGACTGTCGCTAGATACTTGTTCGGTTTCCTCAACAGAGAATGGGGCCCCACACAAGCTCGCCAGATCACGAGCACGCCTAGCACTGCAAGGATCTCATAAGGGATCTGATACAGTGCCCTCCATGCCCAAGTTGGATCAAAGAATAGCACAAAGAACCCAGCAAACGCTGTCCACGCAAGGACTGAGATCCTCAAGGCGCGTTTTTCTCGAGCGAGACCTGTAGAGAGTAGGCCGAGGATCGAGAGGATCAGCAAGATCGGGTCTCTGAAGAGTCCTACCGCGAAGGATTGACTAAGGATTGTCAAGTTACTGAAGAAGGCTACTGGATTGTGGAGCGAAAATGAGTCAAGCACCTCCTGTGGGACGCAAGAAAGCCCGAATGACAGCAAGGACGCATTCTCGGTGGCCACAAAAGCAAGCCCTAGAAGAACCAGACCGGCGCCGATCAGGAGTTGTCTCCGTCGGAGTCCTAGAAGCAATATCAGCATTGAAAGCATGATCCAGGTTTGGAGATGTGTTGCAAAAGCCAAGACGTTGAGCGCAAGAACAAACACAATATACCTCCGCTTACCGCCCTGGAGAAATCTATGAAGAAGCCCGAGCGCCACAAACACGACGGCCAAGCCCAGCCAGTTAGCAAGAAGCCCAGCAAAGTAGCCTACCGTTGTTCTTATCGAGAACAGGCTGAACAACGCTGAGAACACCGCTGCATCTGCACTCTCACTCAATTGATAAGCAAACCATCCAGCAGAAGCTGCTGCTGAAATTGCAACCACATTAATCGTAAGCTGGACAGCCAGCTCTGGAGAAACATGCAGCGTTTCCTCCAACGTCAACGCTACGAGCATGATCGCAGGATGCGAGGACAACGAAAGCGTCGTAACCCCGTCACCATGAAGCTGGCTTAATCTGTCGATATACCAACTGAAGTCCACACCTATCGGTCTCCCTGCTGCCATGTACGGAATAAACAGCAAGACCGAAGCAAGCAAGCAGAGCCCCACTGCAACGGCGATGGCAACACGAGCGCTCAGCTCGGAGGGAGGACTGAACAGGTTGCATGATGATCTGTGATCGGACCGGGGAATTTCTTTCAGAAGCAGAATTGGTGCGAGCAGCAGTAATGTCGCACACAAGACCGGAACGGCAGGATCGAGACCATGGTAGACTGATATGGCCAATTGCGTCGCCTTGAAGAGTAGCCAAGGCAAGGTCGAGTCCGGAAACTGAATGCTCTTCGGATAGGCAAGTTCTCCCAAAATGGCTAGCATGAAACCGAACGCTAAGACGACAAAGATCTCCAGTACTCTTACTGCCAAACTGGACCAACCACGAATCTTGACAGGAAAGGCGAAGAGATCCAGCATGTAGACTAGTGCTCCAAACGCGATGCCAAGAACCACAAACCCTAGTGCTACGGTTACGCCAAACGCCAGGATCAATGCAATTAGCGCAACGAACACGTACTTGGCGTAAGTGGATTTGCGGTGGCGAAAGACGGCGCTGGCAGCAGCCAATCCAAGCCCTTCAGTCGATAGGATCCAGAATATCGTGTCCACATACGATCCAAAGAAATCAAGAGTAACTGTGTGACGAGCATACAATACTTGGTATGATATCAATCCAGCGCGAGTTATCGCTGAGAGAAGCAAGAGGGCCACGGCAGGACTCAGGACGATCCGGATCCATGTGAGAACCTCTCCTTGAGAGGAAGTGCACCCTTCCCGATTGGTCAACCGACGACCGCCCCAAATCAACAATCACCACCTGGGGAAATAACAGTTTGACGCCCGCCACACTGCATGGTGTCGGGATGAAGATTCTCGACGCCTAGAACCTCTCTTCTAGCATCAGCTCCCGCGAGAACATACAAAGACGCACATGCGTTCTTTGAGGTTGCCAAGAAGCAAGCGAAGCGTGACCCACGAGTGATAATCACCGATGACTTAGACTCCTATCGTGGTGAGTACGGTTCAAACGAAGTCGTGCATATTGCGGGTGTCGGAATACAGAGCCGAACCAATAACAACCGAGTTGAAAGGCTCCACAATACGATGCGTGAACGTGAGAAAGTGATGCGAAACCTCAAGCGAGCACAGTCCGCCGAGAAACTTCTGAAAGGCTTTCGAGCATACTACAGCTTCGTGAGGCCACACATGACCTTGGACGGTCATACGCCAGCGCAGGAGGCCGCAATACCGATACAGCTAGGTACAAACCGATGGTTAGACCTAATCAGACAAGCCGCAAGGAATAGACCGTGAAATCCTTCTTTTCGCTCAAACGAGAAATAGAAGTAGACTGAGAAGCATTACGCCGATGGCAAGCCTAGCGACTGTCGTTTCCCCATTCTTTCGCGCTAATCGAAATATGTTGAAGCCGACATAGCCCGTGAAAATGGCAAGTGTTAAGTCGAGCAGATTCATAGCGGTAGAGAGGCGGGGTCAGGGGTCTTGCCGCTCAATGTCTTCTTGATCGTAATCGGAATCATACTCGCCTATCTAGGATATCAAATTGCAGACAAGACTCAAAGTGATTTCATCCAGCTCATGGGAACGATTGTTTTGATTGTAGGTGTCATTCTGATTGCCGACGGCATTGGGGTAATAAGCATCCCTCAACTGCCAAGTTGAACCATCTTGACGATTCCTCAACTCTCAGCAAACCTGATTGCAGCAATAGTCCTTTTCGGAACTTTTCTTACTTTGACTCTCACAATACGCAAATGGAATGAACGGGCGCAAGAGAACATTGACGAGACTCGAACTAGAATTACAGAATATGTACCGCAAGCAAACATACTTCATCTGAACGAGTTGAGTACTAGGTTTGGTTCGCTCTATGAAGTCATCGTCAAACACGATAGGATGAGGGCCGAGTTGATGATTTCCACCGGACTCGTTTCGCTAGCTCCTTTCTTCAGTTTTGTACCGCTTCTTATCGTATTCCTGAATGAGGAAGCGTTCCCAATTCTTGCCGGTGTTCTCTATCTACTCGCAGCAATCCTAGTTATTGCCGCCTATGCCTTAACTTCCATAGCTAAGAGTACACTCCGCGACCTAGGGCAAAGGAACACAGCGATTGTTAAGAGACGCATGGAGCGAACGGGTGAAGATGACTGAATTAGAACAAGAATGGTGAATGGAACACACCCAAACAGCATGACACGCCACCCGATAATACAGCTAGGCACGAACTGATGGCTTGACCTCATCCGACAAGCGGCAAGATATGGCACGAAATCCTGAATCTTTTCGTCCGAGTCAAGAAAGGATCGTGCGCTTTCCATAGGAGTCGCAGTTGCCCATAGTGTTGCCCATAGACCTGTGATATATGCCTGCAAGGAGTTACTCGTATCATCGACTGTTTTAAGGCGGTCGTTGCGGAATCCTTGATGGTTACTCGATTTGTTCTGCGAACGATGCAAGAGACTGATTGAGGAAAAGAATGCGCTTGAGCACTATAGGTTTCATCATTCCGAGGACTTGAAGAAGGCACAAAGACTAGGGAAGCAACTTGCCGAGGCACAGCATGGACACAGACGCCGTAGAAGGGAGATCAGAATGATATTGAACTCCGCTCGATAACGCAATGGTGCCCCTGAATCTACACTGGTAACTATGATGCAATAGTGCCCGAAACACTCAGGTATCACCTAGTCTTGTAGCGCATGGCTCTAAGAAAGAACGCTATCGCTAGAAACGGTACGCCCAAGGCGACGTATGTCATCACATTCTTTCCATCGTTCCACACAAGCCCAACCCCAATAAACGCGGCAGGAACCATCGTGCATACATCAGTCACAAAATCAACGCCCGCTTCCCATAGAGCGTCTAACCAGCTAGTTGTCATCGCTACTTCCCAGTCTGAATGTCAATCCACCCGACAAGTCATAAGTCTAACCTGTAAGAGAGAATGAACCATGAGCATAGCTGATGTTCGAATAATAACGAAGACGAACCGGAAGGCACTAGCCGTGGGAATTGGGATTGCACTTTTGGGCCAAATACCCACCATTCTTGCATCTTTGCAGTCTTGGCTCGTGATTGTTGGTCCAATTGTCAGCGCTGTTTGCACCGTGGCGGGTATCTTTCAAAGCCTCAAAATCCAGACCATTGATCTTTCGAGGGCATATACACAAACACTAACCGACAGCATCACAAATGCTGCCGGAGTTGTTACCCACTCTCTGCCTCAGAGAGAAACAACCACCCGATAAGTTACCATTGCATGTTACGGGGGGTGGGAGGGGGTTTGCGGAGATAGTGTATACACTAACGTCTCGTTCCAGAGTGAATCAAGAAAGCGCGTATAGCACAGAACAGACCGCCACTACTAAGACGGGGATTGTCCAAGAGACGCTAGAGGAATCTGCTTTCTCTGGTTGACTACAACCGCACATGTGACAGCACTCGGTACGCGCTACTTTCAGCGAGTCCTGACCGGGTGGGTCCATAACGTAGCCATCCCGTGTCGCGACTGGCGTCGAGAGTATTCTCCTTCCTCCTCCGAGATCCTTGTTCACCAACAGCGGCAGGTACTTGGATGCTGTACCGTAATCGATTTTGCACACCTCGTGGAATTGGTGAGCCGTGAAAGTCTGATTCTTGTCGAAGTTACTCTTAGCGCAAGCCACTACGCCCGTCCAAGGTCCCCAATAGGTTCCGGTAGGGTTAGGCACCAAGTCAGATCGCATTAGACTAGAGTGCGACGACAGAGATTAACCATCCCTACTAGAAACTCTTGAGAACAGCAATTCTGAGCTCTCCCTTTGCGATTCTTGCTTTGGCCATGTAGGATGAATCCGACCCGGAATTGGATTCCTACAACGACATACGTCGGGCTACCTTATTGTCGCTAGATGAACTTGTCAAATGCGGAAATGGTTCTTTCTGTCGTGTACGGTATGCGGCTTCCGTTTTCCTCTGAGAAGATTCACATCAGCTCTGACTCCCATTGCATATCCGGCGCAACTTGTGACGGGAGGAGGACGCGGCTCCGGCTTCCGAGTGCTCGAATATCTGCCTTGGTCAAAGATAGGAGACCTGAAAGAGAATCCCGAAGTCTGGAGAGCCTTGAACTGCGAGTATCTTCGCCTCTCCTCTGCCTACGACAATTTCCACCATTATCTCGGCTTCCTGAGCCCAAGCATGTCAGAAGCCATCGCCTCTCTGAACCGAGAGATATTCCGCCTTCAAGCCCTTTGCCGAGAACTCCGCGACCAACGCGACCGTCTGCTCCTGACGTGTTCACGTGGAGGGGGATCGAGTGAGTTCGGAAGAGTCCTCGAAGAAATCAGCAGACGGGAAGAAGAAGACAGAAGATCCGCCCGCGAGCTCATCAAGTGAAGCCACGCCGGTGACTCAGATAGCTCCACTTGCTCTGGCTTTGGAGGAGACTGGAAGTTTCAGGGTCTGCACCACCCCCGATTGTGCAGAGCAGGTCGCCGATGTTCTCAAGAGGTTACCGGCTCGCGATAGTGAGTTGTGGTGCAGACACTTCACGCCCAGCCGTATTGAGAGAATCCTCGACTCGCCGGCTCTTGACGAGAAGACGAAGGCGTTCTACCGTGATGTTCAGCGAAAGCTGAAAGAACAGTGAAAGAGGTGAACCGCCAGTGACAAAAGGGATCGAGCGCATGACTGCCGGCTGGGCAACATGGCGTTGGCTAAGCGGCGTCAACCAGAAAGAGAAGTCCTGGTTCATCGGAACTCTCCAAGGCCGCGGAGGCTACGAGGCATGGATGGCCCACCTGACAAGAGGATTGCAGGACACGAACTTTCTACTGACCTTTGAGGGCGCCACTGATCCGTGGGATCGCAGCAAGATCGTAGGACAGAAGATCAGCGAACTGCGTGCATCATATCTGAAGATGCCCGAAGCTCAGAGAATTGAGTTGGCCAAGACCGCAGAGACAGAGTTGAGGACCGGCTTGGAATTGTTGGGCAAGGACAAGAAGACGATTCAAGAACTCATCGCACTCGTTGACCCCCCAACCGCATAATCGCTGCCTCAGCGCACACTCAACTTCTCCCCTTTCTTCCTCATGAGATTGACAGGAGCCTAATGCTCGTGCGAAAAAAGACAACCCGCACCCTTCATCAACCATACACGACCGGCGAACTGAACAAGACAGTCGATGATCTTCTGCACCCACTCGCCAAACTGGATCCCGCTTTTCTAATCCTTGACACCCTACTCCACTGCGCCATCGAACAGAATCCGCCCGAATCCATCCTGAAGTTCATTCATTACAATCTGCCCAGACTGGCATCACAAATCATGAGAAGTCGGAGAACCGCATGAGAGCGGCCGGTGAAGTCAGGTGTGCCTCGCTTGTTGACCGGTTGGGCCGTTTCAGACGCACTTGGCCGTTTGGGACCGCTGAGGCAAGACACGTGGGTTTTCAGAGCATCTACCATGAGATGAATTGACCTTCACAGCTACGTACCGGCATGACCTCTCCCGGAGAGTGATAGGCTTCATTATTGCGGCCCGTTTTGAAATCCGGGGCAGTCTATTGACATGAAAATGACAATTTCAGGGAGTTCCAACTCGACATGCGATGATGCGGCATCCAATCACTCATTCCCTTGAGCCTAGGAGATATGGCGTTCAGATCTGTAGCGTTAAATATGGCGGACTCGCGACATCATTACTGCGTGTTCCAAATTGACTAATCGTAGTTCTGGCTCCCTATTGATAGTGCTGCTTCTCACCTCGGCACTGTTAGTTTCGATTGTTACTGTGGCCGTGCCCCCTCAGCGGGTGCATGCTGCCGCTCTCACTTTCACTCTGTCCCCGGCGGCTAATGGGAAGTATGGTGACGTGATAACCTTCACATCATTAGCGACTGCAGTGAGCCCTGACGGGACAGGCTGCTCAGTTAGTGGTGCGCCGGGTAATGTTGTTACTAGCTTTCAGGGCCAAGTGTACTCGGCTGTCGCTTACGGGTTCTTCGTGGTCGGAACTGGTCCGAGTGGCGTGGGAGGCGTCGCATATACCCTGACTATCACATGTGGCGTTGACAGCGGTACAGCCACATTCACTGTGAATCCTTCGATCACGATTTCCCCGCCAGCAGGCTTGCCGAATAATGTTGTCTCGGTCGTCGTCTATGGTCTTCCCTCGGACACCGTTGGACCCTGCACCATCACGAGTGACGTACACACTCAAATGGTTGTAGGGGCCTCAGCGCAACCTTGCACCCTCACGGCGGGTACAGGGTCCGCAACTGGCACATTTACCGTCAACTCCGGTGCTGACGATCACGCATACATGATAACTGTGAATTATTCTGGTGGTTCGTGGTCGTCAGGAGCATCAGGGTACACAAAGGTGCCCAACCCACTTGCCGCGAATGCAATCGTAATGTCACCAACCAATGCTCCGCCGGGTTGGGGAACCGTTAGCATTACCGGAGGTGGATTCGCTAAGGCCGCAACTGTGCGAATTTGCCAACTCAGTCCGCAACCCACACTGGTAGATTTAGTCGATGTTGTGAGCAAGCAGTGCACCATAAGCGCTGATGGCACATTGACTGCGAGTTTCGTGGTCGGGACCGGTGCTACCAACGGTCATTCGGGCGTCATTAATATCGTCGACGGCTCAACTCCGGGCGGTCCTTTCCCAACCGCAGCCTTCGGGGTGCAATTAGGCGCGAGTGTCATAACATCGATCACCCCTGACCATGATTATGCTTCGCATTCTGTCATCTCCCTAGGGACCCCGGTTACGAGGTTTTCAAATTTGGACGCAGGTGCATGTTCTATCTCGTCGAATCCTGCCACGGTGCTTGTTTCATCTCCTTTCTGTGTGATAGATAACTCGGGTGGCCTTTTGCTGGCTACGTTCAAAGTTTCCACATTGGCTCCAGGACAAACATACACTCTAAGTGTCGCTGGCAAACATGGCGACAAGTCTCCAGCAAGCGTCTTGACGTTCCTTGTGGACCAGGCGATCACGGCGATCCCAACATCAGGTTCGCCACCGGTAGCAGCGCTTCCGGGGACAACTATACATATTTCCGGGACGGGCTTCAAGACAGATACAGACAGCTGTACCCTTAACTCAACTATAGGCGGAGTAATTCACGACATAATTGGCACGAGTTTATCATGCACCGTCACGGGAAGTACAGGCGTCCTCTCTGCGACATTTGTGATCCAGGCAGGTTCGCTCAATTCCACCGCAGCATACACGCTAGGCGCGACGGGAACGAAGGCCGGTGCTAACAATCATGATTCTGCGCTTTTCACCCCGTTCTCTGTCGTGCCAAGAATTGTCCTGAATCCTACTTCAGGTGTCAGCGGGCAAACGATAGCGGTCTTGGGCAGCGGTTTCCAAGCAGGGGCACCTACAAACTGCAAAGCAATCGAGGCTTGGCAGGCGGGGTTTCTGATTCCATCTCCATTTTCGGCGTCTTCGTGCACGGTTAGCACGACTGGAGTCGTTACCGGGTCGTTCACAATCGCAGTTACGCTCGCTAACGGTGTTTACACGATCAGGGTCGCCGGTATAAACGACGTTCCTAATCATTATGACAACGCCACTGCCACTTTCACGAAGGGCGTTCCGGTGACGCTGACGATTTCGCCATTTTCTGGTTCCACAGGGACTGGACCCGTGAGCGTTACAGGAACTTTCCCTTCTGGGAATGCCGGAGCATGTACAATTGTTGAGCCGGCTGGGTCGAATCTTTTCTCAGGCGTTCCCTCGCCCACCTGCACAATAAGCTCCGCAGGAGCTCTCACTGCCTCTTTCACGGTGAGTGCAACTGCGCAAGGCGGCACATGGACTGTCCAGGTTTATGGTGTTGGAGGAGGTTTCGGATCCGGCAACTTCGCGGTCACACCGAAGATGACGCTGACCCCCACAAGCGGAGAATCCTTTGCATCAGTCTCCATCACAGGCTCCGGCTTCAGCGCCGCCGACGCAGGAGTCGGCTGCGCGGCAACACTGTATAGCACTCCACCCGGCCTGTTTGGGCCTGGGGTTTCCTGCAGCATCTCAGCAACCACTTTTCAGATGACTGGAACATTCGTGGTCTCTGGCACGGTTGCTCCTGGGTCGTATTCGGTGATATTCCCAAGCTCGCTCGGCGCAGTGTCTGCGACTCCGGCTTTCACGAAATCTGCATCAGCCTTCAATCTAGTGCCCAATTTCGGACCCACAGGCACCATCGTGTCTGTTAGCGGGACTGGTTTCAATCCCACCGACGCAAGCTGCGCCATTACTGCTGCACCGAACATCATAGCGTCGTACACATGTTCAATCACTGGGGGAGTGGTGACAGGCTCGTTCACTGTTGTTGGAGCGGCTGTTCCTGGAGTTTCTACTGTGACCGTTACTTCGAATCCGAGCGGTACTTCCAAGTCTGCTCCGTTTCAGTTGACTCCGACGATCGTGCTGTCCGTGAATTCCGGACGAGCTAACACGCCTGTGAGCGTCTCAGGCTCCAATTTCGCCGCAGCTGATACTGGATGTGCGATCACTTCGTCTCCAACCGGGTTGATCACAAGCCCGTTTTCATGCGTACTTGTTGCAGGCACGATGTCTGGAACTTTCACGGTGGCAGTCGTGTCCAGCGGAAACTACACGGTCATCGTTACCGGCTCAAGTGGTGATGCAGGGCAGGCTAAGTTTAGGGTTCCTTCGGCTGCTACACTGACATTGAGCGCGACATCGGGTGCCTCGGGAACGGCGGTGACCGCTTCCGGCTCGAACTTTGCAGGCACTACTTGTCAGCTAACTTCCTCGCCAGGGGGTCTCTTCCTCTCATCGTCGTGTTCGCTTTCGGGTGGAAGTCTCACATCAGGCAGCGGATTCACTGTCTCCTCAGGTGCGGCTGTGGGCACCTCGTATACAGTCGCGGTCACGACAAATCTCGGCGGCACTGATACAGCCACAGCGAGTTTCATAGTAGCGGCCGGCCCGCTGGGCACGTTGACGCTGGCGCCGACTTCAGGTCCCATCGGAACTCCGGTTTCCGGCCAGGCTACAGGATTCACGACCGACACGTCATGCCAACTCACGGCTACCCCCCCAGAGCTCCTTTCATCGGCTTCGTGTACGATTACGGGTGGAGGAAACGCTAACGTCGGGTTCATAGTGTCATCGAGCGCTAACCCAGGACCATACACTGTACTCGTAGTTGGGAACACTGGAAAGTCAGCCGCCACAACCACGCCCTTCACCGTCACTGCCACGCCTTCCTTCATCCTATCGGCTAATCCAAGCAGTCTCACTCTGAATCCTGGCGGAACAGCTAACGTTGATGTGACTGTGCAGTCGTTCGGTGGCTTCAGTTCGCCTGTTGCGCTTGTGGCATCATTACCAGTAGGTGTCTCGGGTGGTCTTGCTCCGAACCCCGTGACGCCGCCGTCGGGAGGTTCTGTCCATTCAACGTTCTCATTGGTGGTGTCGAGTACTGCGACATCAACTACTGCTATCATAACGCTCTCCGGGACGGGTGGAGGACTGAACACGGCAACGATGATCACGCTCGTCATCCAATCCACAGTCACCACTTCGACGGCTACGAGTGTGGCTACTTCGACTGGGCCTTGGACGCCGCCCAAGTGTGTCATCGCGACGGCTACTTTCGGTTCAGAAGTTTCTCCTGCTGTTCAGTTCCTCCGTAACTTCAGAGACAGGCTAGTGCTGTCGACGACGGCTGGGTCTGCGTTTATGCAGGTCTTCAACGCGTGGTACTATTCATTCAGTCCGTCAGTTGCACAATTCATCGCGAACAATGACCCAATTCGAGCCCCGATCAGAGTGCTTCTATACCCGCTTCTTGGCATCCTCGGCGTCAGCGCATTCACCTACTCGTTCTTCAGTGCGGCACCGGAGTTCGCAGTTGTGATGGCGGGGCTCGTCGCGAGCTCACTGATAGGCCTCACGTACTTCACAGTGCCCGCACTGGTAGGAATGCAAGCGCTCCTGAGGAAGAGAAGGATTAGTGCGAGGTTCCTGACGAAGGTGTCGCTGGCATCGCTTGCGATCGCGCTGACAATGCTGACAATCGGCGAGGTTGCAGGATCCTTCCTCACGCTCGCAATAGCCAGTTCAGCGATCGTCCTCATCTGCGTCATTGCGGTACCTACAATCGTCGCCTTCGCTATACTCCGTCCGAACAAAGAGTAGTCCGGCTGCCTAACGGGCTACCCTTTCCCTCTTTCCTGGTTTGGTCAGTTCCGAGCTAGACGCTCGCATCGATCTTGACGAAACCGGTCAGCCATGGCTATCCCAAAGGTCAGCAGTGGTGGTGGGAGGAATCGGTCTTGTGGCCGAGGCGATTATCTAATCCGCCAATGCGTCTCTATCTGCGAATCCTGATGACTACAAGTGCGAGCATTATGAGAGTCACGATCAGCAGGAGAACGAGTAGGCTCCGGTTTCTTTCCCAGATTACTGCGGACGAATCCAAAGTAGCTCAATAGGGCGGGTCAGTCCTCCTGCGCTGGCTCCGCCACGTTTTCTTTTTCTGTCTGATTCTTGATCATGTCAGCTAGTTGCTGAACAAATGTAGGGTTGTCGCGGATGACTTGAGTGGACTCCACGTTTGGAGAACGTTTCTTTCAGGTTTTGAACTTGTGGTTTCAAGAAGCGAATGTCGAGTCTAGT
>Ga0315282_10008039_pt1 | contig 17157 bp, 17 predicted proteins | sample YL17G07_20_MG_FD_203693 | JGI IMG/M metagenome (GOLD analysis project Ga0315282, IMG submission 203693) | Sediment microbial communities from Yellowstone Lake, YNP, Wyoming, USA - YL17G07_20 | ecosystem: Environmental > Aquatic > Freshwater > Lake > Sediment | place: USA: Wyoming | collected... | reverse complement strand
AGAGCCCCACCCCTTTCGATCCCCAAGCGGCGTTTGATGAAGCTCCCCATCAGATCGCCGAGCAACGCCCCCAAGGCGAGTAGAAAGCCGAGCGAGAGATAATGCGAGAGTGGGCCCTTGGCAATGCCCTGAAGCAGACCTATTGTAGTGCCAGCTACCAAACCAGCCACAAATCCGCGAACTGTCTTTCCATCACCGAAAATGCGGCGCCCATCTCCAAGGCACCTCCCGCCGTCCAGAGGCCACCCCCCGCCGAGCACGACCGGCGTAGCGTTTGCGAAGTAAGCCGGTAGAATAAACCAGAGCGCCGAGCGAATTATCTCAATTACTTCGTTCAACCTCGCCACCTTTTTAAAGTGGGTTTGATAACCCTAATATCAAGAGAAGTTGAATAACTCTTAAGTATTCGCTCCTTTCAGTGGTGAATGATTGAAATGGCGGAAAAACTGCTCAAAAAGACGAAAAGTCTCTGTCCCGAGTGTATGAAAGTGATAGAGGCGGAAGTGGTCGAGAAGGACGGCAAAGCACTTATTAGAAAGAAGTGCCCGAAGCACGGTAGCTTTGAAGACGTTTACTGGTCCGATGCCCAGATGTACAAACGGGCCCAGAAGTTCGCCCGAGTCGGCAAAGGCATCGAAAACCCTCGCACCAAAGAGGAAAAAGGTTGCCCATTTGACTGTGGCATCTGCCCAAACCACAAATCACACACAATTTTGGGGATAATCGATGTCACCAACCGATGCAACATGCGCTGCCCGATATGCTTCGCGAATGCTGCGGCCGCTGGCTATGTCTATGAGCCCACGTTCGAACAAATCGTCACGATGATATACAACCTCCGAGAAAACAAGCCGGTGCCAGCACCTGGGTTACAACTTTCGGGCGGCGAACCGACCCTCCGCGATGATCTTCCAGACATCATACGCGCCGCCAAGGAAGCCGGATTTCCACACGTAGAGGTGAACTCTAACGGTCTGCGCCTCGCCCAAGACTTTGATTTCGTGAAGAAGCTTGTGGATGCAGGTGTGAGCACGATCTACCTCCAATTCGACGGGGTTACGCCTGAGCCATACAAAATCACGCGGGGACAGGATGTCCTCAAGTATAAGCTGAAAGCCATTGAAAACTGCCGAAAGGCTGGCCTAAAAAGCGTCGTGCTCGTCGTGACCCTGGTCAAAGGCGTCAACGATCATCAGCTCGGCGACATCATCAAGTTCGCGATTAAAAACCTTGACGTCATCAAATGCATCAACGTGCAACCCGTGTCGTTTGCCGGGCGAATCTCCCAAAAGGACCGGGCTAAATGGAGGATAACCATCCCTGACTTTCTGAAAGCCGTCGAGAAGCAGACCGGCGGGCAAATCGCTGCCTCTGATTTCTACCCCGTCCCGTGCGTGGCGCCGATCTCCAACTTCGTCGAGGCGTACAAGGGTAAGAGCTATGTGGAGTTCACGACCCATGAGCACTGCGGTGCTGCAACCTACGTCTTCGCTGACGATGGCAAGATAATCTCTATAACTAGGTTCGTTAACGTCGAGAAGCTGTTCGAACTCTTGGACAAATATGCAGAAGAACTCCAGCGTGGCGGGGTTGGCGCCAAGACGAAAGTTATCGCGAAGGCGCTCAAGGACGTGCCGGGCACCATCGACATGAGAAAGGCGCCCAAAGGCCTCAATTTGCTGAAGATAATACTCAACGTGATTCGAACCGGTGATTATTCGGCCATCACGGAGTTCCACGAGAGAGCTTTGATGATCGGGTGCATGCATTTCATGGATACATATAACTTCGACCTTGAGAGAGTTGAGCGATGTGGTATCCACTACGCCGTGCCAGACGGGCGCCTGATACCGTTCTGCACCATGAACTCTATTCACAGGCCAATAGTAGAGAAAAAGCTTGGCGTTCCAATAAGTAAAACAAAGAGCAAAAGTAAAACTTAAAAAGCAGTCTCCGCTGATATAAGTTAGTAAATTTTACTGACCTTTAGGGAGGGATAACATGGCAAGTCAATTAGGTGGCACGCCGATATTGGTGTTGCCTGAGAAGTTCAGCAGGTACATGGGCCGAGATGCCCAGCGCATGAACATCACCGCGGCGAGGATAATCGCAGAGGCCGTGCGCACGACGCTCGGGCCGCGCGGCATGGACAAGATGCTCGTCGACAATATGGGAGACGTCGTGATAACAAACGACGGCGTCACAATTTTGACGGAGATGGATGTAGAGCACCCCGCCGCAAAAATGATGGTAGAGATAGCGAAGACGCAGGAAGATGAGGTCGGCGATGGGACAACTACCGCTGTCGTGTTGGCTGGCGAACTACTGAAGAAGGCTGAGGATCTGCTCGATCAGGACATCCACGCAACCGTCATCGCAACTGGCTACAGTCGAGCCGCGGAGAAGGCTCAAGAAATCTTGGACAAGATGGCGATAAAAGTGAACAAAGATGATGAGAAAGTTCTCAAGCAGATCGCGATGACATCGATGAGCAGCAAGGGCACTGAGACGAAGGGCGATAAACTCGCCGAGCTTTGTGTCCAAGCCGTCAGACAGATCGTCGAGGAGGAGGACGGCAAAATCGTCGCCGATATAGACAACATCAAAGTCGAGAAGAAGAGCGGCGGGAGTTCTGCTGACTCGCAACTCATAAAAGGCATCATCCTCGACAAGGAGCGAGTACATTCCGGGATGCCGAAGCGCGTGGAAAAAACAAAGATAGCTCTGTTGAACTTTGCGCTTGAGGTAGAGAAGACGGAGACCGATGCCAAAATCAACATAACCGATCCAGAGCAGCTGAAAGCCTTTCTCGCCGAAGAGGAGCAGATGCTACGCAAGATGGTCGAGCAAATAAGCAAATCCGGTGCAAACGTCGTGTTATGTCAAAAAGGGATAGACGACATGGTTCAACACTTCCTCGCAAAAGCGGGAATCCTTGCAGCGCGGAGGGTCAAGGAATCTGATATGGATAAGCTGGCCCGCGCAACGGGCGGCAAGATAGTCACAAGTGTCAAGGACTTGACCGTCGGTGACCTCGGTCGCGCGGATCTCGTGGAGGAGCGCAAGGTGGCTGGGGACGAGATGATTTTCGTCGAGGGTTGTAAAGATCCAAAAGCGGTGAGCCTGCTGGTCCGCGGTGGGACCGAACACGTCGTCGATGAAGTAGAACGCGCTGTGCATGACGGCATCTCCGTGATATCTGCGGCTATCGAAGACGGTAAGATGGTCGCCGGTGGTGGGGCCCCTGAAGTGGAGCTAGCCAAGCAGCTGCGGGAGTACGCTGAAACCGTCGGTGGCCGGGAGTCGCTCGCCATCAATGCTTTTGCGGACGCCGTCGAGATAATACCACGAACATTGGCGGAGAACGCTGGATTAGATCCAATCGATATCCTCGTCCAACTCCGCGCAGCCCACGATAAGGCGAATGGCGTAGTAGTAGGACTAGATGTCTTCAGCGGAAAAATCACTGACACTTCAAAGCTCGGCATCGTCGAACCCCTCCGAGTGAAGACCCAAGCGATCAAATCGGCAAGCGAGGCTGCGGAGATGATCCTGCGCATCGACGACGTCATCGCCGCGGGTAAGCTCGAGAGGGAGAGAGGTCCTCCAGGCCCAGGCGCTGGAGCAGGCATGGAAATGATGTAGGGGGTCTATTCATATTTCCGAGAAAATATACTCGCTTTGAAAAGGCCCGGATAATAGGCGCTAGGGCGCTCCAGATATCCATGGGCGCCCCGGTGCTGATAGAACTCAAAGAAAACACTACGGATCCGATAGACATCGCACTTTTGGAGTTTGAGAAAGATGCGATCCCGATAACCGTGCTGAGGAAACTGCCGAGCGAGAAGGGTGCGCCTGCGTCTTAGCTTCTCTGAGCTAAATTTTTTGGAAAGTTATAAACTTTGCCTCTATATATTTAGAATTGTGGTCGGATGGGCGTCCAACTCGGCGACATAGTGCTAAAAACAAAAATTGAGCTCAAGCAGCTGAGCGGCAAGATAGTAGCGATCGATGCCATGAACTCGCTCTATCAATTTTTAGCTATCATACGACAACGCGACGGGCAGCCGCTCAAAGACTCAAAGGGTAGGGTCACGTCCCATCTATCAGGGCTTTTTTACAGGACGACCAACCTCGTAGAACTCGGCATCCGCCCCATCTATGTGTTCGACGGCGAGCCACCGAAGCTGAAGCGGCGCACGGTTAAGGAGAGGATCGAGCTAAGGAAAGAAGCAGCAAAGGAGTGGACGGCCGCGCTCGAGGCCGGCGATGTCGAAGGAGCGCGAAAATACGCACAGCGTGCAGGACGATTGACGGATGAGATGATATCCAGCTCTAAGAAACTCTTGGATGGTATGGGTGTGCCCTGGGTCCAAGCTCCATGCGAGGGCGAGGCCCAAGCAGCACACCTAGTCCAGCGTGGCGATGCGTGGGCTGCTGGGAGCCAAGATTTCGATAGCTTGTTATTCGGCGCGCCGCTCTTGGTGCGAAACCTCGCGATCACGGGGAGACGAAAACTTCCAAGGAAAGATGTGTACGTGGAAGTCTCGCCCGAGTTGATGGAGCTCCAGACCATGCTGAAGGAGCTCGGCGTAACTAGAGAACAACTCGTCGACATTGGCATCCTCATCGGCACCGACTACAACGAGGGGATAAAAGGAATCGGGCCCAAAAAAGCGCTCGAACTTATGAAGAAGCACGGTTCGATGGAAAATATCCTGCGGACCGAGCTAGCCGACAAATTTGAGGTCGACCCGCTGGAAGTTAGGGAGATCTTCCTGAAGCCGACGGTCACCGGCAAGTACAAGGTAAAGTGGGGCGAACCGGACGAAGCGGAGATCAAGGAATTTCTGTGCGGCGAGCACGATTTTTCCGAGTCTCGGGTTCAAGGCGCCATAGACCGCCTGACAAAAGGAAAAGGCGAGCGCGAGCAGATCAAGCTAGAGCAATGGTTTAAGCGTTAACACCTATTTTTCTTTCCACCCATATTTGCCGAGTAGCGGAACGAACGAGCATCCTCCAAATTCGCGAACGTTTATCTCCTTCTCGCTGCGTTTCTCGGCCACCGTCCATGTCTGAAACATATAATGTTGGCCGACGGGGGCCCCAAGCTTCCCTCCTATCTTTAGCTGCTCGACTAGTGGTTTTGGCAACTCCGGTGCGCAGGCAGTGACGAGAATTCTGTCGTACGGCGCTTCTTTTCCATAGCCGCACGTGCCATCGCCGACTATTACTTTTACTCGCCCATATCCGGTCTTTTTAAGATTGTTCTTTCCAAACTCCGCTAGCTCCGACACTCGTTCGATAGTAAAAACTTCCCCTTCATCACCAACTATTTCAGCGATCAACGCCGCGTTGTAGCCGGAGCCAGCGCCTATCTCCAAAACTTTTTGCCCTTTCTTTAAATCCAGCGCTTCCAGCATTATGGCGATCATGCTAGGCGCGGATATCGTCTGCCCCTGCCCAATCGGCAACGGTTGGTCGACATAAGCATAACCTCGAATGTTTTCGGGCATGAATTCGTGACGAGGAACTCTTTTGAATGCGGCGATGATTTCTCGCTTTATCAGGTAGCCCCACTTCACTAAACGCTCGACCATCTCTTCGCGTTCTTTCTCGTACATCTCAACCATGTCTATTTTTGTCCCAGATTTTAAGGAGATATGGGAACATGAGAAAATTAATTGAGCTGATAACGGCTAGGGGGCACCCGATGATAAAGGCGACGCATCCGACCACGTTGATGATCACCAAAGATCGTGAGGTTGGGCCGCGTGGGGATTGCATCGTTGCCGTCGCGGCAGACAAGGCTGTGGCTGACCTCGATCGTGCCCTCAAAGAATCGATCAGAGCTGGACGCCCAGCGAAAGTAACCTTCAAGGTTGGAGATGCGCTCGCTGTAGTCAGCGGTTCTGGGCACCCTGATCTAGCTCTCAACAACAAGACGGACATCGTGATAAGAAAAAGCGAATACAAATGTGGGCGCACATTGGCTATAGGGGCGGACAAAGCGGCTGCAGATTTACCTCGGGACCTTGTCTCTCGCCTACGCGACCCACTTTCCAAGATCCAAGTTTCTATAGAGGTCGGCTAACGAAGTTCATCAGGCAACATATGAGGGATGCCGTCGACTATTCGGTAACGTCTGCTGCATCCCTTGCAGACAAGCTCCTCACCTTTCAGCTCAACCTCCTTTTTACAGACTGGACAAGCCAATATTTCGAGCAGTTCTTTACTAATCGATTTTCTAACCACATCAACACCTATTGTAGATGTTCACCCTTTCGTTAAAGCTTTGAAGTTCAAACAATAACCACAAACTATGAATAAAGCTTTTTCAGTCCCTATCTAAACTAAATGGGGAAACCTGTGGTTAAACAAATTCCAAAAATCCGCATAAAAAGATTTTTGCTAATTTTTCTCCTAGTGATCTTGGTCGCTGCTCTTGCACTTTTTCTGCTTGCTCGAGAGAATTTATACGGGATACTTCATGCATTACAGGGCGCAAACTACCTGTTGGTACTTGCCGCTTTGGCAATTTACGTTGGTGGCACTATTGTCTGGACATTGCGTTGGCGTGTAACACTGTCTGCAGCTGGCCACAAGGTGCGCATTCGCGATTTATTTTTGACAATATACGGAGGGATGTTCATCAACAATGTAACACCGTTCACGTACTCTGGCGGAGATCCAATTGGTAGGTCTTATCTTTTAAGTAAAACCCAGAAGGTACCTTTCGCCTCTTCCTTTGCAACAATAATTACTGAATTCGTGCTCGATGTTCCCGTATATTTTTCTTTCGTAACATTTGGGCTGACGATGGCCTTAGGATTAACGCCAATTTGGGCAGCACTTGCGTCGATTATAATTGTGGTTTTATTAGAAATCGCTTTACTGTCAATATTCTCACATGCCACGCGCAATAAATTCGCTTCTAAACGGGTTGGCGGTTTTGTTACACGATTGATTAAACGCATAAGAAAGGGGACTAAAACAAGGAGGATTACCGGAGGCATCTCGCGCTTTTATACAGATGCACAAACCATCGTTAGCCGGCGGACAATTGTAGTAACAGTAATTTTATTTTCGGTAACGCTATGGACAATTTCGGTACTCCGGTTATTCATCATCTTTCGAGCACTTGGTTATACCCCATCAATCAGCATGATAACATTGGCGGCGACTGTGCCATGGATCGTTGGTCTATTGCCATTGCTCCCCGGTGGTTTGGGCACGGTCGACGCTGCGCTCGTTTCTGTATTCTTAATTTTTGGTGCCCCATTTGAAATCGCGCTCAGCGCGGCGCTTATAGAACGAGCAATATCGTTTGTATTCAGCACAATAGCCGGGGCCGGGGCGTTATCTTACCTTACATTCAAAGTTTTGGCACGGTAGTGCTACTTGAACAATACAAGAACGGTTGACAAAACCGTAAATGTCGTTTCAAGGGCCAAAGTTTTCTTACTTGTTAGATATGTCCAAAAATCGTACGGAAACACGTAAATCCTGTAGAATTTTTTATTGAAAGGATAGAGAAGCATTCTACCCTTTTCATCCAGACACTCCATTACAATATGGATTATCCCACCTAAGGAGAACGATATTCCAATCGATAAACCGAAGAAATACCAAACAACAGGAAGAAGTACTATATAGAAAATCGGCGTGTGAAGGATGCTACCCGCATGGAATTCCGTCACAGCATTTTTTGGTGTTTTCTTTCTTATCAAGGTTGGAATAGCATCAAAATTAGGTGCTCCACTGCCCAAAAGTAATGCAAGTAAATTTAGCGGAAATAATTTGCATAAAATCAGAGGAATTGCAATGTGTGCAATTATCATTTTCTTACCTCCTGAGCCATCCTAATCAAAACCACAACGAATAACGGAAAGAATGGCAAGATCGCGACAAGTGTATAAACGCCCAGCTCGTGAACTACCAATCCGAGTGTAACTAGCCCCATGATAAGCCAAATTGCAACGTACGCTTTATTTTCCTTCAGCCATTTTTTTAAGACTACTCTCATAAAATCACTTTAAACTTGTGATTGGTCTTTAATATTTTGCCTAGAGTTACCAAATAAGTCACTGGTTTAACGCCACAAAAGTTAATCTATTGCGGCTGTTATTTTGAATGGTGATTGAAATTCGCGTAGTAATGGCAATCGACGATTTTTATCCTAATCTTAGCGGTGCGCCTATGCACGTTATGGAGTTGGGTAAAGCGCTTGCAAAACGGGGTGTTAAGCCCACAGTACTAACGTGCTCTTATCCGGGGCAACCCCATGAACAGGAAATAAATGGTATTAAAGTTGTACGAATGCCGGGTAGGGTATTTTTGCAGGGAAAGACGGAATGGCCAATAAAAACCATGTCAATAAAAGCGATTCGCGGCGTCTATGAACACATCAAGTATGGCGGCTACGACATTGTCCACGGCATGCACATGTATTCCCCACTCGCGCTAACCGCTATCTACTCAGGGCACAGATGGGGGTTGCCAACTGTCTTGACAAATCACACTTCACATTTGGCTAAAGGGATATGGCGCGCGGTTTATCAGCCAATAAAGGCAATCGCTAAAAGAGCAGATCGTTTCATTGCAGTAAGCCAAGCGGCGAAAGCCCTATACTTATCGCTTGGTATTGACGAGAGCAAAATATCCATTATCCCAAACGGAGTCGACGTGTCAAAATTTAACTCAAAAATAAGTGGTTCTAAAGCGCGCGCTTGGTTGAAAATCGGATCAGATCCGCTCATAGTATCTGTTATGCGTGTCGAAAAAAGGAAGGGCCCAAAATACCTTATAACAGCATTTTCAAATGTCTTGGAAACAATACCGCGCGCAAAACTTGTTATCGTAGGTGGGGGCCCAGATAAAGAAAAAATTTTAGCACAAATAAAAGGTCTAAAAATCGAAAAATCAGTGTTGATGTTGGGACCGATTCTACATAATAAGGTGCCAGAAGTGGTAGCCGCAGCAGATGTTTTTGTTCTACCCTCGCTTGTAGATTCATCCCCCCTTGTGCTGCCGGAGGCAATGGCAGTGGGTGCGCCTATCGTATGTACACGAGTGGGCGGAATACCAGAAATGGTAAACGATCAATTTAATGGATTTATGGTCGAACCTGCAGATGCGGATGCTCTAGCGAATGGGATTATCCAAGTTCTAACAGACAAGAAGTTTTCTCGAAAAATTCGGACCAATGCCTTAAAGACCGTTCATGAAAAATTTACCTGGGACAGGATAGCTGAACGAACAATAGAAGTGTATGAGGACGCAAAAAAACATGCACGAAGTCGCGTTCACCGTTGATGTAGAGCAGGATATTCCACCATTCCTCGACACCTGGGATGGGATGGAAAAAGGATTTCCTGCACTGTTAGATATATTGTCTAGATATAAAATTCGGGCAACACTCTTCGTTACTGGTCAAACTGCCGAAAAATTCCCTGAACTTATCCGCGAAGCATCTAAAGAACATGAAATTGGTTGCCATGGGTATGCACACGAAGAATTCAATACGTTGGGCGCCGAAGATCAGTTTAAATGCATTCAACATGCGACAAGCATATTGGCAAAAATCACTGGATACCGACCGATAGGATTTCGGGCGCCCCGCTTCAGAGCAAATCTCGGCACGTTTGCTGCGCTTGAGCGCGCTAGCTACCTCTACGATTCCTCGCGCGTGAGCTATAAGCCGGGTCAGGGGATTGGTTCCTCAAAGTTAATTGAACTTCCAAACACCTTGCCCTCCCTTTTCTTCCTTCGAATACCAGCGGCGTTTTCAACACGTATATGGGAGTTTTTAATCAATGCCTTACCAGTTACTGTTTTAAGTCTCCATAACTGGGAATTGGTAAAAATGAAAGGCGCCCGATTTGCCAGCAGATTTGCAACCGGCGAGACTGCGTTAAGAAGGCTCGACAAGCTTTTAGATTATTTGTGCAAAAAAGGGGCCAATTTTAAGCCCATGCGCGAGATAGCTGAATCAAAACAAATGCCACGCAAACGGCGATAGCATGAAAGTTTGTATTTATCTTGAATTGGGGGACAAACTAAAGATAAGCGGAATTGGGGCCTCCGCAGAAAATCAGAGAAAAGCTTTGCGGAATGCGGGCATAAAAATCACTAGTAATCCAAACGAGAAATACGATATATTAGACATAAACACGATTGGGCCACAATCGTTGGTTTTTGCAAAAAAAGCCAAAAAAGATGGAAAAAAAGTTGTAATCCATGCGCACACTTTTCCAGATGATTTTAGAGAGAGTTTCAGAGGGAGTAATTTCTTGGCGCGTTTTTTAGAAAAATATCTTCCTTATCTTTATAACCAAGCGGATTTGATCATTACTCCCTCCGTTTTCAGAAAACATCAATTAAAAAAAATGCTGGGCGCTAAGAAAAACATACGTGTAGTCAGTAACGGTGTAGACCTTGAAAAATTTCAGTTCTCCGAGAAAAAGAGGGAGCGATATAGGGAAAAATTCAGTATAGAGGGGGTGTCTCCGTATTCAGTTGGCCAAGTTTTTATTAGGAAGGGGATAAACACGTTTGTAAATGTCGCCAAAAAAATGAATGGAAACTTCTTCTGGTTTGGTCCGATCCCGCATCGACTTCTTTGCTCAGGTGGCACGCGTAAAGTCATGAAGCAATGCCCACTCAATGTTAGATTTACCGGGTATGTGGGCGATATTGTGGCGGCGCATTCCGCGGGCGATGTATTCTTTTTCCCAACTTTCAACGAAAGCCAAGGTATGGCAATCTTAGAAGCGGGCGCATGCAAAAAGCCATTGGTAATTAGAGACCTCCCGGTTTTTGAGGGGTGGTTGAAAAACGGGAGAAATTGTTTGAAGGCGAAGACCGATGAGGAATTTAGGAAGTGTCTGGAGCACGTTATAGAAAATGAAAAAGAAAGAAAAAGATTAGCCAAGAACGCGTACATGCTAGCACAGCAACATTCCTTGGAAAGAATTGGTGACGAGTTGATTGACGCATACATGAGTATATTGTGATGTCGATGAGAAAAGCGATGGCAAAAAATGTGAAAATATCAGTTATCATCCCGACTCTCAACGAAGAGAAATCGATAGAAGCGTGTTTACGTTCACTTGAGAATCAGTCATATAAGACTTTCGAGATAATCGTGGTGGATGGCGGCTCTACCGACGCGACAGTCGAAAAAGCTAAAAAATACACGAGAAATGTTATCGTCGCCCATAATACAACTGTTGGTGCAGCCAGAAACGTTGCGGCAAAAAAATCTACGGCAGAAATTTTAGCTTTCACGGACGCAGACACGATTGTCCCAAAGAATTGGTTAGAGAGAATTGTTGAAAATTTCTCTGCGTGGGGAGTGGTTGCAGTCGGCGGTGTATGGAAGCCACTAAGACAGAGGCCGTTGGACAACGTAATGTTCAAGATAAATTCTGATTTATGGTATAGACTCACGGCCCTTTTCGGCTTTTATCAGCTAGGCACGCCAAACTGCGCATATAAAAGGGACGTTTTTTTGGCAGCGGGCGGTTTTAATGAGGGCTTGGCGATGCTAGAAGATACGGAACTGTCGTTAAGAATTAAGAATTACGGGAAAGTGATGATTGATAAAAATTTGTATGTGCATACTTCGGCAAGAAGATTTAAACAAGAGGGATATCTTAAAGTCTTAGTTAGGTATCTAAAGGCATATTTCAACCTTTTCAGAGGGAGAAAAGTAACGCTGAAGCATTTTGATATTATCCGGCATGAGTAGTTATACTTACAAACTTCTGTAGAACTTTTCTAGCTTATCTGTGCATTTTTTTATCGAGAATCGTTGGCTTATCCTTAATGCTTCGTTTCGCATTTTGGGGGATGACTCAAAAATTTGCAAGATTTCTGAGAGTTGTTCAAAGTTTCTTGGTTCAAAGAGGTAACCATTTTCTCCATCGTTTATTATTTCGGGGATCGCAAGCGAGTTCGCACCTATAACGGGGGTGCCACAAGCCATGGCCTCTGCAACGACTATCGCTTGAGTCTCACTCGTTGATGCTATTATAAACGCGTCCGCCGCTGAGTAGTAGATATGTTTCAATTTTTCAGGAACATACCCCTTGAAGGAAACTTTTTTCTGGAGACCAAGCTCTAACCTCATATTTTTGAGTTCTCGCTCAGCGGGCCCCCTGCCGGCGATAATCAATTTTGCATCGACATCTTTGAACGCACGAAGCACGATGTCAACATTTTTCTCGAATCCAAGCCTACCGAGCATTAGGAAAACTCGCTCATCTCCGATGCCAAGTTTTTTTCTAGCTTTTTTCTTTTCTATCGGCTTGAAGAAGTTGAGATCGATACCAGTAGGCACGATAGTAATTGGCTTCTTGATTTGGTGCTGCAACAAAATTCTCTTCAACGCATTGCTGGGAGTGATGACTTTGTGGCATCTGTTATAGTAGAGCCTGCAATAACTCCACGCAATCCTCCTGAAGATCCCCTTTCCAAACCTAGAGAGATATTGAACATATTCAGGAAGCATAGTGTGAAAGGTAGATACGCGAGACACAACCTGTTTTTTTGCCACCATCAAACCGAAGACTCCAAGCGAAAAAGGACTGTGAGTATGCACAATATCGAGCTTGGGGAGGCAGTCACTCCCCTTCGGAACAGCGATCTTGAACTCTGGATATGGTCTAAAACTCACCGAGGGGTATGAATATACCACCATGCCGCCGTATTCCTTCACATTTGTTTCTGGACAAAACACGAAAACTTCATGGCCACGCTTTATCAACTCTGAACCGAAGTTCACGAGCGATGTAACCACGCCATTTCGCTGAGGTAAAAACGTGTCTGTGAAAAAACCTATCTTCATTTTAGATCATCCCACGTTTGGTTATATCTGGTTAGAATAAAGTATTTTGACATGCCGGTAAAACGAGTTGCGCTCGAGGGTCAAAGATATTTACTATGTCGCATAAACGCAGTTATGAAAATGAATTTGAAAACGACAACACATGGCGATTGTTTTGAAAGTGGTTCTTATAACGCCCAACACAGGACAAAACGAAAGGCTAGAAAACCAAGCAGCTTGGCCCCCTTTAGGCCTAATATATTTAGGTACAGTGCTGCAAAACGCTGGACACGAGGTAAAAATAATAGATAACGCGAGAGTTCAGCTACCAGTTGAAAAAGTTGCTGAACGAGTAAAAAAAGAGAATCCGGCGATTGTGGGCGTAAGCGCACTAACTCCCACGTTTAAACAGGGAATAAAAATCGTGAAAGCTGTAAAATCTGAACTACCTGATGCAAAAATTGCGTTTGGAAATTACCATGCTACTTTCACATATGAAAAACTGTTGAAGGAACATCCTATCGTCGATTATGTGATCATCGGCGAGGGAGAGACCACATTCTTAGAACTTGTGAATGCTGTGGAGAAAAATCATGAAAACAAAAATATTCAAGGAATAGCTTTCCGGCACGATGGCAAAGTCGTTGTTACGCCACCCAGGCCATCAATTGAAAATCTTGACCAGCTTCCATTTCCAGATCGGACATTGTTGGAACAGAACTACTATTCCGAAATCGTGGGAGTACTTGGAAGCAGCGGAAAATTCACCACTATGATAACTTCGAGAGGTTGCCCTTACGCCTGTACCTATTGCGCCTGTGCGGCTTTTTCATCGCGGAGAGTCAGGTGCAGATCCCCCGAATCGGTAGTGACAGAGATGGAGATGCTTTGGAATGAAGGTTATGAAGAAATAGGATTTGTCGATGATAACTTGTTCGTGAATAGGCAACGGGTAGAGAAAATCTGCGACCTGTTGAAAGAAAAGAAAATTAAGCTTAATCTTTGGGCAGAGGGCAGAGTCGACCATGCATCATATGAAACATTGTGCAAGTTCGCGCGCGCTGGTTGCAAGACAATCTATTTTGGAATAGAAAGCGGTAATCAAAAAGTTCTTGACTATTACAAAAAAAATATCTCGCCCGAACTCAGCAGAAAAGCGGTGCGCAATTGTAAGAAGGCGAAAATCGAGAATGTTATAGGTTCATTTATAGTTGGCGCGCCTATTGAAACAAAGGAAGATATCAGACATACATTTGATTTTGCTTTGAGCTTGGATGGAATGGATTTTCCTCAAATAAATGTCCTTACGCTCTCACCAGGAACAGATTTATGGAATACTGCAACAAGAGAAGGCTACCTCGACAAAGAGAAATATTGGGATAAAGATGTCGCTGCAGTAAACATTTTTCCATCCAACATAAAGGAAGACGAGTTACTCAAGATGATCAATAGTTTTTATACAGAGTTTATCAAGAGACCGACATATCTGATAACGCAACTACTGAAATCGATAAAAAGCGAGTATCGTATGAAAATTTTTCTTTCAAACATGAGGGCCGGAACCAGCCTCCGGGCTGCCATAAAACAGTTACAAGGCGGTTAAAAAAAAGTTCTTTGTATGTAAACACATGAGAAGCACCAGCTTAGAGGTTAGATGATTTAAACTGAACTGAGTGAGAATATGGTTCACAGAAAAATCCCCATCCTGACGTTTGCACTAGTCGTTGGAGTTGTAGCTTCTATCTCTGTTGTTTTTTTGATGGTTGCTTCAGGCACATCTGAAGAAACTTGGGAAAGCGTGGGCTACCCCAGTGCTTTTCTTCTAGGCCTCATTGGCGCGGCTTCAATCGTCATCCCAGTTCCAACCACCGTGGCCTTGCTCGGGATGGCCACCTCTAGGTTTTTTGACCCGGCCTTACTTGGATTAGCGTTCGGGTTCGGCGCAGCAATAGGGCAGCTCACGAGCTATGCAGTTGGGTATGCTGGGAGGGTGGTCGTAAACAGAAAACACGAGCGCCGTTTAAACGCCATGTTGAAGATTTTTGAAAGATATGGGATGATCACAGTTTTCATCTTTGCCTTGACCCCCCTCCCCGACAGCTTGCTCTTCATCCCGCTGGGGCTGGTACACTACAGCTTGTGGAAGGTATTTGTCGCGGGGGTGGCGGGGAAAATTTCAATGTCCCTGATAATCACGTACTTTGGCGGGGCTGTGGGGCGGGCGTTCACCGAGAATTGGATTTTCGCTGTGGTCACGACAATTCTCTTGGTTTTGGTAGTCGTCGCTATGTCCAAGATCGATTGGGAAAAACTTGTGAAGCGGTATTTGCCCAATGAAAATAAAAAGCGGCGCTGAGCTACCGTTTGGATTTCCACTCGATGAATTTCTCAAGTCCCTGTTCCAACGAAACTTTTGGCTTGTAGCCCAAGATTTTTTTAGCCTTTGTTATATCCGCTTGGCTGTGTCTGATGTCTCCTGCCCTCTGAACCACATATTTTGGTTTAAGAGCAGGGCAACGCATGAGTTTTGCAAAAATTTTAAAAAGTTGGTCAACGCTCGTCGCCTTGCCGATGCCAATGTTCAAAATCTCGCCAGCAGCCTTTTCGCAGCCCAATGCCAAAACCGTGGCTTCGACTACATCGCCAACATAAACAAAGTCGCGTGTCTGTTCACCATCTCCATAGATAATCGGCGGGAGTTTGTCTCTCAGACGGTCAAAAAATCGAGAGATCACCCCGGCGTATTGCCCCGCCGTCTGCCTTGGTCCATAAACGTTGAAATACCGCAAGCAGACGGTTTCAAGTCTGTATTCGTCCCAGAATTTTTGACAGTATTTTTCCGATCGCAGTTTTGACTCGCCATAAGGAGAGAGGGGCTTTGTTGGTGCGTCTTCGGATATTGGCACCTCCGCAGCACCGTAGACTGCCGCAGATGATGCAAAGACAAATCGTTTGACATCTTTCTTCACGCACGATTTGAGCAAATTCATCGTTGCGGCGGCGTTTACGTTGAACACAAGTTTTGGGTTCTTTATAGAGAGAGGCGCGCTCGTGATGGCGGCCTCATGAATCACGGCATCGACACCTGCCACCGCTCCGTCTGCAGTTCTCCTGTCCCTTGTATCACCTTTGATAAAATGAAAATTCGGATTGTTTAAGCAGCACTCGAGATTCCGCAATTTGCCAGTAGATAGGTTATCTAAAACGACAACGTGGTGACCACCAGCAAGCAGCCTCTCAACGAGGTGGCTACCGATAAACCCAGCTCCACCCGTCACCAAAAATTTTGAAAAATGATGCTTCATGTAGGCCCTATCCTAAATGGGATCCCATCTTTTAAGTAAGATGGGAAACCAAGTGCGTCCTGTAAATTTTCAGATTATCGGCCGAATAAATTAGGGCGTAATTTAACTCACGGATGAAGTTTTCCTCTGGCGATTGCCCGTACACGAGAATATAGGAATCATTTTCCATCTCTATCTGTACGCGATAAGTTGCGGCATTCTCGACATGATCGACGAACAGCTCTCCCTCGAAAACCTCCTGCCCGGCGTTGGAAAATCTGACGTTGAACTTCGGCAGCTCGTAGAGGGCCGAGCCGTCCGTGGCATATCTGACGTAATCGTTCTCCAGCTCTTGCCTGACCTCGCTGGGTAATTCCCGATACACTAATGGATTATCATACACAGAAACCGCGTGAAAGCAAATCAAAGCGGCCGAAAAGACGAGCGCGAAGGTCGTGGCCCCAGGAATCAGTTTTCCTAGGTGTGGTGCTGCCCGTGCGATGAGAAACGGCAGGGAGAGCACGAAAACGAACCAAGCGATCCTGTCAAAGTATACTGTAGAGATCGACACCCCAAAAAGGCATGCGATTAGCGAGCCTATCAAAAGGACAAACGCGAAGGTGCACGGAATCCTTGACTCCCTTCTCGCCAAAAACAGAGCCGCCAAAGCGATGCCGAGAAGAACCGTGGCTGTATAGAAGATAGGAGTCGAGCCTCCACCAATGCCCAAACGAAACACCGTCAAAAGCTGAAGTGCAAAAACAGTAGCGGCCGGGATGTAAAATTTCAGCCATCGTCTGAGATCCAGATTGAGCAGGAAAAGAGCGCAGAATAGGAATATCGCCACGGGGTGAGTGACCACTGCAAGTACGCCTGCCGTCGCCGCAAGTACGCCCCTTCCTTGAAGATAAAACGATATCGACATCAGACCGAAGCACGCGGCCCAGAGGAAAGGAAGCTTCGCCGTCAAAAACATGTAGACGGTAAGTGGATTCAGGAGTACGGCGAAGGTTGCAAGCTCCGCGATTTTTTTACTGGCGAGCC
>Ga0315282_10008038_pt1 | contig 17157 bp, 12 predicted proteins | sample YL17G07_20_MG_FD_203693 | JGI IMG/M metagenome (GOLD analysis project Ga0315282, IMG submission 203693) | Sediment microbial communities from Yellowstone Lake, YNP, Wyoming, USA - YL17G07_20 | ecosystem: Environmental > Aquatic > Freshwater > Lake > Sediment | place: USA: Wyoming | collected... | reverse complement strand
TTAAGACTTTGTTATGAAAGAAATGTCAACCCTTACCTGCAACTTCGTTCAAAACATGTTCCTCAAATACTACACTGAATGTTTTCATGAAGTCCGCATTCCCTCATCATTTGAGAAGCGCGAGTTCGCCGCTTTGCTTTTCAGGAACAGGATGATGATCAGACACAAAAGCTTCACAAGCGTCGGTGAGCTTGAGAGTTTCCTGCACGCTGATGTCCCATCTGATGTGTACTACTCAAGCGCCTACTATGAGCGCCCTGGCGCCGCTGAAATGAGTGCAAAGGGTTGGACTGGAGCTGATCTGATCTTTGACATCGACGCCGACCACATTCCAACATCCTGCGACAGGACCCATGACGAATGGGTTTGTGGGAAATGTGGTTTCTCAGGAAAGGGGATAACGCCAGAAAAATGTCCTGCTTGTGGGGGCGAAAAATTCGACGAAAATACTTGGCTGTGTGAAGTCTGTTTGGATTCCGCCAAGTCAGAAACGATCAAGCTGTTAGACCTGTTGACTGATGACTTCGGCGTCGCTGAAGAAAGTATACATGTTTTCTTCTCAGGGCATCGGGGCTACCATATTCACGTAACGGACGAAGCTCTGCGGAGCATGGATGCGCTTGGACGCAAAGAAATCGTTGACTATGTATGTGCGTTGGGCTTTGACGTAGTTCTCCAAAAAGTGGACGACAGGAACATGCAGTCTCTGAGTATGGAAGACTATGGCTGGCGAGGCCGCATGGCAAAAGGCATACACGAATTTGTTTTGAACGCGAAACCCCATGACTATGCGGCTATTGGACTGGGAAAAAACATCAGCAACGTCATAGACAAGAATAAAGACTCTCTTTTGAAGAACCTTGAAGGAAGAAGAAACCCGAAAAAGCTTAAAGGCATGGGTCCGGAAACTTGGAGAAAAATAGTCGAACACACACTAGGATACAAGGCTGTTCACGTCGACACGGTAGTGACAACAGATATCCACAGGCTCATCCGACTGACGGGTACTCTTCACAACAAGACAGGGCTCAAAAAAGTAGAGTTCCCAGCGTCGACGATCCGTGAATTCGACCCTTTCACCAGCGCAATAGCCTTTAAAGAGGGAACAACAACAGTATCCGTCATCAGAGCGCCCAAATTCAGAATAGGCGACCAGACTTATGGTCCTTACATGAACGAAAAAGTGAAGCTGCCGACCGCTGCAGCCATGCTGTTGCTCTGCAAGAAACGGGCCGAGGTGGCCGCACAAAATGTACAGTGAACTCTTACAAATCTATGGACAGGAAATTGAAAGTGACGAGTTGCTGAAGATCCCGTCGGACTTCTACGTAAGAGCCGCTGACTACATTAGACGACTGAAAGAAGAAGGACGAATGCTTGACAGACACACCGTCAAAGCTAATCTTCTGAAAAAGGAAATGCAGAACGCGAGAAGAATGATCCGAGGGCTTGTACAAATGCGCTACGTGAAAATAATCAAGAAAGCAGAAAGAATGGAGATTGTACCGCCTGAACTTCTAACTTCAGAAGAACAACTGATTTGCACGACCATCTCTGCCTTTTCTGAACAGTTTCACGGTTTTGCCGATGACATCCTTAAGGGGCGACCGCCCAAGGTCAGCGTTATGCAAAGACACAAGAGGGCAATCTTGCGTTTCGTGAAAGAAGTTCCATCAGTAATAGGCTCGGACATGAAAACTTACGGGCCTTTTCAGGTTGAAGACCTTGCGTCTCTGCCAGTCGAGAATGCTAACATAATGGTGAAGCAAGGCTCAGCTGAAAAAGTCGAAGTTGGTTGAACGAAGAAAGGTTCATCAGGTGGTGCTGTCCCGGTGGTTAGAGCTTTTGCTCGCCGTCTCTGCTGTGGGCATTCGGATGTTTCTCAGGTTCGCTATTTTTTCGCACAGGAACCGGCTTCCGAGTATTATCAGGGGGTATGATATGATCCAAGCTATCGAATACAGTGAACCGTAATAGTTATGAAAAAGTTGTGTTTGGGGGCTTCTTATTCCTCCTGTGTCGACAGCAATCACAAATATGCTGACTATCCTTAAGACATTGATGAAAAATGTGACGACTGCACCGATGATGAAATAGGCTATTTTTTGTTTCATTGGGATGTACATGTTTCTCAGAAACAAGAGGATCGTCACTGAATAGATGATTAGGCTTTCAATTCCTGAGCATGGCCATGCGATGCCAGCTTCTGCCGATCCTCTTGAATTTTCAACGTGCAAGACTGGTGTTCCAGATGACTCTCCTTTCCACTGAATTTGATATCCCATGAAGTTGAGTACCATTGCTGCCAACGTTGCCGTTGCTGGAACAAGAATCTGGAATGGCGAAAAACTTCCGTACATATAGATGTTGTCGATTGTGTATACTACGCCGATGGTCGCAAGGAAAATAGGTGACATCGAAAAACTGTCCAGGCCACTTACTCCGTATTCCAGCATGACAATTAGGACAAAAAGAACTGCCAAGACAAGATACTCAATGGATAGAGGCATCCAATCAGACTGTGCAATACTATTTGTCTTTGCCCAGTTCAGAATAACGACGTTCAATCCAAAATAATTAGACACAAAGAGGTAGAGTGTTGGGAGTAAAAGAGCACAAGCAAGCGCGATAGTTCTGAGAGACTTCAACTCGTCGACTCTGGCGGTTCGCAGTTTTTCCCAATTCATAATGACCTCCAGCACGACTAACCACACGAAGAAGACGTAGAAAGTTCTTCCTTTCCAGGTCATCTCAAACGTTTTTTCATAAAGTGGATAAGCTGAATTCTGATAGAGGTACAAGACAATGAACGGTATTATGAAGGAAAGAACCGGAGCAACCCTTAACAGGGATTGGGTGTTCTTTCTTATCATTTGAACGATGTCTACCATCAGAGCTTCCTCATCAGTTGAGGCTGTACTTACATACTTGTCATTTAAAAGGATGTATCAAGGCAAATGTTCTCAAGGTCGACACCGTGGATTATCCACCTCTCAAAATCACAATTGCCACTCAGTCTTGAAGATCGGCGAAAAAGTATAAGAGTACGTGTGGTTTTCTTTATGCAAAGTTGGTTGTGACTTACGTGAATGTTCCCAAAGAAGTCAAAACATATTGCCCAAAATGCAAACAACATCAAGCGCATGCAGTGACGCTCTACAAGCCTGGAAAACGAAGAGCCTTGGCTAAGGGCGAGCGACATCATGAACGTGAAAAAAGAGGGTACGGCGGGCAGAAATATCCGCTTCAAAGGGAGTTCGCGAAGACGACCAAGAAGCAGACTTTGAAGCTGAAATGCAAGGTTTGCGGTTACATGAGACATAAAGATGGCATTAGGCTGAGAAAGCTTGCCATCGTTTGAATGTTGGGTGGATGTTTATGGCAGAATGGGAAAAACTTATTCCACGGCCGAGAAGCCGTTTCGTCCGAGTTAAATGTCAAAAATGCGGGAACGAACAAGTGATTTTTGGTAGCGCCGTGAACAGGGTGAAGTGTAGCGTGTGTGGAACTGAGCTTGCAGAGCCATCAAGCGGCAAAGCATTGATCAAGGGCGAAATAGTTGCGGTTTTCGAATAGGGATGGAGGCTGCAGTGTCGCTCAAAAAACAAGAATGGCCTGAAGCTGGAGACTTGGTAATAGCCACTGTCGAAACCGTTACGGACTATGGCGCCTACGTGAACCTTGACGAGTTTGAGAAGAAAGGCTTGCTTCATGTCTCAGAGATATCATCTTCTTGGATTCGGCACATACGTGATTTTGTGCGTGAAGGGCAGAAAGTCGTTTTGAAAGTTCTGCGTGTTGACTCCGAGAAAAGCCACATAGACCTTTCTCTGAGACGTGTGACAAAGAGAGAAAAGATCGAAAAAATAATGTCTTGGAAAAAAGAGAGAAAAGCTGAGGCTCTCATCAGAAGCGTGGCAGAGAAGACAGGGGTTTCTGTGACAGAAATCTACGATAAGGCCGGGAATCAGATGGAAAATGAATATGGGCTGTATGAGAGCTTCGAGAAAGCTGTGAGAGAGGGTCCTGAGGTCCTTACGAAGATTGGTGTGCCCGAGCAGATTGCAGCGGCGATCGTGGAGGTGGGACAAGAGAGGATACAGGTTCCCATGGTCAAGGTAAAGGGCATGGTTGAGCTTAGATGTATGAAGCCGAACGGTGTCAAGATAATCAAGGAAGCTTTCGTAAATGCCAAGAAAGCTGAGAAACTAAGCGACGCGAAAGTTCGCTTCTACGTTGTTGCCACACCGAAATACGGCGTTGAGGTTATGGCTGAAGACTACAAGCGCGCGGAGGACACTCTTCAGAAAGTGGCTCAGCACCTCGTCACAAACGTCATCAAAGCTGGCGGACAAGGTACCTTCAAAAGGGAGAAATAATGGTGTGGCTTCTGAGAAAATGCAGGAAATGCAGAAGCTACACGCTAAAAAAGGACACTTGCCCTTACTGTGGAGGAGAAGTCCTAATTCCTCATCCGCCAAAATTCTCGCCTGATGACAAGTACCTGAAATACCGTATGGCGCTTAAAACGGAGAGTTCAGAAGAATGAAAGAGACTTTCGTCAAAGAACTCAAGAAGATCGAGTTGAAAAGCCCAATTCTGATTGAAGGGCTTCCAGGCTTAGGGCTCGTGGGCAAGATTGCCATACGTCACTTAGTCAAGCAATCGAACGCTGAAAAGTTCGCTTACATTTACTCTCCTCATTTTCCCTATTTTGTGCTTGTAAGCAAGAAAGGCAACGTAAGGCTTTTGCGCGGGACATTCTATGCGTGGAAGAAGACTGGTAAGAATGATGTCATACTCTTCACGGGCGACAGCCAAGCTCAAACAGTTGAGGGACAGTACGAAATATCAGAACAGATATTGAACTTTGCCCAAAAACTAGAAGCAAAAATGATAATTACTATAGGTGGCTACAGGATGGAATCTAAGGGCAAACCAAAAGTCATAGCAGCCGCCACGAGCCAAGGATTGCTGGACAAGGCTCTACAGGCGGGAGCAGAAGTCAGCCCAACCGGAAGTCCAATCGTCGGCACAGCCGGATTAATTTTGGGGTTATCTCATTTCAGGAAGGTCGACGCGCTCTGTCTCTTGGGAGAGACAAGAGGATATTTGCCTGACCCGAAATCTGCAAAAAGCGTTCTAGAAGTGTTGCAGTTGATGCTAGGCTTTGATGCGAAGCCTGCTGGACTGGATGAGGAGATCACAAAAGCTGATAAAATGGTCATTAGGCTTCAGAAAATTGAGGAGAAGAGGGCTTTAGAAGCTGAAGAAACACGGAAGGAAGAGGGCAAGAAAGTAACATATATTTCATGATGGCAACTGGAGGGCCAGTTCTCTCTTCACGCTTGTTACAGTTATTTGAGCGCGCCGTTTCTTTTAGTTCTTCTCAAACAACAAGATCTCAGTCAACGGGGCTGTGCACGTTTGAAGTGATTTCAGATAATTCTGAGTTTCGGCAGATCGCTAAGTCTTCTTCAGGTAATTTTCTCGTGGTTCATACACTGTTCCTTCGCGAAGTAGTTGGCCGATGAGACGTTCTGCTTCTCCTCTAGGAATATTGTGCTTTACTTCAAGCTCGCTGAGAAGGGCAGTCTTCTCCACGATTCCCGTTTCTTTTTCCATTTCCATCAGGGTTGAGAGGATTATTTGGAGCCGGTCTCTCATGCTCTTCGGCTTTCCAGTCATTATCAAATCTATGTCCATCTTGTAAGAAGACAGGTCTATGCCCACTTCTTCTAGAGATCTTTTCATTATGGCTATAGCTGCTTCCGCGTCTTCGGCGGAAACCTCTTTTCTTAGGGCGACACGTGCTCTGGCTTCTGCTGTACGCACAAGGGATTCCAGTTGGCGTGCAGTTATGGCAACAGGTGAACCCTCGGCTTCACTTGCCGAACGCATGGCTAGGTAGAAATCTTTGAGTCGTTTTATTGCCTCTTGGCCCAAAATAGGTTTTGTTCCTTTTGCATAGCTTATGTATTTTCGTAGAAGTTCAACTGGTATTGGTGTCTCAACGGGGCTTGAACCTTTCCTGTGAATTTCCAAGATGTGTGACGACATTTTGCTGTCAGACTCTTTGTTTGGAACATCTCTTATCACGAAGATCAAGTCGAACCTGGAAAGTATTGTGACTGGCAGAGAGATGTTCTCAGATACTGTTCGATGCGGTTCGTATCTTCCTAGTGCGGGGTTCGCTGCAGCAAGTATTGCTGTTCTGGCGTTGAGTGTTGCGACGATGCCTCCCTTTGCCACTGAAACCGTATGCTGTTCCATTGCTTCGTGTATGGCCACTCTGTCTTCAGGGCGCATCTTATCCATTTCGTCTATGCATGCTATTCCTTTGTCTGCTAGTACTAGGGCTCCGGCCTCAAGGCTCATTCCTCCGCCCTTTTCTCTGATTACGGCGGCTGTCAGGCCTGCAGCTGTTGTACCCCGTCCTGAAGTGTACAGTCCTCGAGGTGCAATTCTGGCCACGTATTGCAAGAGTTGAGACTTTGCTGTTCCAGGGTCTCCCACTAACAGTGCATTCATTTCCCCTCTTATGCTGATGTCAGGCAAGGTCTTAGGTACACCGCCGAAGAGTAGGTACATTATGGCTTCTTTGATGTGGTCATACCCGTAGATTGACGGCGCGATTGATCCAACGATTTTGTGATGCACCCACGGGTCTCTTGAAAGCTCAAGGATTTTCTGTTCTTCTTCCGGCGAGGGAAGTACCGTTTCTGGTTCTTTGCCAAGTACTTCAATCGAATTTGCGTCCAAGTGAAGTATGAACGCGCGGAGTTTTCCAACTCCTGGAAGTGTTGGTGCGAACGCTCGTACTTCTCCGACTGCGGAGATATGGTCGCCAGGTCTTGCTAAGTCGACGATTTCGCTTCCGACAAGCTTGATGTTGAGTGTTCTAGGAAGCTGTCCTGGTGGTAAGTCTTCAGGTCGCTCTTGAACTCGCAGGTCTTGGGAATCTATAAATGTGGATTCTTCTTGGACGAATTCGAACGGTCCTTTTGAACCGCAGTCTGGGCTGCTGCACGCAAATGGTGCTTTCAGGAAACTGCCAGTTTGGTTCACTGGGTTTATTGTTCCGCATCGTTTGCATCTGAATGCTGCCTGCATGACCATTGGCCTTACTGGTGATGATCGAACGACGATGCCTTCGACCATCACAAGTTTGCCGATTTGCTGCGAACCAAGTTTTCGTAATGGTGCAGCTTGCAGTAACCGTACAATTCTGACGTCTATAGCTGCCGTTTTTTCTGCGTATTCAGGGTCTTCTATCTGTAACTGCGCATAGGCTGCATTGTTTGCGTGCTTCAAGTATTCCTCTGGTTTTTCAAGGAGTTCTTCGGCTATTCTTTGGTCAAATGTCAGGAGGTCTTCAAAATCAACTGTGAGTGAAGTCTTTCCTCCTACTGCCATCTGGGAGAGTCTTTGACGGTACTTTTCTGTTTTGAAGAAATCTTGGAAACGTTCCTGTGGGTCTACAACTTCTAATTCCTCGGTCATTCAACCTCTCCCTCGTACTCCAAAATCTGTCTTCTCCATTTGTTAATGAGTCTGTAAAGACGGTCGTAAAGCAGTTTCTCTTCTGTTGTGAAGTTTCTCAGTGTGTTCTCTGTCTGAGCTGGTGCAGAAGCTATTGAGACGATTTTTCTCAGTCTTGAGTTGGTGATGTCCTGTGTAAGGCGTCTGAACCTCTCATATTCACGGATTTTCTCAGGGTCTTTGGCGATTTCTCTTCTAAGTTCTGCAAGGCTTCTGCGGAGTTTAGGATAAAAAAAGTCAGGAAGTTTGGACACTTGTCCAGCGGTTTGTATTCGTTCGGTCCATTGAACTTTGCTAAGTTTGGTCGCGTCCAATTGGTCCTCTTCTTTTAGACGAGCGATCCCGGCTTTTTCTAGCTGAAGTGCTGTCCAATAATATACTTCATAATCGGTACCCTCTTCATACGGTCCCATATTCAATCCTGCAAGTCTGATTTCAGGGGAGCTTCTGTTAGCCGTTATTCTGACAAGTGAGTTCTCAAAACTGAAATCCACATCTCTTATGGTTACCCTTGATTTACTCTGCATTCTCCCGTCTCCTGTGGACTCTGTAAGCTAAGGGCAAAGGAATATAAAAAGTGTAGTTGAAAGAGTGCCAGTTGATTTGGAAAGGTGATACCTGTGCTGTCGATCGTGAAGAGTAACACCCAAGCATCGCAGAGATTGCCCTGAATCTCGGTCAAAGCAAAAAAGGAAAGTTGGCGTGTTCCTATGGCCAAAGGCCTAGTGTCTTGATCGCGTCGGCCACTCTGCCAACGCCGAGCATCAACGCCGCGAGTCGCATGTCACATTTTTGTTCTTTTGAGACATTGTATACATCATTGAAGGCCTTTACCATCTTGGTTTCTAGTTTCTGATTTACCTCACTCAATGGCCAATGTTCGCGTTCTAGATTCTGAACCCATTCGTAGTAGCTTACTGTCACTCCGCCACCGTTAGCCAGAATGTCCGGAATAAGAAGTATTTTCTTTTCGTGGAGTATTCTGTCAGCTTCAGGCGTTGTTGGACCGTTTGCTCCTTCAACTACTATTTTTGCCTTTATCTTGTCCGCATTTGTTCCTGTGATGGCATTTTCTAAGGCTGCGGGTATGAGTATGTCACATTTTGTTTCAAGTACTTCTTCGTTCGTTATTTTTTCAGATCCTTTAAAGTTGATTACAGATCCCGTTTTCTTTTTGTGTTCGGATACTTTGTAGGGATTCAGTCCTTCTTTGCAGTAGATGCCACCCGTTGAGTCGCTCACTGCCAGAATCTTTGCACCCCAATCATATGCGATCTTGGCTGCGTTCCAGCCGACGTTGCCATAACCTTGAACTGCGACTGTCGCTCCCTTGACTTTCATGTTTAGTTGTTTGCATGCTTCTCTGGCGCATATGTCGACTCCTAGTGATGTTGCTTCGTTACGTCCTTCAGAACCGCCAACGCTGATAGGCTTTCCTGTGACGCACTCTGGAACGCTGTAGCCCTCGCGCTGACTATACGTGTCCATTATCCATGCCATTGTTTGTGAGTCAGTATAAACGTCAGGCGCAGGGACGTCTCGGTATGGTCCGATGATGTCGAAAATCATGCTCGTGTAGCGCCTCGTCAGGTTTTCTAGTTCGCTTCTGGACATCTCTTTTGGGTTGCAGCAGATGCCACCCTTTGCTCCGCCATAAGGAATGTCCATGACTGAGCATTTCCATGTCATCCACATCGATAGTGCAGTGACTTCATCCAAGGTTACATTTGGGTGATATCGTATGCCGCCTTTGTACGGTCCTCTTGCGTCCATGTGCTGTACTCGACAGCCTTTGAAAACCCCGATCTTGCCGTCGTCCATTTTGATCGATACTGCAACGGTTAGAGACCTTTTTGGGGTTTTCAACATTTCGTGTATTCCTTGGTCAAGGTTGAGCTTTTCAGCAGTGAGCCTTAGCTGTTCCAATGCGACCGAATATGGTGATTGTTCTTTTCCCATGGTGATTTCTCCTATTGCGGAGTCAGCATGTTAGAATGTGTGATTTAAGGGTTACTCTGAGCTTTTGTGAAAAGAAAAGGAGGGGAGTACTACTCTAGGATTCTTTCGATTGCGTCTTTTTCGGATTCATCGGGCATTGGTATTCCTGTAACTTTTGTAGCTCTCTCAGACAGACTCATCAAGTCATTTCTATTGATCAGTTCCAGCTTCCATTTTCTGTTGCCTGCCAAGAGTTGTTTAAGTCCAGTGCCAACACGATCAGTCAAGTAAGTGTAGACGGCAACTGCTTCCCATGGTATTTCTTTAAATCGTTCACCGTACCTTGTTTTTAGTTCTGGTGTAGTGATGAAAAACTTTTCTGGCGTGGCTCCGAATTTGTCTGCAAATGCTTTGGGCAATTTGCCCTCCTCAGCCAGTTGCTTGAAGTAGCTTCCCTTGAATGCTGCAGTTATTGGCGAGCGTCCCATCAAAACAGCTTTCACAAACGGGCCGCTCCCATAGTTGCTCATTGCAATTGCCTTGAAAATAGACGTTTCTTCTATGAAGCCCCCTGCCATAATGAGGTCTGGGACGTGGCGTCCTTTTTTCTTTAGTATCTGTGCGCACTTCAAAACTATGGATTCTAAGTAGACTGTGGGAATACTCATCTCGTCCATCATGGGCACGGGGCTCATGCCTGTTCCGCCTGATGCTCCGTCGAACGACACGTAATTGATCTTGGCTTCTGACGCCATTTTCATCGTCCATGCAACTGCTGAAGGCCTGTATGCTCCAGTTTTCAAGGTTACGTGTTTTGCGCCTTGTTTTCTTAACCACTCAACATCTTCTATGAAGTTCTTTTCTTTTGGTATGCCCACTCTGCTGTGTCTTTCGAAAGATTTGAATACGCCCTCTTTGAAGGCTCGTTGAACTGTTTGGTCTTCAGGGTCTGGGATTACAATATATCCTCTTTTCTTTAGCAGCTTGGCTTTTTCAAGGTCTCTTACGCGTACTTCGCCTCCAATGGCTTTTGCTCCTTGGCCCCACTTTCTTTCGATGACATTGACTTCTAGTTTTGAGATGGCGTAGACGTCAACGCCGAGTCTCTGGTCTTCAACATTTGTCTGAACAACTATTTCCCCGTGTTTTTCATCCCAGAATTTTCTGAATAGATCGACTCTGCGTTTCAGCTCCTTTGAATATGTCACTTTTCCATTCGTGATGGTGGCTTCAGGGTCCATTCCGCAGACGTTTTCGCCCACAATTATCGATGCGCCAGAGATTGCAGCGCCTATTGCCAATCCTTCCCAATTCAGTCTAGCAACATCTGTTGAGCCGAAGGCCCCAGTCAGAATTGGGATTTTCAAAGGTATGCCTCCGACTTTTGTTTCTATGTTGACATTCGGAAATATGGTTAGGTCCGAATTAGGTTCAATTCCTTCTGCTTCAAAGAGACCTGCCTGTATGTTGAAGTTTGACCAGTCCAGTCCGAAATCCTTGAGTGCTCCTGCCGTGCTATAGCCGAATTGTACTGGCTCTGGATAGAGTGCTTCCCTTCCTCTGAAAGCTGAGTGACTTATTTCGCAGAGGAACGGGCAGTCACGGATGCAAATTGGACACATTCCGCTCGTCGGGCTTGTATCCTTCACTCTTGTCTGTGTTCCTGTTGTCGACTTGCCATTCAGATACGAACTGTTCCTATGTACACGCTCAGTCATTTGATTCTCCCTCTATTATCCAACGAATTTTTAGAAATAACACAATACGCCGCATACGCTTTTAAGCCTTTACTCGAAGACGATGTTTTGTGAACATTCATGAACATGGAAGGCGTGCAAGCTTCGATGGACTTGTTATGTTGCGGGCGTCAACCTTGTTCCCTCACAGCCTACCCCCTAATTCACTGTATAATCCAAATATGATTATGTTCTCAAGCTGGAAGGCCGTGCCCTTTCCGAACGTCTTATGAGGTGCTGAAGTCCAGAGATGTGCAAGTCAGAATTCGATTTTTAGGCCGTCCACCGAGTATTCGTGACGCTGATAAGTTTGTGGATCATATCTGCCGCCGGCCTTTCTGATTTCTAGGAACCTTTTTTCTCCTTCTTTAGTCAAGTCGATAACGACTTGGGTCATGTGTTCTAAGAGAGCGCGGAATTCCTTAGGATGGGCGTTCTTGGCTATTGTCCAGTAAGCCAGTGTTCTGTATGCGTATAATGCGGGGCACACGTGACTGAAGAACGCCTTTACTGCCTCATTTCCCCATACATGTTCCATCAGTGATAGACTGTTGAAAACAAGTCTTGTTCCTGGAGTGACAAATTCTCTTTCAATTCTTCCAAAGAACCTGTGAAACTGTTCTGGGTCTTTTGAGCTTGGAACTTTTCTTATCCAAGAAGGTGCTTTGTCATAGAAGTCAACGAATACTAATTCACCCTGACCTGAAGATTCGGAAAAACAGTCCAATACAAGAAGCCTGTTCTTCCAGTCTTTCGGAAGAGTCGTGACTAGCGATTTCAATTGCAGCAATAAAGCCTGTGGAGGATATATAAAATCAAGGTAGAGCACCTGGTTTCCTTCAACAATGCCCTGCTTCATAAAAGCGTAAAGAAATTCTCGTGCAAATGTTGCGGACTCCACTTCCCACACAACATTCTCTCCTAGAAAGAGTCCACCTTCCAAAATTCTATCTAACGATTTTATGCCGGTCGACAGCTTCTTTTCTTCTTCTTTTTCCACGGTCGATCTCCCTTGTTTGTTTGGCTGACGATGTTAAAAACGTTTAGGTTAGCCTGAAAGTATGTACTGAGCTGTTCAAGTGTGGACATTATGTACATAAGGTTTCTATATTTGAACATGATACTGAGTATCTTCTAGAAATGGAGATGAAGGACAATGTTAAGCTCAGTCGAACTCTCAGGACGCGAACTTGGAATGGTCAAACTAATCACAGACTTCTTTGCAGAGGAACCTGAACTGACTGCTAAGATCGAAAGCTACACGACAGCCCACTATGCACTAACAACTACATATGCTGAGAATTTCGGCATCTCAGAAGCAGATGCAGCAAAAATATTCGAAGAACTTGAAAGAAAAATCAGCGAAACAAAGTACATCCAGATCGAAGCACCGCATCCGCTCAGAAAATGGTGTCCCCTCTCGGAAGAAGAGATAAACATGCTCCGAGTGCTAGTCGACTACTTCTCAGAGAGCCCCAAAATGGCTCCAGCGGGTTCCTTCACAACCAAAAGGCCGGAAGTCATTATCGAATCATACCTTTGGTTCTTTGGCAGCACAGTAGGCAACGGCGAAGTTGCAAGAGAGAATTTCCAGAACCTTGTCGAGAAACTTCAAACCTCAATGTCAGTCAAACTGGAAACCCTAGCTCCGGTTGGAGCATCGCCGAACCCTTACGAAGCAGTGTTAAAGCTGTTGGACATGGCTGCACAGAATTTGAACTTGGATCCTGGGGTCCATGAAATGCTCAAGCGTCCTATGCGTACAATCATAGTCAACATTCCAGTGGTCATGGACGATGGGAGCATTCAAGTCTTTACGGGTTACCGGGTTCAATACAATGATGCCCTAGGTCCTACGAAAGGCGGCATAAGATATCACCCTGAACTGACGCTTGATGAAGTGGTTGCGCTGTCAGCATGGATGACTTGGAAAACCGCGGTGACAGGTCTGCCATTGGGCGGTAGTAAAGGTGGAATTCGATGCAATCCGAAGGAAATGTCGCTAGGAGAACTGGAAAGACTGACCAGAGGGTACGCGCGTGCGTATGCAAGATACATAGGACCTTACGCGGACATACCAGCGCCAGATGTCTACACTGATGCTCAGACAATGGCTTGGATAATGGACGAATATAGCCAAATGGTAGGCTACAACGCATTCGGTGTTGTCACAGGAAAGCCAGTGCGTATCGGTGGATCGCTTGGAAGAAGTGAAGCTACGTCGAGAGGCGTAATGTACACTATCATTGAAGCATCGAAACACCTTGATTTGAACCTGAAAGGCGCAACTGTTGCCGTTCAAGGCTACGGGAACGTTGGATTTCATGCTGCTAGACTGTTACATGAACTCGGCTGCAAGATTATAGCAGTTTCAGACTCGAAGGGCGGAATCTACAATGCAAAAGGAATTAACCCAAACAAAGTATTGGAATATAAAAACAAAACAGGCTCTGTCATTGGGTATGAAGGATGCAAAGATATCACGAATAAAGAACTGCTGGAATTGAAGTGTGAGATTCTGGTTCCGTCAGCTTTGGAGAACCAGATCACCAAGGCAAACGCAGGCGGGATTAAAGCGAAAATCGTGGCTGAAGGTGCAAACGGTCCGACAACGCCTGAAGCTGATGAGGTGCTGTACAGGAACGGAGTCTTCGTGATCCCGGATATCTTGGCGAATTCTGGCGGCGTAATCGTCAGCTATTTCGAGCAGGTTCAGAATCAGATGAACTATTATTGGACAGAAGAAGAAGTGCGTACAAAGCTTGAACGCACCATTGTAACTGCGTTCAACGAAGTACTAGCGGTTTCTCTGCAGTACAAGGTGAACATGCGAGTTGCAGCCTACATGAATGCTGTTAAGAGGGTCTCAGAAGCAATGTCTTTGCGCGGGAGCAAAACCGTCGTGCCTATGGCTACGCCAAGCGGGACGGTCGGCGCTTAATTCCCACTTCTTTTTTTATGTACATAAAACGTGTTTTCTTGAACACACGTTTAATAGAAGCGTTTCCTAGAAACAATTGGGGAAACAGTTGTCAATTCATCTTCATACAACGATAACGAAGAAAACAGATGAGATGCTTGGAGAGCTGACTAAAACCTACGGCGCGAAGAACCGCGTTATTGAACAAGCGCTTGAGACATTGTTGAGAGTTGAGAGAGTCGGCTCATGCGATGACTGCGCCATAAAAGCAAAAGTGAACGAACAGACAAACCTCAGACAAGCTTTGAATTTAATATCTGTCAGCAGAAAAACCATTGACCTCCTCTTGGAGGTCGCTGTAGGCGACAAAACCATTCAGGATTTCACGGCAGAGCAAAAAGCAGAAGCAAGGAACACAATCGAAATATTGAAGGGTTCTGTAGCATGGAAGAAGCCTTCCAACTTTAAAGAATTCATGATAGTTCTTGAAGAATTGGAAAGTCTGACTCGGCTCTTTGAAATTGCATCACACAATGAGCTCGACAACACGGTTATTTTGCGGCCAGACTCCTTCAAGCGGCTACCAGAAATCGTTGCCTTCCAATTGTCAACGATTCTTGAAGGTTTGCAAATCTCCTTTGACATGCGCGTGATGGGAGAGGACATCGCAGTCAAGATGACTCGTCAAGGCATGTACCCGTTGAAGAGAAAAGAGTTCGGAGATTCTCTGGGCGAGCAGGTTGAAAAAAGATTATCAAGCGCGACTCCAGGCCTGTTTAAGAATACGTTGATGCTTGTCGGACCTGCGTTCATGGATTGGGCTGAAAAGCATCTTGAAGAACCGATAACGGGCTTCGGCTCACTTCTAGAAGACATCAGGATAGCACTCGGCGTAAGTGAGCTTCCGAAAGAGCCTAAAGAGTTCGTGAAAAGCCTGCTTTCTGGGTTCACAAAGATGAACTGGTTCAAGCAGGCCAAGGTACTGGGCGAAGTTGATGATAAGACGATAGAAGTGTCATTTCAGTCAACTACACCATCAGTCGCAAAACTCTCCATTGTAATGCTTTCAGTGATCTTGGCAACTCGCGGGTGGAAGATTCTAAAGTTCTCAGTCGAACAAACAAATGGAAACGTGGCGCTTCAGTACGTTGGCGCTGAAGATCAAAGTCTTGTCGACCAGATAGTTGAAGTGAGTCTTTACCAGACTATTGGGAGGCAGTTCTTGGATGTCATTCCAGTCCCGCGTGAAGTCTTCAATTCCTTCGTGTCCAAAGTCTATGATACGAACAGGGAGAAGTTCAACGAAATATACAGAACAATGGGGATCCGCGTTTCAAACGCAATCCGCATGCTTGCAAGAAATGACCCCGAGAAAATCAAGAAACTTGCGGAGACTTACATCCTTAAGAACGCGGGATCTGTCCAACCTGATTCGGAAATAAGGTTTGTGGATGATGAGCATTTCACGATAATCTTCAAGAAGATTGACATGCTAGTGGTGAACAGTCAGCGCACGTTCATCGAATCCATGTTCAGGGAACTCGGCTACGAGATTTCAACCACAGTTTTCCAGAACCTTCTGAGCTTCAAACTGAAAGCAGTTGAAAAGCCTGTCCTTGAACCGCTTCCTCGCAAAAAGCTAATGCAGACATTGATAAATGAAATGTCAGCGTCCTCGCCGGAAGAGGCCTTCGAAATAATAAAAGAGCAAATGGATGAGATATTCCCTGAAGACTATTCGTGGACGATTAGAGAAGCTGGCGATAGAATTATTGATATGTACCGTGAGCTTGACGTTGAGGTTGAAATCGAATACTTTGAAGGAGGTTTCACACTTAAATACAAAACCTGCCCGTATCATAAATTAGTCGTGTCAGGACAGAAAACATGGCTTTGCAGTATTCGTAAGAAAACGTTAGATTACATAATTTCAAGGATCTCACATGGGAAAAAAGGGAAAATAAAGATCATAAAGTCTTTGCTGCAAAATGAGCATCCTTGCGAATACGCCGTTTTCATGAAGGGGTTCTTGGAGGAAGACTAGCCCACAGTCATGCTCAAAACATGCTTTTACACAATCACAGCATGCATTTTTTTTCAGTCTCTAGGCTTGACAGGAAACCCACCCGTTTTTCTTTGAGACGAGAAGTACTCAAAGCAGTCTTTCTCTGTAACGAATAGAGTCAGGGCACTCTAGGCAATTATCACTTGTGTAAAAGGAGCAAGCGCTACAGTCTGCGTCGCACAGCGTGACTCACCTTTTTCTATCTATGCCTTCACTGGCGGTATCAAAGGTCGAGTCGGAGTTACTATCAAATCGAATTGCATGTTTCTGTTTGGCAGGTTTTGTCTCAAGCGAGAATCAACTTATGATATTATTGATCTTACGTTTTCTCCAACAAATGGACGGGTCATGTTGTCTTCCCGAAGTTCAAAAACAGTTTAAATACAAAGGCAGATCTCCAAAGTCCTCAAAACTTTCTCAATGTCGTTTGTAGAAAAGTCGATTTTTGCTAAGAAAAACTGGGCATTCTCGATGTCTGTTTCAATCAAACTGGTAGTATTCCCTTTTTCTGAAGCTTACGTATTCTTGCACTCGTTGCAGGCAACAAGATCTTAAACCATTCTGAAAGTTCAGCCTTAGACAGCTGTAAGTCTTGAGACAATATGCATAATGTCTTGTCAATATCATCACTTTTTCTTGGTAAGGTTCATCAGTCTCTTCAGGAGAGAGACTCTGTTCCGATGTCCTAGCGTGGATCAGCTGTTGAAATCGAAGGTTGGTTGGAATATACTTTTATTAGCGCATGGAAGTAACGTATAGGTTAGGAGGTAGGCTCAACTTGAGTTTTGAGATGTGGGCTGAGAAGTACCGGCCGAAAACGCTGGGTGATATTTTTGACCAGAAAGAGATTGTGGACCGTTTGAAGAGTTTTGCTAGGTCTAGGAACGTGCCGCACTGTATTTTTGCTGGGCCGCCTGGAACTGGTAAGACTACGGCAGCTCTTTGTTTGGCGAGGG
>Ga0315282_10008037_pt1 | contig 17159 bp, 14 predicted proteins | sample YL17G07_20_MG_FD_203693 | JGI IMG/M metagenome (GOLD analysis project Ga0315282, IMG submission 203693) | Sediment microbial communities from Yellowstone Lake, YNP, Wyoming, USA - YL17G07_20 | ecosystem: Environmental > Aquatic > Freshwater > Lake > Sediment | place: USA: Wyoming | collected... | reverse complement strand
GTATGGCCGCGCCCACCGGTTTCGATCAGAGCAATCGAAATTTCACAGCCTCGCTCCCAATTATCGGCTTCGTACCAACCCAGCACCGTAGTCAGTTTCTCGTGGGATAAAGGCTCTTGCCGGCCCACTTTCAAGAGCGGGGTGACCAGGATGCGCGTCGCATCGGGGATTGTAAACCCGGCATAAGCGGCGACAAATCCAGCCGATTTTCCCACCACGTCTGTATTCATGGCGCCATCTGGCTGGAACAAGGCCCGCCTCAACAGGTCGGTTTCCTGGGGAGCAGTGAAATAGGCGCCTTCATGGCGCATATACTCGGCGAGCTGGCGGGCGATCGGGCGGTCGGCAATCAAAGACTGCTCGGTGGCGCATATGGTGGAATTGTCAAAAGCCTTGGAGGCGACCACGTAGCGGGCAGCTTTTTCGATATCTGCGCTGCGATCAACGTAGACGGGCACGTTCCCGGGCCCTACGCCGTAAGCCGGTTTCCCGGTGGAATGGGCAGCCTTCACCATCGCTGATCCCCCGGTGGCCAGGATCAGGGCGGTGTGGCGGTGAGACATCAGCTCCTGGGTGCCCGGTAGGGTGATTTGCTGCATGCAGCTTACCAGCCCCTTCGGCGCCCCGGCGCTTTCCGCCGCATCGGCCATGGTTTGGGCGGCTTCATTTATGCAGCGACCGGCGGATGGATGCGGAGAAAAGACGATGGCATCCCGCGCCTTGACCGCGATTAAGGCTTTGAAGAATGTGGTCGAGGTCGGGTTGGTGGAGGGAACCAGGGCGGCGATCACCCCCATCGGCCAGGCGATTTCGTACAGGCGGCGGTCAGGGTCGTGGCGGATGACCCCCACGGTCTTCATTTCGCGCAAGCTGTTCCAGACTATGCGCGAGCTAAATTGATTCTTCAGTTTTTTATGGGCGGCGACGCCGTAACCGGTTTCCTCCTGCGCCAGGCGTCCCAGGCGTTCGGAAGCCTGGTATCCGGCTTCGGCCATGGCGGCGCACACGCGATCTACGTCGGCCTGGGAGGTCCGGCTCCAGGTCTTCCAGGCCTCATAAGCCCTGGCGACCAGGTCGCGCCCTTCCTGAACGGAAGAAAGGTCCTTGTCCACCTATCTGGCCTTTCTGAACACGACTTCGCCATCGACTTCTAATGAGTCGATCACTGACATAATGACGGCATCCACTGGAGTGTCTTTGGTAATGGCAGTTTGCCGGGCAGAGGAACCGGCGCAGGTCAAAACCAGGTCGCCAATACCGGCATCGACGGTATCCACGGCCACGTAAGGCTTACCGCTGGGATTGCCGCGTTCGTCGGTCTGGCGGACGATGAGCAACTTGCGCCCGACGAGTTTTTCATCTTTGATGGTCGATACGGTCGTCCCGATCACTCTGGCAATCAGCATGGTCAATCTCCCGTTATTACTTGCCGGCTGCGCCTGCCGCGGCCACTACTGAGGTGGATGCAGCCTCTTTTTCTTTGCTGGGGCCCTGGATGATCTTGACCCCGGCGCTGGCGCCAATGCGTGTGGCTCCGGCCTTGATCATATTTTCAGCGTCCTCGTAGGTGCGTACCCCACCGGCGGCTTTCACCCCTATCTCGGGGCCGACCACCCGGCGCATGAGGGTCACATCGTGCACGGTGGCTCCCCCGCTGGAAAAACCTGTCGAGGTTTTGACGAAATCCGCCCCGGCTTCTTTAACCAGCAGGCAGGCGATGGTTTTCTCTTCATCGGTGAGCAAGACCGCCTCAATGATGACTTTCACAATCGCCCCGCCTGCATGCGCTACGGTAACTACCCCGCGAATGTCTTTGGCGACCAGCTCCAGGTCACGCGCTTTCAGCGCCCCGATATTGATCACCATATCAATTTCAGCCGCGCCGTGTTCAAGGGCATTTTGGGCTTCAAAAGCTTTCACCTCGGGGGCCGAGGCGCCCAGTGGAAAGCCAATTACCGAACACACTTTCACCGGAGAACCGTGCAGCAGTTGGGCGCACAAGGCGACCCAGGCCGGGTTGATACACACCGTGGCAAAGCCATATTTGCGCGCTTCGAAGCACAACTGGGCGATCTGGTCGGGTGTGGCATCTGGCTTTAGCAGGGTGTGGTCGATCATTTTGGCCAGATTCAGGTCCTGGGGGATGATGCCAACGGTAGAAGATATCCGCTCGGCGCCCGCGCTGACCACGTTGCCGACGCGGTCGAAACACGTGCGCACGCACAGGCCTTCGGCGCAGTTGAAATTGCACTGCTGGCCTTCCGGGATGGCGGAGCGCTGCTGCTGTTCGGCCATAGCCACCAGCACTTCACGTGTGATGACTTCGATCAGTTGCTCCACCGTTTTCAAATCAGGGTTCATCGCCAGCCTCTATTTCAAATACTGCTTTTCCACGGCGGTGATCTTATTTACCCGCCGTTCGTGACGCCCGCCGCCGAAGGGAGTTGACAACCAGACCGCCACGATCTGTTTGGCCAGGTTAGCGCCAATCAGGCCGGCTCCGAGGGTCAATACGTTGCAGTCGTTATGTTCCCGGCCGTTGACTGCCGACGTATAGTCGTAAGCCATACCGGCGCGCACGCCTGGGACTTTATTCGCCACGATGCAGCTTCCGATGCCGGCGCCATCGATGAGGATGCCTCGCCAGGCTTTGCCTGTACTGACCAGTTTGGCCACCTGGTGGGCAAAATCAGGGTAATCGACGGCCTCTTTTGAATTTGTGCCGGCGTCGATAAAATCATATCCGAGGGCGGTCAGGTCGGCTTTGAGCATCTCTTTCATCTCAAAGCCGCCGTGATCGGCACCGATTGCCACAACTTTACGGTCAACAAGTTTTGTTTCGGCTTTAGGGGGCGGTTCAGGTTGGATGGAAGTTACCCGTGGGGTATTATCCGGCTGCGAGAGTCCCAAAGACTGCTTGAGCACGCGCTGGACAATTTGCCGGATTTCTTCATCAAGATTTTCGCCCACTTGACTCCATTTCAAAGGGGAAGACGCTAGTGATAGGACAAAGGGATAATAATGCTACTAAATTATCCGCTTTTCCTTTAGGATAGTCAAGTGAAGAAATTATGAATATTGAGATTCAGTCGGTCTCTTCAAGCACAACCGGTAAAGCCCGCGCGCCACTCACTAATCCTTTCAGAAGAATGACGGACCTATAGTTGTTCCAGGATTTGGCCTTAGTCTGGTGCAGGTAGGTATCCAGGTCAGCTTCCATCTGGGTAAGGTCCGCAGCGGCAATCTTTTTCAGGGTGTCGTAACCAGCCGCGCACACCGGCAGAATTGTCTTGCGGCGTACGAAGGGTAAACGAGCAATATCGGCCCGGTGTACAATCCTGGTGATGAAATCCTCTGGCAATCTGGTAATTTCGATGAGAGCCTGCCGCCCCAGGAGCGTGCGTCCGCCCTCCACAAGATCGAAACTTGCCGTCAATTTACGTTGTTTGAGTACTTCATAAAAAGCCATCTCCTGCGCATCCTCATGCTCCAACAGTTCGCGCGTGGCGGTGTGGAAGGGCAGTTCCCAGCGTAACAAATACATAAGGACATCGGTCACGTCCTCAAATCGAAGCTTGTTCTTTTCAAGGAAAACGAGGAGCGTATACCGGCTGTTGATCTGGGCTAATAATGAGGACCAGTTGGATATTCCGGCGGCTTCCAATTGCCTGAAGACAGACAACAAAGCTCTCGGATATTCTCCGTGATCGAGATCGCGATCGGCAAACAAACGCCGGGCATATTCTTCAGCCTGAGGCATACTGCAGTCATAGTATTGTTGGACGAATGGATAAGCCAAAACGTCCTGGAGTTTCTCAATCAGGTCTTCATAAGGCCACAGGGTAGTTTTTTTAACGTAATCCCAATCGACTGTCATCTGTCATTCCTATATCCTTAGCCATGGATCAGGAGACTTGATTAGTTCCCATTTGTTAAAGGACCACGGCGGCGGATTGAGGCAGAATATCGATGCCCTGGCTGGCTGGCTGCCAACCCGGCGCATCCACCAGGCGATAGCGCTCGAGCGCCTGGCCGTTTTCCAGGCTTGCGGTGACCGTGACGGAGTCGTGCTCGTTATAGTTGCAGATCACCAACCCGCTCTTGCCGTTTATGGCATTGAGAAAAACAGAATATGGATGGTGTAGTTTTCCACCACAGCTTACCTCTGCGCCGACCGTGTCGCGGAATTCTCCGTCCCACAAGTAATCGCGCAGTTCATTGCGCAGTGCATCCATTTTCTGGCCGTATTGCAGGGTCAGCGGAAAATCATCCAGGCGGCCCTTGAAATTATAAGGTTCGTAGCTGATGATGTAGCGATACATCAGGCATTGATTGACCATGTTGCGGTCATTGAAACCTGTGACGGCGGTCATGAACTGGGCGTGCGGCTGCAGGTAGCGGCTGAGCGGTACGTGTTCTTTGTTTTCGCTGCGGAAATAGGCCAGGTGATAAGCCTCCAGCTCCCAATCGTAGCAGGCTTCGCCGGCAAAGAGGAAATCCGGGCGTTCCGCAGCCGTTACCTGGCTAAAATTGTAAATCAACTGGCGGTCGTTGGCATATACCGGGGAGCCATAACGGTGCCCATGTCCCGTATCGAAACACAGCAGGGCCGGGGTGTGGTGCTGGCATTCGTCGAATAAAATGCCATCGGCGCCGAGGTCAACCGTCTTTATAAATTCCCGGGCACACACGGCCAGGTATTCCTGGTCAAGGAAGCACATGGGGATCAAACGTTTGGTATTGATATCCAGTAATTGTGTGGCAGTCTGGTATTGGTAGCCGCCGTAAAGGTAATAACCTCCATAGGGGTCTTTGATGGCCATCTGGTGCAGCTCGCGCCGGAACCATTCCGTGGCCCGGTCAGCCCCAGGTAAATTTGCTGAACAAGATCAGCTTGACCCCCATGGCCTGGATTTTGGCGATAGCTTCCTTCAATTCCTCCCAGGTACCCAGGCGCGGGTCAGGGTCATGGGAAGGGTTGCCCTGGTCTTGGCCGCCATCGTTCCAGCCGACGAGCTGGATGGCTTTGACGCCATTCTGGGCGCAGTCTTCTCCAATTTTAGGCAGGTCAGTGAAGCGCAAGCGCAGCTCGTCCTCGGGCGAGTTGACGTGGATTTGCTGCCAGGCATGCGGTTCTTTGGCCCAGTCAGGCAGCCTGGGGAAGGTATACCAGCTATCACGCCAGCGTTTATAAATATCAACGCCGTGATGCCAATCGCCCTGGTAAGCTTCCAGGGCAACCGGGGTCAGGCGGCGTGTCTCACCCGGCTGGATAAAGGGCACGTGGACGGCGGCAAAACGAGTCGCCGTTTCTTTCCCTGAAATGGTCAATTCTTCTGGCGGCCGAAAATCGATCGAGCTGCCATACCCGGGGCGCAGCTCAGTATGCCAGGCTACCAGCTCGCAGCTTGGGCTGGCGACCCCGGCATACAGGCCCTGTTTTTCTCCGCGCAGCAAGAAGAACGGCGCCATCGGCGCGCCGCAGCCCTCAAGACGGGGGCTGAACTGGGTCGGATAATCGACCCCAAAATAACCGCGCAGGTTGTCGTAATGCGGCCATAAATGCCATTCAACCGCTACGCCATAATTGTGTGAAAATGTCTTGAACCATTTTTCATCGCCGGGGTGCTGGATATCACCCAGGTAAGGGCAGTAAACGTTCTCAACCACAAAATCCGATTGATTTTCCACCGACATGCTGAAAATTGCTCTTTCGTCCTCTAGAGATACGCTCAGAACCAAACGGATAGGGAGCTTTCCACCATATTCCGAGGCCACCTCATCCCAATAAAAAACCGCCCTGCGCTTATCCTGGCCAATTTCCAGCCGGGAAAGAGGCTGCTTTTCACCGAAGACCGGGTTGTTGCGCTTTTCATCGGAGAGAGGGACCAGCAAGCGGAAGGATAATCCCAATTGAGGCCGGTCGAGGATTTTCCAGCCAGTGTGAACTGCGGTCAGCGCCACCAGTGCGCCATTGACCCGGTTAAATTCCAGGCAAAGAGTCCCATTTTCGAGAAAGAAAGTGTCCAAGGAGGCCCTCCTGGGCGGGTGGTATATTCAGGGTAAGCGTTTGGATCAGGGGAGTAATGGAGATATACTACCCCAATTAAGATATATCAGCGCCATCAAGCCCAATCCTGCCATCCCCAGGATGATTACCCCTGCGATCAGCCAGGGAAGCAAACGCCGCCAGGTCATTCCTCGCACGATCAGCAGGGACCCTTCGACAACCACCGGGTTGGGCATATCGCTAGAGTATCCGGCGACAGTAAAAGCACACATGCGCTGGGCTTCACCCCGCAGCAGCGCTGCAGATGGGTCAACCTCCAGCCGGGCGGCAGCCTGGGAGCCTGGCGGTATATCCAGGCCGGAAGGATTGATGCCAAAGCGGCAGAGGTTTTCCGCATCGTACGGCCGCAGCTCGATATGCAAGGGAGTAGGGCGCGGGTTGTTCACCACCACAGAATAAGCGGCGGAGCCAGCGCTGGTCTGGCTGGTTGGCGAGAGTGACAGGCCGGGCTTCTGGATCGCTATTTGAACATAGCGAGCGTCTGCGCGTATAGCCGAGCCAGAACCGCCCAAAGGTCGCGCCGTGACGGCAAAGGTGTGGGTAATGGCCCCGCCATCCAGGTATTGGAGAGGGGTAACATAGATGCGGGTAACCGCTTCCCTTCCGGCAGGTACATTGACAGATTCCGCATCGAACTGGTAAGAACAAGCGCCGTCTGAATCGCTGGCGGAGAGCCGAAAGGTCTGGGGCGATTTGCTGGGGTTTGAAAGCCGCAAAGTGAAGACAACCTGCGCTGAGTCGCGTTGTTCTTCAGGCTGCAGAAGCAGCGTGCCAGGCGAAGGCCGGGTTTGCACCAGGCGGCCCTGGACAGTGGCAACCGCCGTAACACCGTCGGCCGAGGAGGCAGATACTACGAAAGGCACAGTTCGCGCCTCCATTCCGGTCAGGCTTTGCTTCGCCTGCACGGTGAGGCGGCTGGAGGTTTTGCCTCCCGGTGGGAGGGTGACGTTTGGCGGAGAAAAAGAATAATACAGCCAGCCGCTGTCGTCAGTCCCGAGCAGGCTTAATGTGACCGGCGCAAGGCCAGTCTGGCTGAGCAGCACGTTGAACTGACCTGTCATTTCGCCTTCGACCTGGGGTGGATTTATCTCGATCGAAACATCGCCAGGTTTGATCACCTCGAGCATCAGGTTGAAGCGGGCCGCCAGCGCCGGGTCATCCACCCCTTGGGCGAGGATGGTGAGCGGGTAAAATCCCAACGGAGCCTGGACCGGGATGGATACGGTTAGAGAAGCGGCACTGGTCTCCCCCGGCCCAAGGTTTAGCGATTTTCCGGGTATGAAGACCATCCAGCTTTCCGGTGGTCCTTTTGCCTGCAGTTCCAGGTCGATGGCCACGCCGCCGCTGTTCGACAGTCCCATTTGGATAGGTTGGGCATTGCCCGGGGGTATTTTCAGACTGTCCCGGTCGGCGGTCAGTTGAAGTTGACCGGAAGGAGAAGCAGTCTGCATGACCACCTGGGCTGGACCAGGCGCCTGAATGGATACAGGAGTCTGGGTGGCAGATTTCTGGGTCTGGGCTGAAGGTGACCGGCGAACTGTGCCTTGCTCTGGCGCAAGGACCGGTTTTAGTGAGACCATCGTGGCATTGCCTGCCTGGCCTGTGCTTTGCACGGTCAGGCTGAGATCTGCCAGGGTCGTGTCAGAAGGGTCGACCTGGTTGACTGCCCGGATAACCACCTTGAATGTGGCTGAAACCGAATTTTCGGGGGTGCGGATATTAAGGGATGCAACCGCTCGATCCCCAGGGAAGATACCTATCTGCAGCGGGTCCAGTTTGGTCCAGGTTGGATCCACACCGCCTACGTCCAGGCTATACTGGCCGACGGTATCGCCCTGGTTAAGCACGGTCACCTGCGCGCTGGCCCGCCCACCGGCTTGAATTTGAATGGTTGCCGGATCAACCGATATAGAAGCGGATGCTGCCATCTAGAATACTCCTGGCGAGAAATATGGTCGAATTAAAGAAATATCCGGCGCCTCCGGGTAGGTTATTTGAGCTTCTCAAATATAGGATGAAACCGATGCTGATTGCACAAATTAGCGCCAAGCAAACAATCAGCACAATCACTGGGATCAACCAGGCCGGCCTTTGTTTTTTCTGCGCCTGTGCCTGATAGACAAAGGTGGCCTGGCTGCTTCCAGGGCGAGTTTTTCCACTGCCGGATTTTGCCGTGACCCAAAAAATGATGGCCGTTTGCGCGGCCAGGTTGGCCGGGGTGGGTGAAACGGTCAGCGTGGCCTTGCCCTGGCTTTGAGGTTTTAAGGTCAATTGGGCAGGGCTAAAGCGAAAACTGAGCTGGCCAGAGGCCGTGCTGCCTTCCAGAACGACCGTTTCCGTGATCAGGCCCGGGTTGCTTATCACCAGTTGATAATTCCCGCTGCTGGCATTTTCTATTCGGGCTGGATTGATTGCCACCGCCAGGATCGGCAGGGCGCCCTGCTCCCACTGGCCATTGACCTGTTTGGGTAAGGCTTGGATGGACGACATACCTGTGACGGCCCATTCTCCCTGGGTTTTGAGGGTAAAAATCACTTTCTTATTGTCTTGCGAGGGCTGCCTGGCGCGAATACTTAACGTGGTAGTCGTTTCACTGCCGGGAGGGATGGTGAATTGGAAGGGATCGAATTTATACCAGAATGAATTCTGCGGGTCTTCACCGGAACAGCGGATATTCAAAGGCGCGTTGGCCTCATTGTGCACTTTGAACGGGAAAATCGCCTCCTGGTTGTTGGCTGCTGAACTCTTGCCTAACTCGATCCGGTAATCGCCGCCGAATTGGATTTCGAGGTCCACCTTCGTTTCAGCCTGTTCACCGGCTTGCTCCTGGAGTGATCCAGTGATGCGCAGCGGATAGATACCTGCCAGGGTGTGCAACGCATCAGCAGGAGGTTGGAAAATGACCCGCACAGAAGCTTCTCCCTGGGCGAAAACCGGCACATGCGCTGGGACGACCTGAACCCAACTTTTATCGATGCCGGCCACCGTTACCGAAACATCGTCGACCAGCGCGGTCAGGTTCTGCATGGTCACGCTCAACTCGGCCTGCGCGCCAGGGGATACGGTTACCCGATTCTTATCCGATGATAGCATGAGCTGTGTCGCCGCCATGATGGTTTCTCTCCTGAAAAATTATTGGCAAGGATTTTCGATGCGCGTGACCGAGTTGGCTGCCGGGTTGGCTACATAAGCTGTATCATTATCCGGGTTATAGGCCAGACCCCAGCCTCCGTTGTCGCCTTGCTTTCCGATCTTTTTCTGCCCAAGGATTTCTTTCAACGCAGGATCGAGCAGATACAGGCGGTTTTGGTCTGGCACAACTGCGCCAACACATTTCCCAAAATTCGCCACGGCATAAGGAGCTTTTGGCAATGTAATTTGTGGATAGGTCGGACTTACGGATAATTCACGGGTAGTATACAAGGATAATGGCACCAATACCACTGATTTTCCATCGATATCGGAAACATAGAAAGTTATTGGATCGGTGCTGCTGGATTGATCGACATCTGCTAAAGCATCCTTATTGATGTTGGCAATCTTTGCGATCACACAGCCGTTGGTGGCTGTAGTTAGCTCTTTACCGACTATGGGGTTGTAGATCGCCACAATCGCCACCTGGCCGCTCGAGTCGACCACGATGGACCCGCCTGGGATGGTATCACTATAGCGAAATCCAATTAAACGGGTTGGCTTATATAACACCACTTTTTGGTTGGCGGTGTTGGTGACGGGACCGGCGGTAGAAGGGTAGCAGGAAACGTCGTCCGAGCCATTATTGGCCACAAAGACATCCCCGGTCGACTGCGCTACCGTTACACCGAAAGGTTGGCTTTCAACGTTGATCTTGCTGGTAATTGTGTGCGCCACCAGGTCGATTTCGGTGACTGTATTGTAGTCCTTGTTCGTTACGTAAGCCAATCCCTTGTCTTGCCAGATAGCAATTCCATTGGGGCTGTCCACCAGCATGGTCGAAACGACGTGCAGATCCTTCCCGTCCAGCTCGACCAGCAGGCTGTTATTCCGGCTGGTTACCCACACGTTGCCGGTGCGCCTGAAAACTGCCAGGTATTGAGGGCCGTCCAGCAAGTTGGGGGTAGGAGTACTGGATGGTGTGAGCGTGATGGATGGTGAAATCGTCGGCCTTTTCGTACGCGTCAGGGTGATGGTAAGAGAGGGGGTAACAGTCAAGGATGGGGTGATCGTGAACGTTACCGTTGGCGAAAATGAAGGGTTAGGGGTAAACGTGGGGGTCGGCGTCAGGGTCTGGGACGGGGTAGGGGTAGGAGGCGGCGGTGGCGTCCGGCCGCGCAAAAAGAGCAAGAACAAGCATAGACAGCATAAGCATAATAATATCAGCACCGTTACCAGGATGGTAATGCTTCTGCGGTCTGGTTTTTTCGACAAAAATTCGTTAATTTGCTTCATCATCGCCAGATCTCTTGATACGGTCTACGGCGCCGGGGTAGGCGCCGGAGGTGGGTTCAATCGGTCTTGCATGACTGCCATGATCTTCACCGCGGCGGAGACGATAGAATCCGAGATCGATTTAAACAACAGGGTGTTATGCAGCCCGGTAATAATATCTCCGGGGATCAGCCCGGTAATAATAGGGCCTAATTGGGCGTCATGCTGCACGAGATAGAAGAGAGTGGCGATTCCCAGGTCGGCTACAAAAATAATGAGGAGAAGGATCAGGATGACCGGGATAGCCCATTTTAAAATATTCCACAAAAACTTAATCACTGCCAGGATAAAGGCAAAAAACTTACCAACCGGCGTGCCCCAATCGAAACCTTTTACCTGGGCCAGCAAGCCGGCCACTGTGGTTGGCGTGCTCAGGCCCTGCACGTACACCGAAACGGTGAACTTATGCACTCTACGCTGGTCGGTAGGCAAAAGCTTGTCTTTCGGTTTCGTGCTAACCCCAAACAAACCATCCCCGCCGGCTGGAATCTGCATTCTCTGAGGCGAGTAGCTGAATGCCAGGGCATCCGTTTCATCCCTGGCTTCGAGCCACGCCAGGATTGGGCCGTTGTAAGGATTATGCACGCGGGTAGAATAGCTTGCCCGGCCGGTCGAGCTGAGCTGAGGTGGGATCAACTGGACGGTAAGGGGTTGGCCGGGGACCTGGTTGAGTTGGCCCTGCACGGTAGTAGCCGGCAGCAGCTCACCCCCGCGGGTTGCCTTTACCGTAAATGTGATTTGTTTTGGCTTTTCTCCGCGAAAAGCGGCGCGGGCTTTCACGTGCAGCCGGATCGAGCTGGTCCCATTGGCCGCGATATACCTACGGTCAGGCAGGAAGGCGTACTCGCAGGCCATCTCAGGGTCGTCGGCGGAAAAATAAAGGGTCATGTCCACTGAGGATGGGTTGGCCACTACCACGGCGTAGTCCGATTCCATCTGGGCATTCTGCACTTGCGGTTGGATGGACAGGCTGGGCGGCTGCGAACCGGTATGAGTCAAACGGAGATCGATCGCCTGGGAGGGGGCGGCTGCCTGGCGGGGGACTGCTTCCACCTTGATCGTGTACTGCTTGCGTTCGTTGGGTCCCAATACGGTGCGGGGTTTGACCCGTAGGGTGCTCATCACGCGCTGGCGGGCAGGCAGCAAGATTTCCTTGGGTTGGAAACCATAATCGCAGGCATTATCCTGGTCGTGCGCCGACAGGTCGAGCCACATGTCGCCATTAGCGGTGGGGGTGCTGCTCAGGTAGACCTGAAAATCGCGCACGCCCTGGATCTCCGCCTCACGCGGGGTAACGTCGAGCTGAAAACCCAGGCTGGCCTTCACCTCTACTTTCAAAGCCACCTCGGTCCGTTCGTTCATGTTGACGTGCGAGAAGGCCCGCAAGGTAAACGGATAAGAGCCGGCCTTGGTATCGGCGCCGGGCCGCACGACCAGCAGGGCCGCGCCCTCTTCGGCCGGATAAAGCTGCATTTCGACCGGGTCAATCGAGACCCAGTTTTGGGCGATGCCGCTAAAGTTGAAACCGAAAGTGTCCAGCACGTTACCGGCGTTTTTTAAGCGCAGTTTCCACTGCATGGCCGGCGGAGGTAAAGGATTCTCCTGGGAAGGCTCGACGCGCAGCTCGATCTGGACAGCCGTCTGCGGGCGAGCAGGAGCCGGACGTGGGGTGACGACCTGGCCGGGTGGGGGAGCCGCAATTTTACCGGCCTGGATGGTTACATCCGCCTTGATGACCGGAGCTGCAGGCACTTCAACCTCGAGTAAACCGCGCCCCTCGGCGCCGGCCTGGTCTTGAGTTTTGGCGCAAATGGTCAGCCGGTAGAGGGCTCCCTGGATTTCAGCGGGGGGATGAACGTTGATCTGAGCGCGCACTTCCTGAAATGGGAAAGCCGAAAGCTGTTCCGGGATGATATCCCCCCAGGAGGCAGGCACTCCCTCCAGCGAAAGGGCGAAGTTTTCCACCTCTTCGGAGCGGTTCTTGACGATGATATTGGCGCTGGCTTTACCTCCAGGCTGCACCTGCAGATGGGCGGGATCCAGGGTAACGACAATCAGATCGGGCATGGGGGCTTCTCCGCAATCACTTGGTCACAGTCAGAGTATAGATGGTGTGGGCCGGTTTTTCCTCATCGATAATACGCCGCACACGGTCCTGATCGAAGGAGTCGGGGTTGCGGCTCTCGCCGGTCCGGATGGTCACATTGAAATGAAACGGGTTCCCCTCCGGTCCATCTTCGACAATTGTGGGTGTCGTGCCCAGGTAAATGGCCAGATAATCCCGCAGAGCTCCGGCAGTGCCCCTGCGCCGGTATAAGTCGGCGGCATTCTCGATCAGCATGCGCCGGCGTGATTCGGGCCAGTTCTCGTCCAGAACGAGATCGACCCACGTCCCCAGCCAGGGGAGGAATTCTGCCGGCGTTAGAAGCGGATCAAAATAGGCGTATAGCTGATCGATTTGCCGGTCGAGAGGCAGCCACAGCGCCTCAAAGATATTCAAAAATCCGCCCATGAAGGCGTAGTCCGAATAGGCGTTCGGCAGATATTTCAACAAACTACTTTTATGGTTTTCATCCACCCTGTCACCTCGCCAGATAAACGTTATGAAAATAAGAAACGATCACTCCATTATTCGGAACGTTGATCACCTGGCTGCTTTTCCCCAGCCTTTGCCCGTTGGGGTCGTTCATGTCGATCGGGTAAAGGTTCAACTCCGTGGCATATTCGACGCCTGGGACGGTCTGGATCAAAGCATACACCTTGTCAATCGTCAAAACACGACCAAACGGCCAGCCATTGCCATCCGGGCCGCCAAAAACGGGGTGGATGAAGCGGTATAAAGCCGCCTTGACTGCGTAGCGAACCCGCTCTGGTTCAGCTTTGGGGAGCGTTTTAATGCGGGTCTGCACCGTAACCCATACATATTGTGGCTGTTGAATCTCCAGCCGGGTGGTAAGCAGGCGGCGGCTGTCCAGATGGTCACGTAATCGTACCACAGTCGAAGGTGTAAGAGCCAACAAGTTCTTAAGTGAAGCCTCTACAGCCGGGCGGTGCTCCTGAACGGCCAGTGCTTCGTGCAAATCAATGTGGCGGTCCATTTCATCGCCGTCCAGGGGTGGTTGGCTGGGGATAACCAGCAGCAGTACTGTGTTGGGTGGGATGGGCACGGCAGCCACGGCGCCGGAAGCCTCTGGCTGAGTCTGCAAACAGCGTACGCGCCCAACGCCTTCGATCTGCCCGGCCAGGAATTCGTAATCATCAGCGGTGACAGCCCGGTAACGCGTCCTCAGCAGGGCTGGGCTGCGCAGCCGGGCATCTTCGAGGCTTTGGGCTTCCAGCCCGCCGGTGATGGGGGAACGATTGATCACGGAGGAGACGTAAGACAAAGTGCTTTTGAGCACCCGGACGCTCCCGGCCCCGACGTTGCCACGCACACCCCCGCCAACGCGGTAGCCGCGCATGCGGATAATGCTGCCGTTGGGGGGGATTGCCCCGAACTGCGGCTCGGTGCCATTGCGCTGGCGGATCGCCGGGCCGAACTCAACCTCACCGCTAATGGGATCGAGCACGTAATGCCAGTCAGTAGGGGTTGAATTGCCGAAATCCGGCGCCTGTTGCCAGGCTTCCCATTCGTTCCCATCCGGCGAGACTTCTACCACCTCGTAGGGCCCTTCCGGCTTGAGGATGTTGCGGTTGATCAGGCGGAATTTCTGCGCTGGCTGGCCGTTGCTGGTGCCGAGCATCTCGGATGCAATCGCCAGGGCATGGGTGACCGGCACGGTCATCCCGATGGTATAGGCGCTCACCCGGCGCAGGCGCGGCGTCTGGCGATAAGGTTCGGTGCCGGGGGGGAGCTTATCCAAAGGCATGCAGCGCAGCCAGGTGGCGGCTTCGCGCAGTTGTAACTGGTTGGGCTGGCAGCGATAGGGTAAAGCAACCAGCAAATCGCCATTCTGGTTAAAACCGGCCGTCTTATCGGAAACGATGCTGACTGCCTGCCAACCAAATTCGTTGCCGCGCCACACCTGCCACTGCCAGGGCGGGTTGTTCGGATCGATGCCAATGCCGTGTTTTTCACACTCCACCGATAAAGCCAAAGTATGGGCGCTCAGGTCCTGGTCGAAGCCAAAATAGACCGCCTGGCCGGCTTTAGGGGAGCTTTCCCAGATGTCGAAAGGGGAGTCCTCATTCAAAGCTTGGGTATGATCCAGGTATTCCTGGCCGTCCAGGCTTACCATCAGCCAGCGCAATCCCGGCATGCGTACTTCGACTTCTTCGTCTGTGGTAAACACGACAGCTTCTTCAGTCTCTGTGCGCACTGTAGCCACTTCAGTGTGAATGGGGATGATGATGCGGCGGTCGGTAAAAGGCGGCGCCGAAAGCGTAAAGGTGACATCACCCCGCGCCGGTTGAGCAGGTTCGAGTTTGGCGCCGATCAGGTTCAGGAAGGTCAGCATATTTTTGTCTGGCACCTGGTTCAAGCGGAAGATAAACTGTTCGGTCATCCAGGCAAACAGTTCGATCAGGGTAATCCCCGGGTCGCTGACATTATGGTCGGTCCAGTCAGGGCAGAAGCGTGGGATCAGCCGCTTGGCTTCGTCGACAAAATCCTGGAAACGTCGATCATCGAGGGATGGGATAGGCAATGACATAGTCAACTCCTGCTGGTTATTCGCCTGGAATCTGGTAGAAGGGATAGACCAGGCTGCGCTCGTCATGCGTGGCCTTGATCGAGTAGCGGATGCGGATGAGCAGAACGCCCGGCTGACCTTTATCTGTTCCGGCGTTTACATCTAATACCTGGATGCGCGGTTCCCAAAAGTTCAACGCATCCTGGACGTACATTTCCGCCAGGCCGAAAGTTTCCGGGTTGGCCGGAGCGAAAATCAGTTCGTGCAACCGGCTGCCGAAAGTGGGGCGCATGACCCGCTGGCCGATAGGCGTACTTAAAATGATTGCGATCGACTGCGCCACTTTTTCCTCTTCCGAGACGAGGGCAATGCCGCCCCGGCTGTTCAACCCTGGCGGGAATTTCCATCCCCTGCCGATAATATCGCTCATCCTGACCTCCGCTCAATCACAATTTGCAAAAGATCAATCTTGGCATAGTTTACGTCCCAATCACCCGCGTCTGGCCGGCGGAACTGACAGGCAGCAGCGGTACGGGCGGGGCGGGCGGGATAGTGATCACCTTGTCGGCGATGCTGGACTGGCAAAGCAGGGGCTGGCCCATCGATTTGACTCTGGCGGTAAAGGTGCCCGGGTTGAACAGGGCCGAAATACACTGGGCTGGGCCTGGACCTGCCGGAGGGGGAATGACGAAAGCGCAGCCGGCGATCATAAAGGGGGCCGCGGCCACCGGAATGGGGGTGCCGCTCAGCAAGACGCGCGGGTTTGGCACGGTAGGGGTGGCCTGCCCGCCGTGTACGCAGGTCACCACACAACTCATCGTTAATAAGGGTCCAGGCATCAGGTTACCTCCAGCGCGCCATTGTTGACGTTAACGGACGGGCCAGACAGGTCTATCTCTGCCCCGGCGCCGTTCTTCAGGGTAAGGGTACCGGTGCCCTCGATGGTCGCCCCTGCGCTACCCTTGATTGACATAGCGGCGTTGCTGCTCATTTCCATGCCGGCCAATCCGCTGATCTTGACTGAACCCTGGGCTTCGATGGTTAGATTGCCCTGCACCTTGATTTCCAGCGAGTTGTCCGGGGAGTGCAGCACGATCTTATTGCTGCCGGTCTTATCGACGATGGAAATTGTCTCGTTGCCCTGGGTATCCTCTAATAAAATTATATGTCCGGACCTGGATTTAATAATGCGTTTATTGACCAGGCCATCGCCGCCGACCGCATCATTTACATCGAGCGGGGGTTTATCCATCCCATTCCAGAGGCAACCAAGGATGTATGGGCGGTCAATATCGCCATGCTCGAAAGCCACCAAGACCTCGTCGTCCACTTCAGGAATGAACATGAAACCACGCCCATTGCCAGTCATCGGGGTGGCCATGGGCGCCCAAGCGCTTTCATCATTGTCGGCCAGCCAGGGGAATTTTACGCGAATGCGCCCACTCCCATTAGGGTCTTTGTTGTTGGACACCAACCCGACCACTACTCCCGGGATATGCTTCCTGCTTGATGATTCTTCCACAATAGATAAAATATCACGGTCCCGCCGCCCGCTCACCACAAAGCGAGTAAACATGCCCTGGTCTTTATTCCATTCGTGGATCACCTGGGTGACGTAATATTGGCCATTGAAGCGGTTGCCCACCCCCTGAATCTCAACCTGTTTACCGGGCACGACAGCCGGGTTACCATCGCATAGCCCTTCAGCTTCCACAAAGGATGAAGCCAGCTCATCCAGGGCAGCCTGGGCAAGCGTATCGGCTTCAGAGGGCGAGCGCACAAACTGGTTGACAATGGCGATTTTGGCTTCACCCCAGGTGTTTTTGGCAATATCCGCGCCGGGTTGAGAGATGCCAATTTGAGGAGCGCCGTTGCCGGTGGTAGCCCGGCCTTCGATTTTAGTCTTCTTGTCGGGATCCCAACCGCGCACCTCTACCTCGTTAACCTGCTCGGCAGTCGAAAGCCGGGTGCGAAAATTGCGCAGGGTTTCT
>Ga0315282_10008036_pt1 | contig 17159 bp, 16 predicted proteins | sample YL17G07_20_MG_FD_203693 | JGI IMG/M metagenome (GOLD analysis project Ga0315282, IMG submission 203693) | Sediment microbial communities from Yellowstone Lake, YNP, Wyoming, USA - YL17G07_20 | ecosystem: Environmental > Aquatic > Freshwater > Lake > Sediment | place: USA: Wyoming | collected... | reverse complement strand
GCTGGCCATCCTCTGGAAGCTTTGCTCCAGCATCATTGCCTGATTGATATTGACCCTTGCGGAAGGCTGACCAGGGAATTGCAAAATGAATTATTGGAAACATAAAGAATCAACTTACAAAGCCGTAGCTTTGGCGGGGAGCCTGGCTGCCCCTTGCGGAGCCACCTTCTTGCTGGTGGAACATCAGGGAGGGATCTATAAATTAGTGGATCATCAACTTCAATATGTCGAAACCAAGCAACATTTCAAGGAATCTATCCAGCAAGGGTATGCCGTCAAGCTGCCAAAATCATTTCAGGTTCCCAAACGGACTCAAGCTTGGTTTATTAATTTAGCCTGGAAGAAAACCTATGAACCCGTAATTCGAGGATTAGCTAAGCTCTTGGAAAATCTTCTTGCGGCGCGAGGCCGATCTCCCGTCATTCTTTTTAATAATGATACCCTTCAATTGGTCCTGGCTGACGCTAAAACCATTGGTCGGATCCGGGGACAACTCGGCGAGGCTCTTAAAGAAGCTATTGATAAAAAAATGGAACGGCATTTCGCGCAGGCCATCAGAGAGTATCTTGCCTCCGGTCCAGGGCCGGCGCCGAACCTTTCTGCCCCGGTTACGAAGCGAAAAACTCAGTTTGAAGAAATTGAACAATGGGCTTGGATTGGCGCCTTCTGTTCGGGGCCCGTCACTCTGCCTAGGCTTTATTGGTATTTTATGCTGGCATTGGGTTTTGTCTATAGCCAACGAGTTGATGTTATCGCCGAAGAGAGGCTTTTTGAGTTCAATGTTCATAAGTTTTGGGGCGGGTTGTCGTTGGAGGCATTCAGAGAAAAAATTGTTCTCTGGAAGAAACTTTATCTAGAAAAAGCAAATGCGTCGGTGGAAAAGGAATTGTCCGCAAAACATCTTCAACGGACTAAAATTCCCGCTTAGTATCAATCTCGATGAGCAAAAAGCCGCGAGTGGAGTGGCTTGATTGCACGTAGAAAATTTATAAGGAGAAGAATAGCTACCATGAAACACGACGTCAAAGACCTGAAGCTGGCCGCCTCCGGCCGGCTCCGGATCGAGTGGGCCCGGAGGCAGATGCCGGTCCTGGCCCTGATCAAAAAACGCTTTGCCCGGGAGAAGCCGCTCCGGGGCGTCCGCCTGGCGGCCTGCCTGCACGTGACCAGCGAGACCGCGGTGCTGATGGAAGCGCTCAAGGCCGGGGGCGCCAGGCTGGCGCTGTGCGCCTCGAATCCGCTCAGCACTCAGGACGAGGTGGCCGCGGCGCTGGTCCGCGACCTGGGTCTCGAGGTCTATGCCCGCAAGGGCGAGAGCACGCCGGTCTATTACCGCCACATCCAGTCCGCGCTCGAGCTCAAGCCGCACCTGACCATGGACGACGGGGCCGACCTGGTGGGCACCATCCACGGCCGGCGCCGGGACCTGGTCAAGGGCATGATCGGCGGCACCGAGGAGACCACCACCGGCGTGATCCGGCTCCGCTCGCTCGCCGACCAGAACAAACTGCTGTTCCCGGTGGTCGCGGTCAACGACGCCGACACCAAGCACTTTTTCGACAACCGTTACGGCACCGGCCAGAGCACCATTGACGGCATCCTGCGCGCCACCAACCTGCTCCTGGCCGGGGCTCACTTCGTGGTGGTGGGCTACGGCCAGTGCGGCCGCGGTCTGGCCCGCCGGGCCCAGGGCATGGGCGCGGTCGTAACCGTCTGCGAGGTGGACCCGCTCCGGGCCCTGGAAGCGGCCATGGACGGCTTTCAGGTGATGCCCATCGGGGAAGCGGCCCGCCAGGGCGACGTCTTCGTCACCGTTACCGGCGATTTCGCCGCGATTGACGCCGGCGCGTTCCGCCGCATGAAGGACGGCGCCGTCCTGGCCAACTCCGGCCACTTCGACGTGGAGCTGAACCTGAAGGCGCTGGCGAAGATGAGCAAGCAGCGCCGGCAGATCCGGCCCTTCATGGAAGAGTATACACTTCGCAACGGCCGCCGGCTCTACGTGCTGGGCGAGGGGAGGCTCATCAACCTGGCCGCGGCCGAGGGGCATCCCTCGGTGGTGATGGACATGAGTTTCGCCAACCAGGCGCTCAGCGCCGAATACATGGTCAAGCAAGGGAAAAGGCTCGAGCGAAAAGTCTATTCGGTGCCCAAGGAAATTGACCGCGAGATCGCGCGGCTCAAGCTCAGGGCCATGGGCATCAAGATTGACACCCTGACCCCGGCGCAGAAGAAATACCTGGCCAGTTGGGAAATTGGCACCTGATTCAAGGTGGGAAAAAACTTTATCCTCTCATTAGCATTGGGTGTAGAATAGAGATTGAGGATGAAAGTTCCGCATCCCATACCCTATCAAGGAAGCAAGAGGAGTATCGCCCCCGAGATTCTGCGCTATTTTCCGGAGAACGTCGAGACTATCTTCGAGCCCTTTGCCGGCTCGGCCGCCTTATCCTTGGCCGCCGCCGCGCGTCGCTTGGCTCGAAAATACTGGCTTAACGATCTCAACAAACCGCTCATGGATTTATGGGAGAAGATCATCAATCATCCTGACGAGATATCACAACAATATGAGCATCTGTGGCGCGCGCAACAGCAGGACCCTCGCGGTTACTATGACCAGATCCGCGATCAGTTTAACCTCACCGGAAGACCCGATTATTTTTTATACCTCCTGGCGCGCTGTGTCAAAGCTTCCGTGCGCTACAACGCCAACGGCGAGTTCAACCAAAGTCCTGATAATCGCCGTCATGGGGCCCGACCCAATACCATGCGTCATATGATTTTGGGGGCGTCTTATCTCCTGAAGGGAAAAACGAAAGTCACGTCCCGGAACTATCGGGACGTGTTGCCGGGGGCGAAGCCCCGCGACCTGATCTATCTGGACCCTCCTTATCAAGGCGTCTGCCGGAATCGCGATAACCGATACCTGACCGGCATTCAGTTCTGCGAGTTCGTCGAAGTCCTGGAAGAGCTTAACCAGAGAGGAATCCGGTTTATTGTCAGCTATGACGGTCGAACCGGCAAGAAAGTGCACGGCCAGTTACTGCCCTCCGACTTGAACCTCACTCACGTCGAGATTGACGCCGGACGTTCTTCCCAAGCGACGTTGCTGGGTCGGGAAGACGTCACGGTGGAATCCCTGTATCTTTCTCACGCGCTCACGGGGGAGCTTTCCCACACTCGTTTGCTCAACCGATACAATAGGAGTGAGCAAATGGCGCTGCTTGAGGCCCGGTCGTGAAAAGACCCAAGCTATCCAAAAAATTTATCCAATACTGCAAAAAGGTAAAGGCCAAGCGGCCGCGGACGGTCATTGATCATATCCTGAAACACGGGTATGTTACGACTCAAGAACTCAAGGATAAATACGACTACAATCATCCCCCGCGGGCGGCCCGAGACGCGCGTGAGCAAGGTATTCCTCTTGAAACCTTTCGCGTGGTCGGCTCAGACGGCAGAAAGATTGGCGCCTACCGATTTGGCGATCCCACTCAAACACGTTTCTTGAAGCGACAAGGGCGCACGGCGTTCTCCAAAGAGCTAAAGCAAAAGCTCATTGACCAAGACGGTTGCCGGTGTGCGATTTATCTTGAGGAATTGCCCGAGCCAGAGCTTCAGATTGACCACCGGATTCCGTTTGAAGTGGGCGGAGATCGAAGGGCTGGCGAACAAAATCCTAAAGACTTCATGCTGTTGTGTGGATCGGCCAATCGAGCGAAATCTTGGTCATGTGAACATTGCGCCAACTGGCAAGAATTGAAGAAGCCTCAAATCTGCCGCACTTGCTATTGGGCCTATCCTGAGAACTACGACCATGTGGCCATGCGACCCCTCCGGCGTATGGATATCATGTGGACAGGGAAAGAGATTGAAGTTTACGAAGAACTAAAACGCCGAACCGAGAAGCTTCAGAAAAAAATGCCCTCGTTTGTTAAAGAAATTATTGAGAGATTCGTTACCGGATAGCCTCCCCCAACAGAATTCATCCGCCGGGAGATCGGAACCTGAGCCGGAAGGCTTGCACAAATTTTCCTTGGGCCGGGAAAAATGTAGCCATTCAAGCTGGTGTTGAAGAAGGGGTTCGTTTCTTATTTCGTTAGAAATCTTTGGGTTAGCCAGGGGCCGGGGCTTGGCACGAAACTTGTATATTTTAACTACAGAAGAGAAACCCCGTTCTTTGGAGGAAAGCCGGAGTTAACCCCTTAACCTAAATCTTTGGTCCCCGACCGATGAGCGTAGCCAGGCTACGGATCCTCATTCCCCTGATCCCCACCAGGTTAAGTCGGGCCGGTTCCCCAAAGAAATCTCTTCGCCCCATCCCGCGACCCCATCCCCAGGCCGCGGGATTTTTTTATACCAATTTGCATTCAAAATTCAATTCGGGCAATTGCCCGTTCGGGGGTGTAGGGGCACGGCATGCCGTGCCCCTACTTGTCCTGTCCACCTCATTCTTGAAAAATGAATGCAAATTGGTATGAACGATTCTTTTCGTCCACGACCAGGTTCACGTTCATCGGCAAATCTTCTTCCAAGATTGCCCCCGACCTTTGACCTTGTTACAATAGATTACCCCTGGGAACTGAGGATCAGGAAAGGAAGGGTGGAGCCGGAACTTCGGATCGGGGAAATCCCGTACTTGGAATGCATTCCCTATTTTCATCCATTACGGGAGCATTATTCCCAACCTGAATATCGGTTCGTGCCGGGCAGCCCGGCCGAACTGGGGCCCGAGTTGCGCCAGGGGCGGCTGGACCTCAGCCTGGCGTCGGCCCTCGAGTATGCGCTCGTCCCCCAGGACTACCTGCTCCTGCCCGGTCTGGCCCTGGGCTCGCGCGGACCCTTGGGTTCGGCCCTGCTTTTTTCCGACCTCCTGCTCGACGACATGGAGGAATCCACGGTCTCGATCAGCCCGGCCGCAGTGACCGCCTCCGCGGCGCTGAAGATCGTGTTCAACAAGTACCTGCAGTACAGCGTCGAGTTTCAGACCGGCTGGGGCGACGCCGAGGCTTACCTGCTGATCGGCGACGCCGCCCTGCGCGAGCGCAGCCTTGCCCGCTATAACTACATTTATGACCTGGGCGAGCTCTGGGAATTTTACACCGACCAGCCCCTGGTGCTGGCCCTCTGGATCGTGCGGCGGGAAGCGACCTCGTCGAAGGCCGACTTGATCCGCCTGTTGCACCGCTCGCTCGGCTATTCCCTGGAAACGGCCGAACAGGATTACCTGCGCCTGGCCCGGCAAGTCAAAGGCTACGAGTGGCTGGACCCGGACCAGATGGCCGAGGTCTGGCGCAAGATGCAATACCGTCTCGAGCCCGCGGACCTGGAAGGCCTGACCCGCTTTTACCAGGATGCCGAAGAGACGGGTCTGATTGAGCAGGCGCCGCCGCTGGAATTCTTCGGCGAGCTTTAACGCCCGCGCCCCCGCTCGCCTCAGCCCGGCAGGGCCCGAGCGAAAATCTTGAGCGCGGCCTCGAGGTCGCGCCGGCTCACGTCCAGGTGAGTGACCGCCCGCAGCCGGCTTTGGCGCAAGGGATTGACCAGCACGCCCAACTCCTGCAGCCGGGCGGCGTAGGTGAACGCATCCAGCCCCGGACGGTTGACCTCGAAGAAAACCATATTGGTCTCCACCTTGGCCAGGTCCACCGCCAGTCCCTTCAGCTCGGCCAGCGCCTCGGCCAGAAACCGGGCGTTCTCATGGTCCTCGGCCAGCCGCTCCACGTTATGCTCGAGCGCATAGAGGCCGGCCGCGGCCAAAATGCCGGCCTGGCGCATGCCGCCCCCGAACATCTTGCGGAAGCGGCGGGCCCGGGCGATGAACTCCCGGCTCCCGCAGAGCAGCGACCCCACCGGCGCGCCCAGCCCCTTGCTCAGGCAGAAGCTCACCGAGTCCACCGGCTCCGCGATCCGGCCGGCGGAAAGTCCGGTCTTCACCGCGGCGTTGAAGATGCGGGCGCCGTCGAGGTGGGTTTTGAAGCCCCAGGCTTTCGCGAGAGCGCCGATGGCGTCCAGGCGGGTTTGGGGGAAGACGATCCCGCCGCCTTCGTTGTGGGTGTTTTCCATCAGGATCAGCGTGGTCGGAGCAAAGTGGGGATCGCCGCCTTTGGCCGCGGCCAGGACTTCCTCGGCGGTGAAGGTCCCGCCCCGGCCGGCCACGATGGTCTGCACCCCGGAGATCGCGGCCAGGGCGCCGGCCTCGTACAGCCAGGCGTGCGCGTTCTCGCCGATAATCACGCTGTCGCCGTGGCGGGTGTGGGAGCGGATCGCGAGCTGGTTGGCCATGGTGCCCGAGGGCGCGAACACCGCGGCCTCCTTGCCCATTAGCTCCGCGGCCTTGGCTTCGAGGGCGTTGACGGTGGGGTCTTCGCCGTACACGTCGTCGCCGACCTCGGCCCGGGCCATGGCCTCGCGCATGGCCGGGCTCGGACGGGTGACCGTATCGCTGCGCAGGTCTATCTTTTTCATGGGACTTATTGTAGCAACAAACGCGGCGGGACTGTCAATTGCTCCTCATTTCCGTGAACCTGAACCTGAACGTGAACCTGAACGATAAATTTTTATTGCATAAATTGTTCAATTGTTTTACAATAAAACGGCCATAAGGGATGCCGCTTGGAATCCGAGCGAGCGAATTGGAGTAGGGTGAGCGAAAGTGGGAGGCGCCAATGACTGAAGAAGCATCCATGAAAACGCTGGTGGAGCTGATTGCGAAGAAGCTGGTGGATCGGCCCGAGGAAGTGAAGGTGAGCGAGGTGAGCGGCGATTATTCGTGCGTGATCGAGCTCAAAGTGGCCAAGGAAGACATCGGCAAGGTGATCGGCAAAAAGGGAGCCCATGCGCAGGCCATCCGGACCATCATGATGGCCGCGAGCGGCAAAGACGGCAGGCGTTATATCCTGGAAATTTTGGATGATTGAGTCTCGGGCGGGCAGCCGGGAGGGGCGCCGCTTTACCCGCGGCCGGGCTATGACTTTGCAGTGAGGGGTCATGGAAGTCTTGGGGAAAGAAGTCGAGGAGTTTTGCGCCATTTGCGGGACGACGGTGAAAATGCCGATCGTCCAGGAGGACGGAGAGGAGCCCGGCTTCCTGTGGGTGCAGTGTCCGAACTGTCGCGAGATCAAACCTTTGGAGACCCGGCTGGCTCAAGAGTTTGCTGAGCAGAGCGGCGCCCTCGAAAAGGAGCCGGGGCGAGCGGCCGGTCCCAAGCCGCTCCGGCCTCCGCGATCGGCCCAGCCCGCGCCCCGGAGCGGGGATCCCAACCAGGTGCGCACTTACCAGCCGGGCGGGGAATACGAGCCCGGCGATTTAATTTACCATCCGCAATGGGACGACACCGGCAAGGTGGTAAGCAAGAAGGAGTCCGGCGGCGGCCGGCGGATCATGGTGGTGGAATTCGAAAAGATGGGCCAGCGCAAGCTGGTGACGGAGACCGAGCGCAGGAAGTGACTGAAACGATGGCGACACACAGGGATATCACGGTTCGATTCTGGGGAGTCCGCGGTTCCATCCCCATGCCCGGCAGCGAGTACTCGAAATACGGCGGCAACACCGCCTGCGTCGAGGTGCGGGCGGCGGACAAGATCCTGATCATTGACGCGGGCAGCGGGCTCAAGCCGTTGGGCAATCGGCTGCTCCGCGAGATGCCGCTGGAAGCGCACCTCTTCATCTCCCATTATCACTGGGACCATATCCAGGGGCTGCCGTTCCACGCCCCCATCTTCGTGCCCGGCAACCGCTACCACCTCTACGGGGAAGCGCGGGGCAAGCGGAGCTTGCGCCAGATTCTGGCCGGACAGATGCGGTATCCTTATTTCCCGGTGGGGCCGGAGGTGTTCCTGGCCAAGATCCTTTATCACACCATCCGGGCCGGGAACGCGATCCGGCTGGGGCCGGTGCGGGTCCAGACCGCGGCGCTCAATCATCCCCAGGATGCCACCGCCTACCGGGTGAACTATGCCGGCAAGTCGGTGGTTTACTGCTCGGACATGGAGCACAACTCCAGGATGCTCAAACAGACCGCGGACCTGATCCGCGGCACCGACCTGCTCATCTACGACGCCGCTTACACCGAGGAGGAATACCAGGGCAAGACCGGAACCGGCGCCAAGGTCGGCTGGGGCCATTCCACCTGGACCGAGGCCATCCGGGTGGCCAAGCAGCTCCAGGTCAAACGGCTGGTCATTTTCCATCACGACGCCATGCATACCGATCCCGTCACCGACCGCCTGGTCAAGCGCGCCCGCCTCGATTTTCCTCGCCTCGAGGCGGCCCGCGAAGGAACCGCCCTCTATCTCTAGTGCTCCGTCCATTTTGAAATGATGGATGATGCTCCTCCAATTGAATGTCCCAGGGCGCCACTGGCTAAGGCCGAAGGCCTTGCCAGTGCCAGCCACGGGCAAGCTCGCCCAGCTCGCTTGGCCCGTGGCACCCAAGTTGACAGCAGTGGTTGTGGATCCGTCAATCTAAACCGGACGGAGCACTATTGAGGATCGCAAAATTGGTTGACAGAAAAGCTCTCGGCAGGTTTGTAGCCCACCCTTGTCTGCAAGGGTGGGTTCCGGGGAAAAAGCTCGATTTTCCTGGGCAAACCCCACCCTTCGCGCGGACGCGAAAGGTGGGCTACAAAATTCGGCAATCGCTCTATGTGTCAACCAATTACGCGAGTCTCAGTAGGTGCGGCCGGCCGAGGCAATGACCTCATCTCCCTCCGATTTTTCTTCCCGGTCCGGGCGCTTCACTTACCCGCTCTCGACCCTGGCGATTTTTATCGCCCTCGAAATCGCCGCCGCCCGTTTGGCGGCCGTGGGGCAATACTACTCCACCCAGGCCGCGGAAATCCTGCTGGCCCTCTGCTTGAGCACGGGCATCTTCGCCCTGCTCCATTTCCGGCGCCGCCCCAACCCGGTCTGGCTCCTGGCCCCGGCTCTGATTCTGCTGGGCCTCGTCCTCGGCTTTGTGCTCCGCGGCAACTTCCTTGATTTCTCGCATCCGGCTCCGGCCCTTCTAACCCTGGCCCTCTTCGCGCTCGGCTTCTGGCTCCTGGTTCTGCTCCTCAACTCCTGGCTGCAAAGCCGTCCGGCCCCGGCGCTCTCCCCCTGGGTCCAGGGCTTAAGCCTGGCCTTGCCCGTGCTCGCGGCCGCGATCTGGCTCCGCGACCAATGGCTCTGGCTCTGGCCCTCTCCCACCGGTCAAACCGTGGTCATGCTCGCCGGTCCCGCCTGGATCGCCGTGCTCGGCCGCGGCCTCTTCGGGTTGCTCGGCCCTTCTCGCTCCCTGAGGTTGCAGCGGATTCTGACCTTCGGTCTGCTCGGAGCGCTGCTGCTGTGGACCGGAGCGGAACTCTTCCGCGAACAACTCCACGCCCACTCGCTGCCGACAACTTCCTCCAACGCCTCTCCCCCGGTCGTCCTGATCACCTTGGACGCGCTCCGAGATGACGCCCTCGATCAGGCCCGGGCCGAACGACCGGCCTTGCTGGCCGGGCTGGTGGCGGACAGCGTTCGCTTCACCCGCGCCATGAGCGCTTCCAACTGGACCAAGCCCTCGCTGGCCGCGCTGCTCACCGGCTTTTATCCCTCCACCCTGGCCGTGGGCCGCTTGCTCGAAGACAGAAAGCCGGTCGAATGGACCGGGCTGCCTCCCTCGGCCACAACTCTGCCGCAATGGCTGGCCCAGCAGGGCTATCAGACCGCAGGCTTCGTGGATAACCCCTGGCTGGAAGATGAGTTCCAGGGCCGTTTCCAGTTGCTCGAGCTCGGGGACATAATTGCCCGGGAACCCTACTTTTTCCTGTTTCTGGTCAAACGCATCGGGCATCGTCTCCATCCCCTCCCCAACCTGCTCGAGCCCGAGCGCCTGACCAATCGCGCCCTGCACTGGCTTCGCGCCAACTCGAAGCCGCCCTTCTTCCTCTGGCTTCACTACCTCGACCCCCACCTGCCTTACCTGGTCACGCCCGCGACTTCGCCCCAGGCCAAACTCCGGCCGGGCGTGGAGCAGATCATCGGCGAGCCCGGGCCGGCCAAGGTGCGCGCCGGCTATTACAACTTCGGAGTCTCCGACCGGCCCGGGGTGCGGCTCCGCTACCAGGGCGAAGCCGCCTATGACCTGATGCAAGTCGAGCGCGTGCTCCGGGAACTCAAGCGCCAGGGAATTTACGACCAGGCCCTGCTCATCCTGAGCGCGGACCACGGCGAAGCATTTTGGGAGCACGGCAACTTCGAGCACGGGCATTCCTTTCACCAGGAAGCGCTCCACGTGCCGCTCCTGATCAAATTTCCCTACGGCCAATACCGGGGCCGGACCGTGGAGGCGCCGGTGGACCTGACCGCGATCATGCCCACCGTGCTCGCTATCCTCGGACAATCACCCCCGCCCTCTACCCAGGGCGCGAACCTGGTGGCTTGCCTCGAACGCAACACCTGCCCTGAGTTCTGGATGAGCGAGACCCCGCTCTATTACGATGAGGCGGGAGCTTACGGAACGCGCGATCTTAAAAAGATCATCCTCCATGGCGACGGGTCCGCGGACTGCTATCGCCTGGACGCGGATCCGGGCGAAAACTCGCCGCAGCCCTGCCCGCCGGAACTGAAGCGGGCTTTTGAGAACCAGCGCCGGTCCAACCTGGAGTTGCGCCGGAAACTGTGGCCTGAGGCGGATCAACTTCCCGGCCGGCCCATGGACGAGGAGACCCGGGCCCGGCTGCGAGCGTTGGGCTACGTGCCGTAGGGGCCCCCGGTGGCCGGCCGGAAGCGGGCGCGCGCTGGGGCGCGCCCCTAATCGCGGAAGGAGGACCGAATGAAAAAGATCACGACTCTTTTGTTTTCTGGTTTGCTTGGCCTGGCTTTCCTGGCCGTGGACAGCCCTGCCGCTCCGCCGGAGAAAGCAGGGGCAGAAGCCGCCAAAGCCGTGCATCCGCCCGGGACCAAGGGAGGGCCGATGGTGCTGGTGCCGGCCGGGGAGTTTGTCATGGGGATGAAGGCGGAAGCGGCCTATGACCAATGCCTGCAATACAGCGATCATTGCCGGCTGGAAAATTTCACGGACGCGGAGCCGGTGCACAAGGTCAATCTGGACGCCTTTTTCATTGATCGGTTCGAGGTGACGCAGGAAGATTTTCAGGCGTGCGTGCGAGCCGGGCCATGCGGGAGCAACAAGAAGTTTGAAGGATTTGACGGGCCGCGCCAGCCGGCGGTGGGGGTGGGTTGGGAGGACGCGAAGAGTTATTGCGCATGGGCCGGCAAGCGCCTGCCGACCGAGGCGGAGTGGGAGAAGGCGGCCCGGGGTCCGGAGGGGAGAGAGTATCCCTGGGGCAAAGAGAGCGCGAGCTGCGAATATGCCGTGATGAGTGACGGAGGCCAGGGCTGCGGCAAGAAAAAGACCTGGGAGGCGGGGAGCAAGCCATTGGGAGCGAGCCTGTACGGCGCGCTGGACATGGCGGGGAACGTGTGGGAATGGGTGGCGGACCGTTATGACAAGAACTACTATCGCCAGAGCCCGGCCCAGAACCCGACCGGGCCGAAGCGGGGCGAGGCGCGGGTTCTGCGGGGCGGTTCCTGGCGCAGCGAAGCCTGGGACCTCCACCCCTCTTACCGGATGTGGACCTTGCCGGGGCTGAGGTTTTACAACACGGGTTTTCGGTGCGCCCGGTCGAGCAAGTAAGGGAGGAAAGGCATTAGGCATTAGACCTTAGGCTTTGGGCTTCAGAAAAATAACTATACAATTCTCAATAATCCAAATTCTCCAGCCTAATGCCCAAGGCCCCTAATGTCTAAAGCCTTTTTTTATTCCGGCTCGGCCGGGAGAAGAGGCAGCGGATGAATTTATTAGTGGTTATGAATCAAAAGCCTTATGACGGCACGGACGTGACCTGGAACGCGCTGCGGCTGATCCTGCAGGCGCAACGGTCCGGGATTCAGGTGAAGATTTTTCTCATGAATAAGGCGGTCGAGCTCTGCCGGCAGGGGCTTCTGCGGGGCGAGGACTACGACTTGCAGGGGATGCTTTTGGAAGCCATGTTCAAAGGATCGGAAGCGAAGGTGTGCAAGACCTGCCTGGGCCGGAACGGGATCGGCGAAGAGGAAGTCAGGTCGGAAGTCAAGATTGCGACCATGACGGACTTGGTGGAATGGGTCAAGACTTCGGAGCGGCAATTAAGCTTTTAAGGGAGCTTCTTGCAAAAAGGTTTGATTGCTACATTCATGGTGGGACAGGCATTCTTGATGGCCTCGTAAAAAGTCGCAAAAGAGGTTTTATGCAAATTTGCATATCAAGGATTTTAACGGGTTACAGCTCGGCATTCTATGAAATTTTGACTTTTTACGAGGCCATCATTCTTGCCTGTCATTAGCGGATTGAAATCATCGGTTCGGGACAGACAGGAATGTCTGTCCCGCCAATCTCTAATACCAATTTGCATTCAAAATTCAATTCGGGCAATTGCCCGTTCGGGGGTGTAGGGGCACGGCATTGCCGTGCCCCTACTTGTCCTACCCACCTCATTCTTGAAAAATGAATGCAAATTGGTATAAAGCCTTGATCTTGGAATTTTGCAAAAGCCTCAAGGAGAAGGGGTTTCATAACCGCACGACCCCGCCAAGTGCGGGGCGGTCGCCCTGGCGAGCCATTCACCCGGATGCGGATTTCTTTCGGCGGACAATCAGGTATAATTGAAGATGCTCGGGTTCCGCCAAATTCGGCGGGAAAGGAAATCCTGGGTTCATGCCAGCCACGGGCCATTCGAAAAAATCCAGCCAGCTTCGCTCGCGCGCCGGCAAGAAAACGCCGATCCCTAAAGACCTCCCGGAGAAAGCCCGGCCGAAATCCAGGCCCAGCTCGCGGCTTCCGCGCTGGGCCGGCGTGTATTTGCTGGCCGGTCTGACGCTGGCCGGCTATGTGAACACATTCCACGCGAGCTGGCACATGGACGACGAGATGAACATCACCAAGAATTATTACATCCACATTCGCTCGTTGCGTCCGGCTTCTTTAGTTCAGGCCATGGTCCAGGATCGGAACCAGAACCGGCCATTTTCCAACCTCACCCTGGCGTTGAACTATTATTTCAATCAGGAGCGGACCTTCGGCTATCACCTGGTCAACCTGGTTCTGCATTTCCTCACCAGCCTGATCGTTTTCTTCTCGCTGCGCCGGCTTTTCCGGCGGGCCGAGCTTCTGGAAGCGCGGATCGAGGCGGCCGCCCTTTTTTCGGCCATGGTCTGGACCGTGCTTCCCGTGCATACCCAGTCGGTGAGTTACATTGTCCAGCGGCAGACCATCCTGGCCTCGGGCTTGACCATCGCCTGCCTGTGGGCATACCTGGCGGCCCGCGAAGCTGATTCCAGGCCGGGCCGGTGGGGACTCTACCTGCTCTGCGGTCTCTGCCTGCTCCTGGCCGTCGGGTCCAAGGAGACGGCGCTCATCACCCCCGTCCTGATCCTGGCGGTGGAATTCTATTTTTACCAGAACTTTTCTTTCGCCTTTCTTCGCCGGCGCTGGCTGGCAATGGCGGCCGGGGTGCTTTTGCTGGGGAGCCTCCTGGTCGTTTACCTTCGGCCCGAGATCCGGGCGCAAGTCATCACCGGGTATCAACGCCGGCCTTTCACCCTCGAGCAGCGCCTGCTGACCGAACCGCGCATCCTTTTTCAATACCTGGAGAAAATTGTCTGGCCCTTGCCTTCCGAGCTGAGCCTGGAACACGACCCGGCCGTTTCCACTTCCTTGTTCCATCCCTGGACCACGCTTCCCGCGATTTTGCTGGGGGCCTTTTTGCTGGGGCTGCTGGTCCGCTCGGGCCGGCGGAATCGGCTGCTGAGCTTCGCGCTGGTCTGGTATCTGGGCAATCTCTTCCTGGAATCTTCCTTCCTTCCCCTGGACCTGATGTTCGAGCACCGGGTTTACCTGGCTTCTCTGGCCGTGGTCGCGCCGCTGGTCGCCGGCGCCGTGTTCTATCTTCCCCGGGTCCGGTGGACCATGCTGGTCTTGAGCGTGGTCATTGCGCTGCTGCTGCTGCTGACCATCGCCCGGAATCGGGTCTGGCAGACCGAGATCAGCCTGTGGAGGGATTGCATCAGCAAAGCGCCTTCCAAGGCCCGCGCTCATTTGCATCTCGGGATCGCCTATACGGAAGCGGGCCGATTCGATCAAGCCCTGGCGGAGATGCAAACCGCCTTGCGCCTGGACCCCACTTACTCGGCCGTTTACTTCGGCCTGGGCAAGCTTTACCTGAAACAAGGCCAACTGGATTTGAGCCTTGCCAACTTCAATAAAACCCTGAGTCTGGACCCGGATAGTTTTCAGGCCAATTTTCAGCGCGGGAATATCTATTTTTATCAAAAGGAGTATGAGCGGGCGATCCAGGATTACTCCCGGGCGATTGGATTTGATCCGAACAGCGAGGTCCTTTTCAACCAGCGGGGGATGGCTTACGACCACCTGGGCCAGTATTCCCCGGCGCTTTCGGACTATTCCGCGGCGATTCGGCTTAACCCCGATTATGTCGAAGCATACAACAATCGGGGAAATGTTTACGATATCCTCGGGCAGGTGGGTCAGGCTCTGACCGATTACAACTCTGCCCTGAGGCTAAACCCGAACAATGCGGCGACTTATTATAATCGGGGCTTGCTCTATCAAAAGCAAGGGAAACCGGACCTGGCCGACCAGGATTTCCAGCGCGCGCGGGAGCTGAACCCGGCGATGGTTCCAAGCCAATAGCGGGGCGCGAAGGGAAGAAGACGCCAGCCAAGGGAGCCAAGCATGATGGCATCCAAATGCGAATATTTGTTGCTGCGGTGCATGGACTTTCGGCTGGAGCGGGCCGTGGAAGAGTGGCTGAAGCCTCGCCTGGGCCAGATGGAGGCGGTGTCTATCGCCGGCTCGTGCAAGGTGCTGGCCGAGACCCCGGATAGCTGGCCCGCGCTTTTCATCTGGGACAATATCCGGCTGGCTTACGAGCGCCATGGGGTGCGCAGCGTGATCCTGACTCAACACCAGGATTGCGGCGCTTCTGGCGGCGCCGGCGCGTTCGGGTTGGCGGAGGCGGAGAAGATGCGACTGGTGAGCGACATGCAACAGGTGAAGGAAAGTCTCTGCAAAAGGTATCCAGATTTGCAAGTGGCAACCTATTGGATCAGGCAGACCGGGGAGGGCTGGGAATTTGAGGCCGTGGGCGATGGAGCCGTCAAATAAGCAGCGGCGTTATGGCGGCGAGAGCGGCGAGGCCAGGCGGCGGATGCGCAGCCCGTAGAAGCGCTGGGCCAGGCCCAGGGTTTTGGGCAGGCGGTGTCCGCTCATGAAGAAGGTTTGCGGAGCCTGGGCAAAGGCGGCGTCGCTGAGCGTGATCTGAAAGAGGAAATCCGGGGTCAAGGCCAAAGCCCCTTGGGACATCGGATAAAGGTCGGCATAGCGCAGCTCGGGATCGGCCTTGACCAGCGCGATCACGAACTCGGTCGGGGTTTGATACGGGAAAGAGCCATTGGGGGCCGATCGGGTCGCGGCATACTCGACCTCCAAAGCGTCCGGAATGCGGAACCCGGCGGAAACCGCCATGGCCCGGGGCGGCTCCGCTTCCATGGGGATCCGCCACTCAATTCCCTCCAGGGGCTTGTCCGGCGGGGTCCAGACTTCCGCGGGGGCGCTGCTTCTCGCAACTAAGACGTGATCCTCGCTCGCCGGCTGATAATGCCTTCCGATCAGGAAGGCGATGCTGAAGACCAGGACAAAACTCGCGGCCAAGGCCCAGGCCCGACCCGCGGCGGGCGATACCAGCCAGACCGGGGAAAGCCAGCGGCGCCAGGCCGGGGGTTGCTCGAGGCGCTGGCGGAGAGAAATGAGGAAATCAGGCGGGGCGGAGATAATCGGAAGTCGGTTAAGAAGCTGGACGGTGGCAGTGAACTGACTGAACTCGCGGCTGCATCCCGGACAGCGCTTGAGGTGCTGCTCCAGGGAATCCCGGAGTTCCAGCGCCAACATTCGGTCCACGTATTCGGAGAAAAGCTCCCGAATTGCTTCACACTTCATGTTAGACCCTCGAAATCAGCGTCACAACTTGCCTTCCCGTTCCAGTTTCTCCTTCAGTTCCAGACGTGCTCGATGAATCCTGGACTTGACCGTGCCTTCCTTCAAACCCAAAATTTCCGCGATCTCCTGGTAGGAAAGCCCTTGAATGTCTCGCAGGACAATCGCAGTTCGGTGTTCGGTGTCTAACTCGGCGATTTTTAACTGTACCGCTTCCTTTACCTCGTTGCTGATTAAAGTCTCTTCCGGTGTCGGACCCTCGTCTTCGGTGTCCGGCGTCACCTCGCCTTCCTCGGTCTGGAACGGCTGATCCAGGGACTGGGTCTTAAAATAATTGCGCCGGCTCAAGTACTTAAGACGGTTCTTGCAATGGTTGACCGTGATCCGAAAAACCCAGGTGCTGAACAGCGAATCTCCCCGGAAATGCTTAACCGACCGGAATAACGTCATAAACACTTCCTGGGCCACGTCTTCAGCCTCGCTCCGCTCTCCCAGCATCCGGTAGCATAAGTTAAAGACCTTATTCTGGTATTTAAGCACCAGACGATTAAAAGAACTCTGGCCCCCCTCCAGGAAGTCTCGAATCAGCTCGGCGTCCGCATCTTTGCCCGGATTCCCCTCCTCTTGCGCAACTGCCGCCAGCCCCTGCTTCCGTGGATCCAAGGGTTTGGCCATCCATCGCCTGATGGTAAAGAGGTTGATAGGGAAAAAAAGTTCCATCATTCTTCCAGATTCTTTGAAAAATCCGTGCCCACTTGGGGGGTTGCCTACTTAAGCTTAATGAATCTAGCCAAAAAAATCAAGTAGCCGCCGCCGAAGGGGTGTGCGACAAATTTGGTGGTTACCCGGCGACACCAGCGTAGGGGCGAATCTTGTATTCGCCCTCGCCGGGCGATCACAAGGATCGCCCCTACCTTCAATGCGGACCATGATCACCAAATTTGTCGCACACCCCCGCCGAAGATTCCATCACCGCTCATGCGGGGCTGGCCCTGCGGGGGGAGTTTGCCCGGGGGATCGGATTGGAGCAGGACTTCCACCTAAATCTCCGGCTAATTTTTTGGAGTGCGGTAGCTTGCTACCGCTTTCCTGCGCCCCGGCTGGCCGGGGCGCGAATCACGGCGGAGGCAACGGGCACACCG
>Ga0315282_10008035_pt1 | contig 17159 bp, 18 predicted proteins | sample YL17G07_20_MG_FD_203693 | JGI IMG/M metagenome (GOLD analysis project Ga0315282, IMG submission 203693) | Sediment microbial communities from Yellowstone Lake, YNP, Wyoming, USA - YL17G07_20 | ecosystem: Environmental > Aquatic > Freshwater > Lake > Sediment | place: USA: Wyoming | collected... | reverse complement strand
GCTGGCCCTCTATGGTGGCTGGGGGCTGCTGGGGATTTCGTTTCTCGACTCCTCTTTTGTCCCCCTGCCCTCGGCCAACGATCTGCTCCTGATTCATCTTTCCAGCCAGCATCCCAAACGGGCGCTGCTCTACGCGCTCGCCTCCACGGTGGGATCGGTGCTAGGCGCGTATGTGATTTACGGCCTGGCGCGCGGCGGCGCGCGGTTCCTATGGCGCTGGCAATCATCCGCCGCCATGACGCGCGCGCACGCGTGGCTCGAGCGCAACGAATTCGTCAGCATCCTGGTGATGTCGCTGCTGCCCCCCCCGGCGCCCTTCAAGGTTTTCCTGATTACGGCCGGCGCGCTCCGGGTGAACGCGGCGCGGTTCGGCGTGGCTCTGCTGGTGGGTCGAAGCCTGCGATTTGCCTCAGAAGCTTTGCTGGGAGCGCGCTACGGCGTGCAGGCGGAGGCTTACTTGAAGGAGCACTTCGTTTGGGCATCTCTCGTGGCAGTCGGGCTGATTGTTGCGCTCACGTTGCTTCACCGGCGGCTGGCGCGCCGGTCCGTTGAGTCATCGTCCGCGGACATACCTCGTTCCTCGCCTTCCGACCGCGGCTGACCTTCGCCTTCTCGGGCTTCGGCCGAAAACCTGAACGATTCCGAGCGCACATGCAGATTCTTGTCCAGTTCGATGTCCACACGGAACCCCCGCCGTTCCGGCGTGAAGGAGGCATAGCGGAGGTCTTGCAGGGTCACTTTGAAGCCGTCTTCGGTCTCCAGAACCCGTGCCCAGGGGAAGCGCGCAAAATCGAGGAACAGGGCGGCCGTGCGAGTCTTCATCGCCGCGTCGAGCGCCGGGGAAGACTCGGCCTTGCGGAAGACGCGCGTGCGTTCCGCATCCACATCGTCATGCAGGGCGTTCGCTGCGAGGACGTGAAACACGGTATCGGTTTCCACGACGCCGATCCACTCAAAAGGATTCAGCGGCGTGGGGAACGCGCCGACGCGGCGCGGGTTCTCCTGAGCGTAGGTATGGGAATCCAGCATGCCCAGCACGCGGCGATGGGCGAAGTCGCGAATCCCCAAGAGCAAAACAAGGGAACATAACGCGAAGATTGCTCCACCACGGAAGCGCGGTCTCTTGGCGCCTACCTCTTCGGAAACCAGCCGCAGAAGGAGTGACAGGCCCAATCCCACGGCCAGCAGCAGCAACAGGACGGGGTCAAGGATGAACATGATGTCCCACGCGTACCAGCGCCCGCTGAAGGGGAGAAAGGGGCGAACGCCATAAGCGTTCGTGAAATCCAGCAGAAGGTTGCTGCAAGTGGCGAGCAAGCAGAGCCCAAGTAACCAGCGGCCATTCAGGGGCGGGGCAGACTTCTTCGGCGCCGCTTTTCGCCCGAAGTGGTAAATGATCCCGGCCAGCAGGGCGCCCAGAACCACCACGCCCAGGAGCGAGTGAGCAATTCCGCGATGGTATTTCAGGTACGTCTCTGCCCCGGCGAAGCGGGTGAGCAGGTCCACGTCCGGCAGGTTCGCGCCGAGCACCAACGCCAGAGTCGCGAAACGCGTCTTGCGGTTGAGCCCCGCCTGGCTGAGAGCTAGGCCCATGAGGGTGTGAGTGAGATTATCCAAGGTCGAAACTCGAAACTGGAAAATCGAAGCTGGAAACTGGAAAATCGAAACTGGTAACGCGCTATTCTACCGGAAAGTCGCCGCGAGTTTCGAATTTCTATTTTCCAGTTTCGCCTTACGGTACCAGGACGGTGAGTGCGTCGGGGACGATTTCGAAAGTGGCAGGAAGTTCGCCCACCAGCTCGCCATCCAACTCGAAGTAGATGGGCTTATCAGATTGCTCGCCGGCGCAGGTAACTTTGCAGGTGTTTACCAGTTCCACATCCGCCAGCCGCAGATGCTGCCGCAAGATGACGGCCAGGGCGTAGAGGAAGTAACGCGCCCGGCGCGGGCTCTTGAACAGACAAGCGGTGAAGCGGGGTTCGAACAGGTTGGCGGTAGGTGCCAGAGGAAGCCACCCGGCGTAGTGCCCCGTGCGATGGACCACGGCAAAGGTCGCCCGGCGTTCTCCCTCCTCCGTGCGGAAGAGGAAGGGTGGAAACGAATACCGCAGGGCTTGGCGCACGGCTTCCAAGCCATACCCAATCACGCCCCATCCCATCTTTAGCGACCAGGAAAGGCGGTGAATGATGTAGGCGTCGAAACCGACTCCGGCCACGCTGATGAAGAATCGGCTCTGCGGTTCCGCGGCGGAGCTGCCCGCGCTCCAGGTGGCGCGCCCCAGCGCGATCCGGCGCGGCTTCCAGCGAGGCAGAGCGCGGGCGGCGTGCACGGGATGATGAGGCAGATGCAGCTCCTTGCCGATGATGTTGGCGGTCCCGCCCGGCATGATCCCGAGCGTGGCGCTGCCTGGCGCGAGGCCATTGATGGCCTCGTTCACCGTGCCGTCGCCCCCGCAGACGAGAACCAGCTCGGCCCCTTCCTTCACAGCGGCGCGCGCTAGGTCGCAGGCCTCGCCAGGGCCGGAGGTTGGCGCAAGCTTGACTTCAATTCCTTCTTGGCGCAGCACTTCCACGGCGGCGCGAATTTGCCGCTCGCGTCGCACCGGGTGTCGCCCGGCAACCGGATTGTAGATGAGTGTCGCGTTCTTCAACGGCTGGCTCTATGAGGGCTGAGAGTTGAAGCTGGAAATGCCAAGGCTGAACGGCAACAACCAGCAGTCACCAGCCGGAGGCGTGGCGCGCCCTGAGCTCGCGCTGCGCCTTCCACCTCCTGCGCCTTGGGACTGTCGTTCACTGGCGAATTGTGGGTGCGACGACGCCGGTGACCACCTTCTTGGCCGTCATTTCGCCGGTCTTCTTATCGGCCTTTACATCCACCCAGACCTGGTCGCCAACTTTCAGGTTGTCGAACGAACCGGGCTTGCCGTCGCGGATGTACTTGGTCTTACGGCCCAGCTTGAAGGCTTGGTCAATTCCGAACTTGGTTTTTTCCAGGACGATTTCGTTCGTGTCAATCTTCTTGATGACACCGTAAAGGTAGTCCTGATAAACGCGCGCGATGGAGGTGGGATCGCCGTAGCGCGCTGTTCCAGACCTGGGCGGTTCGCGGTGCTGCGCCAAGCCGGGTAAGGTCGCCACCGTGATGCTGAGAAACCCTAGCGAAGCCATTGCCTTCAGCTTCATTTGTTCTCCTCACTTAGGGAAACTAGCAAGCGACTTGCACCTCTGTCAAGGTGGGATTGGTGTCTCAGCGCAGGGCTCTGCGCCGCCTTTGCGGGCGCGCTAGAGACCGGCATTCCAAGGGCGCCCTGCGGAACCGAGTTCTTAGCCCGCCGCGCCTTGCCTTCTCCCCATTTGTCGCGTACGGTCAAAGGGGCCTCCTTCCACTGTATAATCTGCCTATCCGCCGGCATGAGGGACGCACTGTGGCCAAGAACATTGAGAAAGATATCGAGAAACTGCGGCAAGAAATCCGCTACCACGAGCACCGCTACTACGTGCTGAACGACCCGGAGATTTCCGACTTCGAGTTCGACAAGCTGATGCGTCGGCTTCAAGACTTGGAAGGCGAGCACCCGGAACTCATAACGCCCGATTCGCCCACGCAGCGCGTGGGGGGCCAGCCGGCCGAGGTGTTTCCCAAAGTCCGCCACTCCGTCCAGATGCTGAGCCTCGACAACACCTACTCGGTCGAGGAACTGAAGGATTTTGATCGGCGCGTGCGCGAGCTTTCGGGGCGCGCGCGGGTGGAATACGTGGGGGAACTGAAGCTGGACGGGCTCTCCATGGCCTTGACTTACGAGGACGGCGCGCTGGCTCGCGGCGTGACGCGCGGGGACGGAACGCAGGGCGAAGATGTCACGGGAAACGTGAGGACCATCCGCTCCGTGCCGCTCAAGATCGCTCCCACGGCGGTCGCGGCCCTCGGGCGCCCCAAACGCTTTGAAGTGCGTGGAGAAGTCATCATGACCCGCCAGGCCTTCGAGCAGGTGAACGCCCAGCGCGAGGCCGCCGGCGAGCCCAAGTTCGCCAACCCCCGCAACGCGGCGGCAGGCTCCATGCGGCAACTCGATCCGCGCATCGTCGCGGAGCGCAAGCTGGACATGTACCTTTACCAACTGCTGGTGGAAGGCGGCGTTGCCCTGCCCGAGCACTGGAAGGCGCTCGAGGCGCTCGCCAGGATGGGCTTCAAGGTGAACCCGCACCGGCGGCTCTGCCGCTCTTTCGAGGAATTGCTCGACTACATCCAGGAGTGGGAAGCGAAGCGCGATAGCCTGGAGTACGAGATTGACGGAATTGTTGTCAAGGTCAACGACACGCGCCTATGGGAAGAACTCGGCACCACCGCCAAGTCGCCGCGCTGGGCCGCGGCGTTCAAATATCCAGCACGCCAGGCCACCACGAAGGTCGTGGATATTCGCCCGCAGGTGGGCCGCACCGGCACGCTCACGCCCGTCGCCGACCTCGAACCAGTGGATGTGGGCGGCGTGACGGTCAGCCACGCCACTCTCCACAACATGGATGAGATCGAGCGGCTGGGTGTCAAGATCGGCGATACGGTGCTCATCCAGCGGGCCGGGGAAGTGATCCCCCAAGTGGTCAAAGTAGTAAAGCATGCTCCCGACGGCCGCGAATTCCGCATGCCCAAGAAGTGTCCGGTGTGTGGCGGCGAGGTTTACCGGACCGAAGGGGAGGTTGCCTATCGCTGCGTCAACGCTGCTTGTCCCGCGCGGCTCAAAGAGTCGCTGCTCTACTTCGCAGGACGCCGCGCCATGAATATCGACGGCCTGGGCGACAAGCTGGTGGACCAGTTGGTGGACAAGGGCCTGGTTCGCGACGTCGCCGACCTCTACAGCCTCACGCACGAGCAGTTGGCGAACTTGGAGCGGATGGCCGACCAGTCGGCTGCGAACCTGCGCGCGGAAATTGAGAACAGCAAGAAGGCTGACCTCGCGCGGCTGATATTTGCGCTCGGTATCCGCTTCGTTGGTGAGCGCACGGGACAGTTGCTGGCCGACCACTTCGGCTCGCTCGACAGGCTGGCCAAGGCCAGCGAGGAAGAGCTTTACGAGGTCGAGGAAGTAGGACCCAGAGTCGCGGAGAGCATCAAGCAGTTCTTCCGCGAGAAACAGAACCTCGCCGTCCTGGAAAAGCTCCGCAAGGCGGGCTTGCAGTTTGAGCAAAAAAAAGTCCGCAAGGCAGAAGGGAAACTCGCCGGAAAGCAGTTTGTCCTCACCGGCACGCTGCCCCGTTATTCCCGCGACGAGGCCACCAGGATGATCGAAGAAGCCGGCGGGCGCGTCATTGGCTCCGTCAGCAAGAAAACCGATTACGTCGTGGCGGGCGCCGACCCCGGCTCCAAACTCGACAAGGCCCGCGCCCTGGGCGTGAAGACCATCGACGAAGCCGAATTGTTAAAGCTGTTGCGGTAGGGGAGCACCTTCACGGTGCTCCCGGCCGACGGAACGAGGGAGGGATATGGACTTCGGCGAAAAGACATCTCGGCTGTTACTGTTGGCACAGAGCCTTGCGGAGAAGACTCAGGGCTTCTTTGAGGTGAAAGGCCCGGGACCGGGGGATCTTGCAGCAAATGAATTTGTGGCAAACCTAAGAAGTGCGGCGAAGCAAATCTTCGGGGGAGATTTCTCCGAGGCCAAGATCTGTGGGGAAAACAAGTTCTCAATTGATTTCTACTTCGAGGATGAGGAGACAGCTGTCGAGCTGTCCTTTGGTCTTGATAAACCACTGAGTGAATACGAACGCGATATCTTCAAGTGCCTGCTGGCGCAGGATGCAGGGCATCCTGTTCGGAAGCTCCTGCTAGTCAGCAAGCCCGGTGGGCAGAAGCGACTCGACGCTCCAGGTCCAAGAGCGATTAAGGACTGGGTTGAACGGAAACATAATCTGGAGATAGAGGTATGGGATCTCGTCACTGGGGAATCGCCTGAAACGTAATCTGGGGACGGCCGCCGCGGGGCGAGCTGCGACTCGAAAGAGTTGGCCCACCGGAAATCCCTTGCGGTACACCAGAATGCGGCGTATCATAGTGTATTAGAGGGAGGCCCTGATGGGGAAGACGACGATCACATTCCGGCTGGACGCAGACAAGAGAGAGGCGCTGGATGCCATCGCGGAGGTCGCCGACCGCGACCGCAGCTACGTCTTGAACGAGGCGATTGACGCCTACCTGGATGTCCATCAGTGGCAGATCGAGCACATCAAGAAAGGGCTGCGGCAGGCAGAGGCCGGGCAGTTTGCGGCTGAGAAGGAAGTCGCGAGAGCCTTCGCCAGGTGGCGGCGGTGAAGATTCGTTGGACGCGGCTCGCCGTCGAGGACCTGAACCTTGCCTATGAGTACATTGCTGCCGAGAACCCGACCGCAGCACACGCGGTCATCGCCAGAATCGAGTCCGCCGTAAACGTTCTCCGTGCCCACCCCGAGATCGGGCGGAGCGGACGGGTGGAGGGCACTCGAGAACTCGTCATCTCTGGAACGCCCTTCATCGTTGCCTACCGCGTCGCAAGAAAGAGAATCGAAATCCTGGCGCTCATCCACGGGGCGCGGCGTTGGCCCACCAGCTTCTAGGTCGTGGTCAGGCTCGGCGCCAGTCTACCCAATCATCCTGGGCTCCACTCCTAACGGGTCGGCGCTGGCTCCACAGGTGAGATTCTCAAGGCGAACGCGTGGTTACACGGCTTCTGCGCCGGCAGTTCGACGATCAGACCGCTGGCGTTGCGAGTCCAGTTCAACTTGGCTTTCGAGCCGAGCAGCTCAACACTTTTGACTTCGCGCTCGGTGAGCGCTGTGCCTGCTGCCAGCGACTTGATCGTGAGCCGGCCGGTCTCCGGCCAGGCGAGCGCGATGGCATAGAGCGTGTCGCCTTTGGCCGTAAAGCGGATGTCCTGCGCAGTGAAAGGTTTGCTGACCGTGTCTTTGAAGGAACCGCCAACCACCGATGTCGGCCCCTCGCCGTAGACCTTCCAGGGCCTGGTGCCGTAGATGGCCTCGCCGTTCGTGGCCAGCCACTGGCCAAGCTCAAGCAGGATCTTCTCGACTTCGGCCGGAATCGTGCCGTCTGGCCTGGGGCCCACATTCAGCAGCAGGCAGCCGTTCTTGCTGACGATGTCCACCAGTTCATCCACCAGTGAGTCCGGTGTGCGGAACATGTCATCTGCGATGTACCCCCAGGACTTCTCGCTGATGGAAGTGTCGGTCTGCCAGAACAGCGGCCACAGAGTGTCGAGTTGCCCGCGCTCGATGTCGAGCACCGCCGCGCGTTCGGGGAAACTTTTCAGTTTGTAGTTGATGGCGACGCCGCGTTTCCACTGCGCGCCGCGGTTGTAGTAGTAGGCAGCAAACCTTTGCAGGTAGGGCTGGAAGACCGGCTGCTCAATCCACCAGTCGAACCAGAGGACTTCCGGCTGATACTTCTCCACGAGTTCAGCGGTGCGCGCCAGCCAGTCGTCGAGATAGGCCTGGTCAGGCTGAGTTTTGTCCGGTTGCGCCGGACCGTACAGTCCGGCAAAGCGCGGGTCTTTGACGTCGGAATCGAACGTCATGCCGCCGTTGAAAAACCACCAGTGCTCGGCGCGATGCGTGGAGGCGCCGAAGTGCAGTCCCTCTTGGCGGATGGCCGCCGCCAGCTCGCCTACGACGTCGCGTTTCGGTCCTAGCTTGGCGGCGCTCCACTCCGTCAAGCTGCACTCATACATCGGGAACCCATCGTGGTGCTCGGCGACAGGGACCACGTACTTCGCGCCGGCTTTGCGGAACAGCTCGGCCCAATGGTAGGCATCGAACTTATCGGCGCGGAACTTCGGGATGAAATCCTTGTAGCCAAACTGCGATTGCGGGCCGTAGGTGGCGACGTGATGTTTGAAGACAGGATTGTCCGGAAGGTACATGTTGCGCGGGTACCACTCGTTATCGAAGGCCGGGACCGAATAGACGCCCCAGTGGATGAAGATGCCGAACTTCGCGTCCACATACCATTCCGGCACCGTGTAGGCCTCCAGGGAATCCCACGCGGCGCGGAAGGGGCCCTGGGCAACCACCGCGTCAACTGTCCTGAGGATTTCCTGTCGTTTATCGTCGGGCCGCGCCGGAACCGCCAGGGTCAGCACACACAGAGCACAGAGCGTGGCTGCCGCTTGCCATCGCCAGTGAGACTCCGTTCCGAATCTAACCCCAGTGCCGCAACCGTCAGTGCTCATGGCTTCGGGCCGCCTTTCTTTTTCCCGTTGTCTGGGATTTCCACTATCAAGCTTGGCCGGAGAGAGTCTACACCAACGCGGCCAAGCTTGCCCCTGCCAGAATTCTGCATGCAGGCTGGCGGGCAACGCAGCCTTCAGAAGGCGCCGAGGAAGTTCAGCAGGGCCTCGGTTCGCGCGGTGGGTACGCCCTCGGCCCAAGCGACCTCATCACCTTTACGGAGCAGGATGACCTGGCCGTGGGCGGCGGAGCCAATGAACAGATCGGCGGCGGAGCGTTTGTCCGGGGTGAGTTCCGGATACTTGCGTGCGAGGATGGTGTGGTAGTCGCGGAAAAAGGCCAGCGCAGTCTCCGGGCTCGACCAGCGCGTTCTGGCAACCAGCGCGAACTGACTCGCGTCGGCACCCTCGTAGAGGAGATAGCGGTCGGCCAGCCAGCCTGTGGCCACCGTTTTCGCTTCGTCTTCGGAAATGCTCTGGCCGAGCAGCGCGTAGTAGCCAAGTTCGCCCAGAGTGTTTTCCGTGAGCAGGCGCAGTCCGGCAGCGCCCGCCAGCGGTGCCGGACGGGGCAGGGAAATCTCCGGCAAGGGTTTTTCGTCTAAATACACCGCGGGCTCGAAGATTTCCTTCGTGGTGGTCGGCGGACGGGTGAAGAGCGAGTTGAGCTTCTCCCAGCCGCCTTGCTGCAGACCGCGCTGCATAAGGCCCATGCCTTGCACGTAAGGGAAGAGCGCCAACATGCGGAAGAAAAAGGGCGCGTTCGAGAAGGCAGGAAATTCCTCCAGACGCTGGTGAATGATCCCGGCCATCATGGGTTCGAGCGAAGGCAGGCTGGCCAGCTCAACGGGTTCGACCAGATGCTGCATCATGGCGGCCATGGCGTAGCCTTCCACCACGGCCTGGCGCGCGTTGGTAGCATCGTCATTCGCGCGCGCGGCGTGGACGAATTTCTCCAGATCGAAGCTCTGGTCCTGAAGCGCGTGCGTCAGCTCATGGGCCAGAATCATCTTCTGCATTTCTTCCGAAGGCCAGTCGGCGATGAACATCGTTTTGCGGCGCGGGTCGTAGGCACCCGCGGCCTGTTCGGTGTAGAAGTTGAGCAGGAACTTCGGCAGATCGAACTCGCGCGAGACCAGGCCGAAAGCTTTGAGCACGGATTCCTGGGCGTGGATTTCCTGCGGCGTGTACTCTTCGCGCAGACTCTCTTCCAGGTATTTTCGGATTTCGGCGCGTGAGAGAATTTGTTTCTGGAGCGGGGCGCGAATGGGCAGTCCGGTAGTCCGGCTCATCTCGCGGAGCAAGTCGTCCGCCGTGGCGAGGAGCGACTGCTTTGGCGCCGGCGGCGCCTGACCAGGGGGCGTCTGACCGAACGAGCTAATGGTGGCGCAAAGCAGCAGCAACGCCGCCGCAAGGCTGAGTAAGACTGGCGAGCTTGCGAGCGGGCGTTTCATGGGTTCCGTTGGCCACACCCCGGCGTCGCGGAAGGGTTTGACCGGGCGCCTTGAGAAGACTATCATGAAAGTTGCGCGAGCAAGCCGGGCGATCGCTGCTCCGCCTTAGCGCCCCGATTCTGTCGGGGCCAGCAGGGGTGGGGGAGAGGAAAGTCCGAACTCCGCAGGGCAGTGTGCTCGCTAACAGCGAGGGTCGGAGGGGGATGTCCGACAAGTCGGACCGTACGCCTCCGGCACGGAAAGTGCCACAGAAAACATACCGCCCGTCAGCCGACGGGTAAGGGTGAAAAGGTGCGGTAAGAGCGCACCGCCCCGGTAGTGATATCGGGGGCAGGGAAAACCCCACACGGAGCAAGACCAAATAGGAGAGGAGGAGTGGCCCGCTCCGCCATAACTCTCGGGTAGGTCGCTTGAGCCCGACAGCAATGTCGGGCCTAGAGGAATGATCGCCCCCCGATCGTATCGGGGACAGGATTCGGCTTACAGGCTTGCTCGCGCAAACACAGTCAAAAGTCCACAGTTGACAGTCAACAGTGGGCGCGGCTTAGCTCATAGCCCCATAGTTGCAGACGGACAACGGACTGTGGACCACGGACCGGTTGCTCCTGACCACTGGCTTCTGACTCCTGACTTCTCACGCATGGGCCTCTTTACCTCCGCCAAGATGATCCAACCCGTCAAGCGTCTGGTGGGCTCGGTCCGCATGCCGGGCGACAAGTCGATTTCCCACCGCTACGCCATACTCGCGGCCATTGCTGAAGGGCCGAGTGAAATCCATGGCTTTTCTGCGAGCGCCGATTGCCGCAGCACCCTGGAGTGCCTGAAGCAGCTTGGAGTCAAGATCGAGTGTCAGGAGCACACGGTTGTGGTTCAGGGTGCGGGTTTGAGCGGGCTGCGGGCGCCGGCTGCCAGTCTCGATGCCGGCAATTCCGGCACCACGATGCGGATGCTGGCGGGAATTCTGGCTGGCCAGCCATTTCGCTCCGTGCTCACCGGCGATGCTTCGCTCTCGCGCCGGCCGATGAAGCGTGTGATCGACCCGCTCACCCGGATGGGGGCGCGCATTCAGTCTGCTGAAGGTGGGCTGCCGCCACTCGAGATCGAAGGCGGCACACTGAAGCCCATTCGCTACGAGCTACCTGTGCCGAGCGCGCAGGTGAAGTCCGCGGTGCTGCTGGCGGGCCTATTTGCGGAGGGCGGAACTGAGGTCATCGAACCCGTTGCCACGCGCGACCACACCGAGATTGCGCTCGAGCAGATGGGCGCCGACATCAGCCGCCGCGGACGCACCATCGCCGTCCGCGGATACGCGCGCCTGGAAGGCAGAAAGCTGTATGTTCCGGGCGACATTTCTTCGGCGGCGTTCTTCCTGGTGGCTGCGCTGCTTGTTCCCGCATCGAACCTGGTGATCGAGAACGTGGGCTTGAATCCCACGCGCACGGCCATCCTTGACCTGCTTGCCCCCATGGGCGGCCGAGTGAGGGTCCTGAACGTCGAGATGGTGAACGGCGAACTTCTCGGCAACCTGCGCGTTGAAGCGTCCAGGCTGCAGGGCGGCGAGATTCCACCTGAGGCCGTTCCCGGCCTCATTGACGAGTTGCCCGTGCTCGCGGTCCTGGGAACGCAGACTGAACAGGGACTTGCCTTCCACGGCGCCGCAGAGCTGCGTGTGAAGGAGAGTGACCGCATCGCGGTGGTGGCCGAGAATCTGCGGCGCATGGGCGCAGAAGTCGAGGAGTTCCCCGACGGCTTGCGCGTCGCGGGCCAACAGAAGTTGCGCGGGGCGGAGATCGAAACCCGCGGCGACCACCGCATGGCCATGGCTTTCACGGCCGCCGGGCTGATTGCCGACGGCCCAACCATCATTCGCGACAGCGCCTGCGTGGATGTTTCCTTCCCGGATTTCTTTGAAACCCTGGCGAGAGTGACGGCGTAAGAAGCGGCGTGATTTCGGGGCGCGGCGTTCGCGTGCGGGGATTCTGCCGCCGCAAGGCCGTGGAAGCTGAAGGAGGTGGTCTGCCTTAGAGAAAATCAGGACTGGGCACAGAGTCGTCGCTGGGCACTTATCCGCATCCAGTTGAGTACGGGCTTGCTCACCTTCGTGCTCAGATGCACGTTCACCCAGCGCACGCTCCGGACGAAACTCCGTTGCCAGGGCGAGCCAGGCTTGCAGGCGTCAAGTTGTGGCGGCTGCGGCACCGCGCGGGGATGGACCCAGGCTGTTTCCTCATCTGCGTCATCGGCGGCGCCGGCAGAGGGAGCTTTCGGAGGCGAAGGCGCTGCTGGGGCGGGCGGCCGCGCCCCCTGGCGCGTGATCTGCACGGTTCCGTACGACGTGGTAAGGCGGACGGCAGGTCCACCCTTGCCGAAGGTTCCGCTGATGGTGGGCGTCTCGCCCTCCTTGTTGACGGTCAGACCCGGGAAATCGCAATCCACATTGCCGTGCCGCGAGCTTGCGTCGATCTGAAAGCTGGATTTGGCGGGCAGTTCCAATTCGATTCCGCCCTTGTTCACGTCCACCTCAATGGGTTGCGTGGGTGGGACAGTGGTTCGCAGACGCACATCACCGTTGGTGGTGGCGATGCGGACGCTGTGCCTGAAGTCTTCCAGGGTGATGTCCTTCTGTTTCGTCCGAATCTCGAACGGTCCCTCCACGCCGGCAGCGTCGAGCGAGCCGAGCTCCATATTCAGGTGGCCGGTGAGTTTCTGCACGGTCAGATCGGTGCGGGAAGAATTGAAGCGCACGGTCTGGGTGACGTTCTTGAACTGCATGGAGCCGCCGAATTCGCCGCTCACGCTCACCGCCCCCGTGACGCCCGTGGCCTCGACGTCCCGGCCCCGGCCGTCCACATCGACATTGCCCTTGACGTCGCGAATTTCGGCGGAGCCACCGGATTTGTGGATGCGCACCAGGCCTTCGACATTCGCCAGGCGCACGTCCCCACTCTTGGCGGTGAGGGTCTGCTCTCCCTTCAGCCCGTCGACGACAAGGTTGCCGTGGTCGGTGGTAATTTCTGCGGCGGTGCCTTTCGGCACCCGCAAGGTGACATCCAGCCGGACGTTGCGCCCGCTGTTGGGAAGTGAATCAAGATTGGTTTGCAGCAGATAGCGCCCGGCCTGCTCGACAAAAGAGATTTGCAGGGCATTGTCTGTCTTCTTGGCATCCTCTTCATTCGCCGCGCGAATCGTCTTCTTGATTACGGCCTCGAGGGTGTTCTGGTCGGAGCCGTGCACTTCCACGTCGCCGCGGCGAATAACCACCAGCATGCCCGACTGCGGCTTGGCGGCCTGCGACAGCGTCTGGGTGTAGGTGTACGATTCCAGGAAGACGTTGGCAAAGTCGTCGTCCACCTCAATCCCCATAGCCTCGGGCCAGTGCTGCCAGGGGTTCAACACGATCTTCGAAAGCAGGGTGCCGAACGCCAGTATCAACACCAGCAGAACCACTTCGCTGGCTGTGAACAGGGAAGGGGGAGCCGTTTCCGGGTGGGCGTGCGCCTGGAGGTAGTCCATGAGCTTCGAAAGGCCCCAGAAGATAATCAAAATCGGCCAGAACTTCGCAATGATGTGCCAGGGGCGAACAGCGGGGTTGAAATTGTTATAGAGGAAGATCGCGCCCACGGCGATTAGCGTCAGCGCCCAGAAGATCGATCCCCGACGATATCCGTAAATGCTCATTGCAGCCTCCCCTTACTCCTGCTGGTTCCCTTACAGTCTCGGCCCCTCCGGCGGGCGCGGCGGCCGCGACGACTCCACCAGCTTCAACACGCCAACTATCACCAACAGTACCGGCCAGGTCTTCCACACATTCCACCCCGGTACGAACTCATGAAGGAGGAACATCACCCCGAGGGTGATCAGGATCACCGGCCAAACCAGGCTGGCCCGGTGAGCACGGGCTGGCAGTATTGAATGGTTCATGTAACGCTCCCTCACTTCTTGCGGCCGCTGCTGGTCAGGCGCGTGCCGGCGGCATCGGCCGGCTACTCGCCCTTCCGGAGCCGCGCCAATTCAAGTTCCAGTTCCTGCATCTTGCGCTGGTGTTCCAGCTGCTCCAGGTGGAGCTTCTGCTGGACCTCCAGCTCCCGGTCACGGATCTTCGCCAGCTTCACGATGGCCACAATCAAGACCACCATAGCAAACGCAGCCAGTGGAATAATCACGGGTGCCTCCGGGTTTGATTTCTGTCCAACACTCCTGCCTGCCGGTGAGCGGCCGGGCTAGGCGGGCCTTTCCGGGGCCTGCCGAGCCTTCGTTTTTTCCAGTTCCAGCTCCAGCTCCTTCATCTTCCGCTGGTGTTCCATCTCCCGAATGCGCATGTCCTGGTGGTATTGCAGCTCCTTCTCACGCGCCTTGAACCAGAAAACGATGCCCACAACGATGATCACCATCAACATCCCCGCGATGGGGATCATGAACGGACTGAACGGCATGAATCCCATGTGTTGCCTCCGACTCTCGAGGTACCCACCTTAAAGAGTTTTGACAATGCCTTACGTGCCCTTGCTCACGCGCACTTTTTCCAGCTCGAGCCTGGCCTTCTCGATTTCCATCTCCTTCAGTTTGCGTTCGTGCTCCATCTCGTGCAGCCGCAGTTCCTGATGGGCCTGGAGTTCTTTCTCGCGCATCTTGGCAAACTGCGCGATGGCCACGATGATGACCACCATCACGAACGCCGCCAACGGGATCAACAACGGATTATGCAGATCCATGCCAGCCTCCTGAACGTTGTGAAACTCGGCTACATGCTAAGCGGGCCGGGGAAATCGGTCGGTCCCTGCTTGGATGCCCCGGGCGGCTCGGAGCCGGGCGGCGGCGCGCCGTGCCGACCCATACGCCTTTGCAGCAGGGCCAGCCCGATCAGAATCAAGAGTACCGGCCAGAACTTTCCCACGTGCCGGAACACGGGTACGCCCAAGTTGTCGAGCAAGAACAACGCGCCCATCCCGATGAGCAACACGGCGCCGATGGGGGCATTCATTTTCATATCGCCCAAACCGAACCACTCTTCCGCTGGCTGCCCGAGCTGTTTACGTTTGGCCGTCTGGTAAGAGTCAATCACCATGTAGAAGTAGAACGCCGCCGCGCCGATCCCAAACACCGGTCCCATGTTTTCCGCGCGATCGCCCATCGCGATAAGGGAACCGAAGATCAGCACCTGGACAATGGCTTTGACCACCTGACCGTTGTAGATGGCGCCCACGCCCGGAATAAAACCCAGGGCCAGCGCGACGCCGGGGTTCGGGCCTCCGCTGGGGCCGTACAGGGGCGGCAAGGCCGGCCCCTGAAGGCGCGCGGCCAGGCAGTTCTCGCAGTAGGCCATGCCGCGCACTTCGTGCCGGCATGCGCCGCACAAAGGGCGTCCGCACTGCCCGCAAAAGGCCACGGAATCAACTGAAGGGTGGTTGACGCATTTCATGGGGATGGGCTCCTTCCCTTAACGACCATTTTGGTAACTACGCCAGTCGAGCTGGCGGCGGCTGTCATCAAGCCCTGCACGGAAGCGAGTTGTGTTGCGCCGGGCACGGTGCGATCGGTCGAACCTCCCGGCGGGGCTTCCGGTTTCGGCGCTTTTTGCTCCTGCTTGCTGGGTTCAGAGCGCAACTGTCGGAGGCGCGACTCGATTTCGTAAACCACCCGGAGGTCGTAGTAGAACTTCTCCACGCGCGCGTAGAGCAGATGGCCGGTGCGATTGGCTTCGTAGAACCATGTGCGTGGGTTCAAATCCGCCAGCGTAAGTTTCCTTAGATTGAGCCCCGCGGCGTTGATGATGATGGAAAACGAAAAGATCGCCATCGCCACCGCGTAAGCCAACCGTGGTTGGGTTGCGGGCCGGAAGAACGCAGCCAGTTGCTCACGGAAGGTCGGTTTCCTCTCTCCCACTGTCGCCCGCATGATCTTCGCGACGAGCCAAGGAGCAGGCTCCACGTCCTCGGCGGAGTGGCAGAGTTCCATCACGTGCTGAAGGTCGCTGAGGAGTTCGCGGCAGGGGCCGCATTCCCTCAGGTGCTCCTCCACCTGGACCCGGCGGACCGCATCCAATTGGCCCTCCAGGTACTCGCTCGCCAGATTTTCCAGCTCCAGGTGCGTCATGATCTGCCTCCCGCCTTAGCGGGGCCTTTCATTCCTTCCATACGCTTTACGACCCGCGCTAGTTCCAATCTTCCGCGATTGATTCGAGATTTTACTGTCCCCTCCGGAACCCCCAGGACTTGGGCGATTTCGTCGTAGTCCAGGTCTTGGAGGTCACGCAGGACGACGGCTTCCCGGAGGTCGGGCGAAAGCCTGTCCAGCGCCCGCTGCAGCAGCTCTTTACGCTCGCGGGACTCTACCTGCGCCACCGGCTCGACGGTGGGGCTGGGCTTCTCTTCCATGCCGCCCACCTCGTCCTCCAGGGATGACGTAACCCGGTCCTTCTTCGTGCGGCGATAGTGGTCCACTAGATGGTTGCGTGCCACCCGCGCCAGCCACGTCGGGAACGTGCCCTGCGCCCCGTCAAATGTCTTCAGCGTCTGAAAAATCTTGATGAAGACCTCTTGCGTCAGGTCTTCGGCTTCACTCGGTCGCCCTGTAAACCGGTAGCAGAGGTTGTAGATCTTGCGGGTGTGATTTTGGAGCAAGGCCTCCCAGGCGGAGTTATCGCCCCCCAAACAGCGTTTCACCAGTTCCGGATCGTGTTCCACTCGGCCTCGTCCGCAAGAAAACAAGGGCTGGACTTATTGTCCGACCGCTTGCAACTTGCCCCAAGAAACTTGGCGGGCATTGTAGCAGAACCGGCCCCCCCCGTACGCCCGCCGCGCAATTCTGCCTGGCGTATGATTACTACCAAGGGTGGACACTCCGGAAACCTGCGTGGAGCCAGCGACGCCCTCGAGCGCCAACGACGGCAGCCTCGTGGGCTACCTCTACCGTAACACCCTGAACCCGGCGCTCCAGCACAAGGCGGCAGCGCAGACTCTGTGCACTTCCAACTCTGCGGTGGTTTCCTCTTGTGGGGAAAAGGGCCGCGGAGTTAAGCCCCAACTGCGCGCTACCTTGCTGGCCGAGTTCGCGCGGTAGGGGATACCCAAGTGCGGGAACAAGGCGAACCGTATCGTACTCGAGAACAAAGCTGGTAGCGGGGTGATCTCAGTAGCCAGTTCCCAGTTGTCGGTTGCCGGAGTGTGGCGCACTCCGTCAGCGAGCGGAGTGCGGCTTTCCCGTGTGTCCATCGTCACGGCGACTGCCGCGCGCGAGGTGCGAGTTGCTACATATGCGACTTGACCGCAGAGGCAACTGCGGTCACAATTCGAATCGCGTACCCCGACGCGTCGGGGTACGCGCCACCCGCGACAGATGAGTTCACGGGCGGACACTGGCCCATAGCGGAGTGCGCCGATAGGGGCTCGCAGTAATCTACTGGGATTGGCCGGGATGAAAATAGCGAGGATGGCCGGGCATCCAGGAGTCTGGTATAACTTCGTGACCAACCGTCCCCAAGCAGTAGCGACCGCAGACCT
>Ga0315282_10008034_pt1 | contig 17161 bp, 15 predicted proteins | sample YL17G07_20_MG_FD_203693 | JGI IMG/M metagenome (GOLD analysis project Ga0315282, IMG submission 203693) | Sediment microbial communities from Yellowstone Lake, YNP, Wyoming, USA - YL17G07_20 | ecosystem: Environmental > Aquatic > Freshwater > Lake > Sediment | place: USA: Wyoming | collected... | reverse complement strand
CCAGAAGTGAGAATCTTGTCCGTACTTGTAATAGAAGAATATCGCGCGGATTTTCTTGGTCTGAAGTCCGCTGTGAACGCCAAGCGGGATCTGATCGAGTTCCTCAATCGCCCTTTGTCTTTGGAAATCCTTGAGCGGCTGGTAGAACTTCTCCCCGCCTCCGAAGGCGCTAGTCTCAAGCTCCTCGAAGATGGTGGCATCCTTTTTCAAGATGCGCCTGATTACGCCGAACACCTTGGGGTGAATAGTCTCTCCCAAGATTGTCTGGTCAAGCCCGACGGACTCATCAATGTCGATAATCTTGTTTTGGAGTATCTGTACTAGTCTGAGAAGTTCCTCAAGCTCGTCTTCTGGAAAGAAGTTGTATACGAAAATCTGCTTGTAAGGCGATCCAATCCTGTCTATTCTACCGGCACGCTGAATCATGCGAGTTGGATTCCAATGCAGGTCATAATTGATGACGAACTGCGCAGACTGTAGGTTCATTCCTTCCGAGAGGACATCCGTGCTGATGAGAACGTCAATCTTCTTGGCGAGGAAATCATTGACGAGGTCTTCCCGTTTTGACGGCGGGGTTGCGCCGGAGATTTTCTCTATTTTGAGATTCGCAAAATCGGCTGATTTTGAAACTTGCTCATGGATGTAGTCCAGCGTATCAGCGTAATATGTGAAGACGATTATCTGCCCCTTTGCGGCCAGTTCGTGCAGCCTCTTCTTGAACTCCAACAGCTTGGCATCATCTTCCGGTCTGATGACATTGACTTTGGCCAAGATTCCTGTGAATACGGTAAGGTCCTTGTTGATGTCGTTGAACAGTTTGTCAATGTTGTATTCGTCAGGATTGAAATCGGACAGTGTCTCGATATACTCCTCCAGTTCTTCGTCGACGCTCATCAGGTACCGATTGAATGCTTCCTTGGTGAGGAGCTTTCCTTGCTTCAAATGGTCCTCAAGCGCGTGCAGAAAATCGATGTGTTTCGAAACACTCTTTCTGAATGCTTCGACGCTGCTTTCAAGCCTCTTGAGCATGATAGTCCTGAATATGCCTTCAAGGGCGATCATCCGTCCGAGCGCCAGCTGCTCCTCCATGCTGAGCTTCTCAGCCTTCTTGTATTCGAGGAGGCGGTAGTACGCCATGGTAAGCTCTTCAGTCAGTGCGTGTGAAATCGTCTTGTACATACCTTTGTATGTTGAACCGAGATGGTAGCTCATGTTTTCCAAACGTCGTTCCGGGAAGATTACCTTCTTTCCGTTTACAGTAGCGTCTGGGTAGTTGCGCTTGATGTAGTCACGAGTTCGTCGGATCGAGATTTCGTTAAGAAGGTCATTGAGCAGTGTAGGATTATCCTTTTTCTCAGCGATTTTGAAGAATTGGAAGAGGTCGGCTATGTTCTCTTTTACAAATGCCTGCCTGTCCATCGTTACTAGGAGCATGATTTGCCAGTACAGGTCCCATATTGTGTTGTTGATTGGTGTCGCGGTGAGAAAGAGTATGTACGGTCTCTTTCCTCCCTTCGAGATGTTGTCCTTGACGAGTGTGAAGAGATTCTCCCATCGGTTCGAGAGGGGATTGCGAAAGTTATGGCTCTCGTCGACCACGATTAGCCCTATGTCAGTAAGGTCTCCGCCAATCGTTTCTTTTGCTTTCTTCAGGAAATCCTGCGATGCCAGCTCTTCTTGTGAGAGGATGCTCTCAGTCAAGATGAGGTTCTTGGTTTCCTTTGACCACATGCCTCGGAGCTGCGCCGGACAAATGACAAGGAATCTCTTGCGTCGGTAGAAGCCGAACTCCTCGATGACTTTCTTCGCTATCCAGGTCTTACCCAGCCCTACCGAATCAGCGACAAGAATGCAACGATACTTCTGAAGTCTGGAAAATACCCTTCCTACGGCGTCCTCCTGAAACTCTGTGAGTTCTACCTTCGATTCTGGAAGTCCCTTCGGCTTTTCCTCTTCCTTACGGATGTCCCATTTCTGAAGTTCGTAGAGGACTTTGATGTAGAGCTGGTATGGTGTGTATGCTGTGGTTCCGAATCGGGAATCTTCTAGGAGCTTGATGAGCTGGTCTTTGAAATCCTCTGCGTCGGCCCAGAACTTCTCAAACCACTCCTTTCTCGTATAGACAGCTTCAGATTCCAATCCGACGGAGTTGAGTTCTGTGTTGTGCGTCAGCCCCGCAGCGGTGAAGTTTGAGGAACCGATAATGACGATGTTGTCGAAGATGTATGCCTTGCCGTGGAGAAAATCCTTCTCGTAAAGCTTTACTTCAACACTTTTTCGGCGGAGAAATTCGATGAGGCTCTTGACGTCACCCTCTTTCTCTTTGGACAGCTCAAATCCTTCTACCTCTTTTTGAAGTTCCTCTAGCAATGCATCGCCCAACGTTCGCTCGTTGCCAATTTCGGGAGCCTTGCCTAACAGCAACCTGAAATGTGGAACTCCGTTCAGCTCATCTTTGACCATGGTGTAGGCTTGGATGTTGAAAAATGCCGTCGCGATGTCAAGCTTAGATTCAGGTGCGGCCTTCAGAATCTGTTTGAGAAATACGACCAGTTTCTTTCCTTCACTGTTGTCAATGATTTTGTGTGGAATCAGCATCATGTCAGTCTAATCCTTTGATTTCTTGAGGCTTTCGGCTTTGTCAAGCCGTGCCTTGACGAGCTCGCACACGGACCAGTAGACTTCCTTACGCTCCTGGTCGGTTAACCCGAGCATATCAAAGATAATGTCGTCCAAATGTTTTCTATCGGGAACAGGTTTCGGATTCTGGTCGCGGACGGGTCTGTTAGGATCAATACCACATTCTTCAAAGATTGTCCCTAGTTCTCTTGAAGCTAACTTATTGAACGCCGATTGAAGTCGTCGACATATTTCCGGGCCAATTGAAGGGACGTCAACAGTCAGTGTATTTCGTATCTCGTAGGTCTGCATCTTCATCAGTCCTCCACCGAAGTTTGCACGTCCTTGAATGTTTGTGAACAGAGCAAACAGGGTCGAATTCAGTACCGCACAGAGTTCCTTTGGGCCCTTTGAAGGATGAACTTGCTGGAAATTATCGATGGCGAATATCGGCTCATCAGAATAGTAGCAGCGCATTAGATCGTTTACTAGATAATTGCAGTTTATTTGTGATGGATGTTTGTTCCCGAGGTTCCACCATTCTTTTCGGTTCTTGAGTGTTTCGAGTCTATTATAGCCCGTTACGACGTGTCCCTTGTTCGCTCCGCTCCTTATCTTGACCTTCTGTCTTTCTCCATCCAAGATGTATTTCAGCGCATTTGTTCCGCTAAGGGACTTCTTGACTTTCGTGCAAAAGAACACATAATTTGACAGAAGCGTCTTTGAGACCAGAACGCCCCTCGATTCTTTCGGCGTAATCAGAATCAGCTTCAAGAACTCTCTCTCAATTTTTAGTGTTGAAGCCTCTTGCTTGCTCAGGATGAAAAATTCGTTGGCTCCAGTAGTTATTCCCCTGTTAACCTTAGCGATGCTTCCCATCTTTGTGAGCGTCGCTTTGCCTTTCTCAAGTATCGTGAAGAAAATATCTGGCGCCCTTAGGTACTTTCCACCCCATTTGTTTCCCTCGTATTGTCCTCGTCGGAACCGACCCTCTTTCACGTCATCATAATCCTCCGGATATTCCCAACCTTCCGCGAGAAGTTCCCTTTGCGATGCAGAAAACACTCGATAGTCCGGACTGTTCTCAATCTTATCAATGGTTTCTATGGCATGCAGAATCTTTGAAGTCGTAACTTCTTCGAATGGTTTCTTGAACATAACAAACTTGGCAATGTGGGAGAGAGCGGGCCACATATTCGCTGCAACTTTCAGGTAACTTTCGGGACTTAGGAGGGAGGGCAAGTCTTCCTTCTGAGGCGCACCAAAGACTACGATCACTGTATTGATGTCGGCGTGAGCAAAACTTCTCTTGGGATTATCGTAGATTCCCTTGACTGGGGCGTATTTCAGCAGGAACTCTTGCAACTCAGCGCCATAGTCAACGTCGAGCCACGAATTCGACGTTATGAAACAAAGCGTTCCCTTGCTATTGAGCAGAGCGAGACCGTGGAAATAGAAGTACACGTAGTAATCACTTTTCTTATCTATTTCAGGCACAATAGGCAAATGTGACTTGACAGACTCAATCAGTTTTTCCTTGTATTCCTGTTTCTCATCGCGGGAGACTTCGTTTCTTGGTTTTGTAGGTGGCGCAATGTCCTCTTGTCGGACATAGGGCGGATTTCCGATAACGATGTCAAAGCCGCCTTTCTCGCCAAAAATCTCAGCGAATCCAATCTCCCACACGAAGGGTTTCTTCTCTGGATCGTGGAATGTTCTCTCTATTTTTCCCAACATGCCGACTTCGTTTTCAATCTCAATTAGCCGGTCCTTGAGTGGCTGGAGTTGCTCGGGCGGAGTCTTTACAACATTTCCATAGAGGTCCTTCTGAACGCCCTTTTCCAGTTCTTGGAGCTTCTTGGAAAGCTTGGTGTTCTCGTCTGAGAATGCGGCAACTCGGTCTTTGATGACTTCCGCAAATATCCGAATTTCCTCGGTTTCCAAGTCTTCTTTGATCTTGAATTTGGCTGTGGGGTCGTTGTTGAAGTACTTCTCCTTCTCGTCTTGAGTTCGAGCAAACGTTGTTTCAATTTGGGCCCTATGGCGGGATCACGGACATGAAGGTTGATGCCGCCAATCTCTTGCACAAGGGAATCACCAATCCTCAGATTCATGTTGAGGTTCGGCAACAGTGGGTGTGCTTTCATGTCTTCGGGTCGCAAATCTGACTCGACGATAAGCTGGAGCTACATCCTCAACTCAGCCGCATGAACAGCCCAGGGCATAACATCGACGCCGTATAGAGACCGCATGATGATTTTGTTCTTCAGCTCAAAGTCGGTGAGATCACGCTTCATGTGTCGGTAAATGATGCGGTAGAGTTCAGACAGCACGTTAACCATTCCTACTAGAAAAGCACCGCTCCCACACGCTGGGTCAACGACGGAAAGATTGTCTAAGAGGTCCTCAAGGTCGTACCAGAGACCTTCCTTCTGAAGGAAGATCTCTGCTTTCTCTTTGTCTTCATCAAACACAAACTCGTACAACTTCTCTTTGGGAACCTGTGGCATGTGGTTCGCAAGGTATTCGACAAGGGCTCGCTTGCACATGAATTCCACTTCGATTCGAGGCGTGTAGAAGATTCCCCAAGCCCCTCGGAGGTCCTCTTCGCGTTCATACGACGATTCGGCCACATTGGCAAGCGATTCATAGACATACCCAATCATTTGTGGGTCTACGGCGACTTCCGCGTCCAGTAAGTCTTCTCTGATTGTGAAATTGTATCGCTCGAAGAACTCAAAGACACCTTTGAAGAGCTCGTCGCTGATTCGGACCGAGAGATTGTCGAGGTCACCTTTCCTAAACAGGCCTCCGTTCAGGTAGGGGGCATCGCGAAAAACTTTCTTGACATCATCAGGAAGGGGCGTGTTGTTTCTGAACCTGTTGTTGAATGCCTCGAAGAAGACAACCGTAAGCCAGTTGCTGTAGAATGAATCCTTCGCGGCCTTTCCCGTGTTCCGCTCAATCAGATATCTTTTCCACAACCAGCGCATGAACTTCGGGTCGTTCTTAAGCCACCGTTTCTTTGAAACAAAATAGATGAACATTATTCGGTTGAGCAATTGCAAGGTGAACTCATGGGCGTCCTTTGTTGCGATCTTCTGTTTGACAACAGTGCTTCGTACCTTGAAGAAGGTCTCCTGATAGTCTAGGAAGAACCGCTCCGTGACTTTCTCCACATCAAAAGCTTGGCGCCATTTCTTCCATAGGTCCCTCCAGGACTCTTCGCCCTCGAAAGCGATTTGGACGATGGTTTCAAGGTCTGTATAGTAGAGGTCATCCTTGTCGAGCACGAGCTTTGATATCCTGAGTTTGTGTTTGCCGGTCTCGACGCGCTCATAGTCGGGAAGCACAAAGACAAGCTCTTCGTAATCAGAAGTAAGGATGAGAAGGAACCGAAGGTATCGATCTGCGAGAACCTTGGTCACGTATTTGAGAAAAGTGTGGGACGTTGTGGTGGTTTCCATGAGGAAGATGGGGAGATCCTTCTCGTAGCTGAATACCGTATAGATAGCCTTGATTTTCTCGCGTTCTTCCTTCTTGAACTCGAATTCGCTGATATCTCTCTTGTATGAGGAGTCAAAGAGCTTGTCGTCAGGGTACTTGAGGAGCTGGAATAGCCGGTAGATGTCATCCGCAGAGGCTATCTTCGGGATGAACCCCTTCGCTTCCTCTTTGAGGCTCGACTGGACCACGTTGGCACCGGTTTCCATCTTCTTCATCACATCATCTGTCAATTTCCACGGACAATGTTGCTTTGCCGCTGGCACCCAGAAGGCTACCAGCGACTCCACTCTCGCAGCGATTGACTATCGTTGAGGGCTCGATGTCTTTGATCTCGATCATGCACGACGACCCCTGAGGTCAGAACGATTCTTTCGACAATTGCGCCTCTCCTCCTGCCCACGCACATCGAGCACAGATCTGTTCGACGTTCGGAGATCGTGTCTTCGGGTCGGCTGAGCCTCCGAGTTGTCCGTGTAGGACTCCATAAGCCTGACGATTATGTTCTCGTAGGTCTCGTTCTTCGTGCCGAACTCTGCCAGCCTGTCCCGAGTCTTCTTGCTGAGCTTGACCGTAGTGATGCCGCGCATAAGTATACTTGGTATGCGTGAGTATAAATAGGTTCGAACACCCATGTGTCCAACAGATCGGACCCACCTTGTGGCTGGGATTTCCAAAGATAAATGCTTGCAGGACAACTACTATTCTGTGCATGCAAGTTGGTCTAGTCGAAGGGTGATGCCGTGATCACGGAATTGGACGCGAATTCGGCGGAGGAACTGATTGGCAGAGGATTCGAGTCCTCCGACCTTGACTATAAACAGGATTTTGACGATTCCATTGGCGCTTGGATGGAGCTGGCGAAAGATATCTATGGCATGGCGAACAACGGCGGCGGCTCTATCGTATTCGGGGTGAAGGACGGCTCCTTTGAGCCTCTAGGGCTTGATGTGACTTTTCAGAAGGATACGCAGGACTGGGTTGATAGAGTTTCCAAGTGGGCAACCGGCAAGGTCAGCCTGTCCTACATCGAACATGTGAAGCGAATCAGTGGCGTGGATAGGAAGTTCCCTATTCTGTGCGTCCATGGTTCCGTAGGTTCTCTCGTAATCCCGAAGACCGATGGCCGCCACCTTCTGAAGAGCGGGGAAGAGAAGACAGCATTCAGGCAGGGCGTAATTTACACACGAAGAGATACGAGCACCGTCCCAGTCAGCGGGAACGAATTCTGGCACCTATTCTGGGCACTACTGAAGAGAACTGCCGGAAAAGGCGGCGCTGAAGCCACACCCCTCGAAGTAATCTCTGTTCTCAGTAAGAAAGCGGAGCCCGACATTGTCGAAGAGATGCTTTGGTTCAATCTGTTCCCTGTTGTTGAACTTCCAGACTTCATCTATGTCGCTGACACTGATATCCGGGATCCCAGAGACATCTATGAACGCATCAATGAACAACTAGGCTTCGGAAAGCGGCGCGTCGACGTGCCATCCTTCATGCTGGCAGACAAGAGAATCTACTCTTTCTCTCCGCTAGACAACGAGAATCCCTTGACCCTCTGCGCCATCTCGGCCAGCCAAGCTGTTCCGACAAGATCTTGGCTCGATGACGAAACGCAACATCAGAAGCTTGTGATGCTCCTCAACTATAACCTGAAGGACTTGTGCAGGAAGAAAGGTTTCTTCTACGACAGAAGGCGAGACAGATTCTTCATGAAATACACCGGCGGCCCAGTTCCCGACATCACGTGGAAGCCCTACCGGAAGACCAGCACCAGACAGCTTGTATACGTGCGAGTCAACAGCCAGGGGGAGCTTCTGTACTGCGAGCATTTCGGCGGAAGGTTGCGATTCATCATTCTGGGAAAGGGAGTATATCTTGTCATTGAACCCATTAGGGTTCTCACAGAAGACGGGGAGTTCCCACTTGATCAGAGGCGCAACGTAAGAATCCACACCAAGAGGAACTTTCTCTATCACAACAACAATTACCTGTATGACATGAAGCTTTGGTTGCAGATTTTGGCTGGCAACAGCCAGGAGATTCTTCTCGGCAGCGACTCTGGCAGAATAACGGTCTCCGTGCTGCCGATGAACTCGAAAGCGAGTTTCGGCGTGCTCGACGACCAGTATACTAGTGAGGACTTCCTCGATGCTCTGAAGTCTGAGCCGTTCGAGTATTCGATAAGCTACGAGGACATAGAGGAGTACAATCCTCTTACTGAGTCCTCTCTGGAGGAGTGAGTATGCAGCTCCCGAGGTTTCAACCCACAGTAAGACATCTGGACGAGCCCCATATCGAAGTTGGTGAGGGCGTTGCCATACCGGAACCGAAAATGGGTTGGACGCTCATCGGACCGCTTGGAAGCCAGTCAGCAAGCTATGAGATCAAGCTGGGGCTAATTGGTGATGCAGAATCGCTTGAAAGAACCAGGGAGCTGCTTGAAAGGCTGAATCATACGACGTACGGCAAGGACAAGAGTTTCCTTCATGTTGATTTTCCCGGTCTTGACAGATTCCGCACCAAGCTTACAGTCAAGTGGACCGCTCAGATCGACGGGGATGATGTAAAGAAACAATTAGAACACACAGGCTCGTTTTCCGAGAGAGTGGAGATAGCGGCACGTATTATCAAAGAGAAGATCAAGTCACTCGTGGAAAGAGATCCCCAGCCCGATGTGCTGATTCTTGCCTATCCGAAGGCTGTCGATCACTATTGCATCGAAGGGGCAGTAGGTCGAAGAGGCATACCGCGGAAGACTGCTCTTGAGAAATTCATCGAACGGATGAGGGCACAGCACATAACGCTCGACCACTTCTTCGGCACGAAGCTCCCTGAGAAGCCGTACCGGCCCGTCGACCTGAGAGCTGTGGTCAAGGCAATTTGCATGGAATACAACGTGCCCATCCAAATCTTGCGCCCCTATACGACTGAACCCTACGACCCCGACCAGCCGAAGCGGGAGGATGATGCTACAACATTCTGGAATCTCATCGTTGCTTTGTTTTACAAGGCAAACCGCTTGCCGTGGCGAGTCAGAGGGCTGATGCAAGACACATGCTATCTCGGCATTTCATTCTTCCGTGACAGAGGCGATAGCGCCAACGTCAAGACAGCCCTGGCACAGGTGTTCTCGCTGGATGCTGAAGGTTTTGTCTTCAAAGGTGAAAGAGCCCTGATCGATGAGAGCAACTCTCCGCATGTTTCCAGAGATGAAGCGACAAAGTTGGTGCGATATGCAATAGAAGTCTACAAGAGAAACAAGAACTGTCCGCCGAATCGCGTCGTGGTTCACAAAACATCCCGTTTCGACGACGATGAGATGAACGGTTTCAAAGCAGGGGCCGAGGGCGCACATGAATTGGATCTAGTGGCATTCGGAACAAGGAATGTCAAGCTAATCAGATGGGGCCAACATCCCCCGGCCAGAGGGACTTTTGTCAGACTCCCTGACAAGAGCGTGCTGCTGTATACGTTTGGCTATATCCCATACTTGGGTGTCTATCCAGGGCCCCACATTCCCTCCCCATTGGAGATTTTGGAACATCATGGAGATACGCCCATCGAGACCATCTGCAGCGAGATTCTTGCGCTCACCAAGTTGAACTGGAACAACGCAAAGTTCTGCACCAAAGCTCCCATAACAATCGGCTTCGCTCGGCGCGTGGGCAACATACTCAGGGAGGCACCGCCTGGTACCAAGGTCGGAGACAGGTTCAAGTTCTATATGTGAACTAGCGCATAGAGCGTGTCTCCTTCTAGAATGTCATATAGTAGCAAGAATTCCGTATCAGACCCGTTGAACGCCTCTCAGAGAGACTCTGCCCAAACTCAGGTCGGCATCATATCTTGAAGCTGAAATCCGGTTGAAACTTCTGCGCTCTGACCTCGGCAATTCGATTCTCAGCAACTTCAGCCGTTATGATTCTGTCCTTCTTGCATTCGCGATAGAAGCTTCTTGCCCACGAGTTGCGCCCAACCATTGTTTTGTCATAAAGCAAGTATAGCGAGGACAGGATGTCAAGGGCAAATCTCCTGTAGACGTCTTGTTTGGAAAAGGATTCGATCTTGAACCGTGAAACCTCATCTAGCTTGTCCTCTACGATGTCTCTTGCGAATCTTGCGATAATCTGAAGATCTGACAGATTGGAAGTCTGTATTGCCTTGCCGCGCCAAGCAGCAGCGGCCATATCACCGACATCGCTGACTAGGACATCCTTGGCGTACTGAGCATCTCTCACACCAGCTACGATACATGATAGTCTCCTCACTATGCAGCCATAGCAGTAGCCACACTGTTGCGCTACTGGATGATTCGCAAATTGTGTGCTGATACATGAGTTCGTCTTCGGAATGGCGTCCCTGACCTCACAGAGAGAAACCACCTCCGCCTTGGTCAAGTCACCGAATGGCTCATAGAACTCAAAGTCCAAACCGTACGCTTCCCGCAGCAAGGACTTGACCATCTTGATGAGCATGGGATGCGTCGTCAAAGTCACCTCGTCCAGCGCTGAGAACTGAGGCAAGTACATTGTTTGGCCAGTTTCAGAAATGACCACTTTGCTCGTATTGTGCAGATGCGCTGTCATGGCTCCAAATACAAGGTACACCAGCCCACGAAGTTGTTGAAGCCCAGAGTGCCCACGTTGAATTGTAACTTGGCGGACCGGAATCTTTCTGGCATTGAGGAAATTCGTCTTCACGAAATCAACTCGTTTTGCCATTGTACTGTCGTGAGAGACAAAGACTCCGGCAGTCGGTCCCATTTTCTTGTGCGCGTGCGTGATTCCTGAGAGACTGTCAATCCCTCCCGAGAACAATGAACAACAACCATACTTCCTTTCCACATGCTTCTCAGAAGGTCTGGGTATCTTTCTCTTCACGCCGAGCATCCTTACCTGCGGTCTGACCTTCAGCAAGAAAGAGACCATATCTTCAAGCTGTGCCTTGACATTCTTGCTCCTTAGCGATTCGTTTTCAACAAGAACAGTAACGGAACCGTCTAGCTTCGCACGCCCTCCTCTCAGCAAGCCCTCACAGGCAAACAGACCAGATGCGATGTAACCCAAGTCCAGCTCTAGCGAAGATGCATAGCCGTCCATCGGCCCGAAGTCAACCGAGACTCTTGCCTCGTTCGCCTCTCCTGACAGGTTCTTTCTGAGATAGAAATTTGAGGCAGGCTTCTCATCGAACTCGCGTGTTATGCATATGTCGGTCATTTGCTCACCCCAAACTTGTGCAGCGTCTCTCTAATCAGAACTTTCAGCTCCTTGTCCGATGGCTCTTTGGTCAAGTATCGTTTCTCCTTGAGTCTCCCCACGAGAAACTTCGCCATCTCGTTTGACTGCTTCTCGATTTCGCTTTCGATCTTGCGTTGTCTCTGTATCGGCTCAGAGAGATAGCTAGGCGTCAGCTTGGGATCGCTCTTGAATGCGGCAAGGAGCATGTCCTTGAATACGCGCGAATAGTTTGCAGTCATTATTTTCTCAAGGGTTTCTTCGTTCATTGCGGTAACACCTCATCCAAAGTGTTCCTGAGGGCTGTGGTCAGGATTCTGTCTTGGGCATCATCTGTGCTGAGACCAGCCGAGGTCTTTATCGTGGTCCACCCGATGTCCACCATGTTGTTGATGACCTCGCCTCTTGCCTCGCCGATGGCCATCTTCACCACTTGCTTGCCAGCCGCGACTGCCGCTGCATTCGGGTCGCCGGTCTTCTGGTATGCCTTGTTCGCTTCGTTCGCGATGTCATACGCAGCCTTCGAGACTCTGTACGTTGCCACGAGGGTAGCAATTGGCGGGCTGCTTGCAGCTAGCAAGTCGATGCCAGTCGCGACCACGATTCGTGCTGCCTTGTTCTCCTTCAGCGCAGTTTGTATCTCTCGTATCTTGGCCGTGGTTGCTCGGGATGGGCCGGCAGAGGCGGCAAACTTGCTGAAATCTCCTCCTCTTCTCGAACCCAAGTCTATCAACCTTCAGCATGTTGCCTAGACGAAGCTAGGCATCGAATGAGAACCCTCACAGACCCAACACACGTCGTGCAATGATTAGTGTTCTTGCCTTAAATTCCTAGAGGAACCGCGCAAGACTGACCAGAAACCAAGTAATCTCGTCTTTACTCAGGTCGAAAGCCAAACGACCTTCCATCGTCCCCACTTCTCATCTTTCCACTTCCCACTGTTGCACCTTGGAACTGCCTGAATTCGTGCAACGGCGTCGACGCCGATTTCCGCCAGCCTGCGCGCATGATGTGATGTTCTTCCATCTGTGTAGTTTTGTGTTTCTGGGAAAGTCGCTAGAACCAAATTCTGAGTTGATCCAACAACCTTACCCAGTTTCTGGGACACCTCCTCCTCGGTGGAGAAGTCCGCTCCGATTAGGTTCGTGCCTTCGCACAACATGGCAACGGGCTTCGCCGCAGCAGCTGCCTTCACGAATTCGTGTGTCATCTGCGACTTTGTGCCATGGGCCCGGAAGTCACCTGAGTAGATGACAGCACCTTCAGTAGTATGGACAACGAATCCGTAGGCGCCTGGTACCGAGTGATCTACGTGGGTGGGCTCAATCTCCACTGAGCCTACCTTCAGCTTGTCGCTCGTGCGGAATGTCCTAAACTGCAATCCTTCGAGATCGTTACCGAAACTCTTCGGGGTTATTTCCGCGAAAGCCTGCATGATGAGCGCCGTTGTCTCGCCACAGTGAACCGGGATCTCACGGTTAAGGAATGATATGTATGCTGAATGATCCGTGTGCGAGTGGGAAAGAAACACTGCATCTATTTCAGAACGTGTCTCATCAAATCTGTACACTCCAGGTATGTCGGGCAACAAGTCGAACTCAAGGAGGCCCCGTTCATCACGTGGCGAAAGCCAAGGTTCCGAATAGAACTTCGAACGCTCAACAAAATTCATCCCAAAATCGAGCAGAATCTTCGTATCCCTATCTTCAAGCAGTATCTTGTTGCCACGGATTTCCCCGACACCGCCATAGAACGTGAGCTTAACCAAGGAGCGCTCAACCGACAGAGTCTGACTATAGTCATCCGAAGGTCGATAAGAATGCTGTTAGGCGAAATAGCACGAAGGCCTCAAATCGACGATTGGAGGCTACAGAGTTGAGACTCAGATGTCAGAGTCTGCTTGGATATTCCAAGAAAGAGGTTCAGCTATCAAGGCGCTGGTTGAGAGATTCCTCGAGAAACCATACCATACTTCGTCGTGTGGCAGACGCGTCAACATTACAATCAGTGAACCTGAGACTTTGAATTGGCGTGCCCTACTCCTCTTCTCAGGTGTAATCGTGACGGTTCCAGCTTCATTGTTGATGTCAATCCACCTGAGGTTCCACGCCTCACCTGCTCGAGCTCCAGTCTCCTTCACTAGCTGGAGGTAGGCTGCGGTCTTCTTGCCTACACCCGAGATGAGTTGGTCAACTTCATTCTCCAGGGGGATGAATGGTAAGGTGTCGAAGGGGACGTAGCGTGGCTTATCAAATGGAATGTGTTTGTAGGCGTAGAACCTTACGAGATGCTGAGCAATCACCGCTTTGCGTCCGTCACTAACCTCTGCCATAGCTAGTGTCCCGTATCACAAATCCCTATAGTTATGATTCATGTTCAGCAGTTGGCTAAGTCCTGTTTTGTGCTCAGTTTCTGAGCGTGAGGGTTTGATTCAGCAAGTCACTTTTCAGGTGATTAGGTGTGAATCGGTGACGCACCTAATGGTCACCTAAATCGTTCAGGCTCGCAAGGTTCAATGCCCTTCAAAGGTATTTGTGCAAGGCTTTGCTCTTCTAGCCTCGAAGCAGATTGCCAAGCGTGGGAATAAGTAGACGTGACTACGAGAGACTATCAGCAAGAACCAAGACTCAGGCCGTCGCCTTGCTGGAAGATATCAAAGAACTGCTTCGGCCGCGTTTTTCGCTGCGATTCCTAGGACTAGAGGGTAGATGGAAAGATCTAAACCCGCCTCGCTTTCTGACACTGTCAGAGGATCACTACCAGCGATTGATTATGGGCTCAAGAGGAGTAACTTCACGTTACAAACGGGATTTGCTCGAGAAGATCACTGAACTGTACGGACTATCCAACCAACCGAGCAAGGAGTCAGGGCTGGAAAGATGGCTTGGAAACAGTCACAATTGAACAGGTCGGCTATCCTGTCTCCGTCTTTGTCCCGCTTGGGACCAAGAACCACCCAGACAAGATGGCCGCTGGGAGAAAGAGGGTTCAAACCCCACCCCCGGCGCATCGCATCTTTGATAGCCCACACGATTTGAAGAGTCGCCGTATCTGTCTTTGCCATGACTAGGACTGGCGAGCTTTCATGAGCCCCAAACTCGCCCAAAGTTGATGTGAACACTGCCGTGGTCGAAGGTACCTCTGACTGTTTCGGAACTACAATGATACCGTTTCCGTCAGGGAAAGGTTGGAGAGGAAAATCACGAAGATATGTCACAGTGCTAGTAGTGGAATACCAATAGTATCGGTAGGCGGCAATGGCGACTCCGTAACGTGCATAGACCGCTAATGCCTCTGCCCCATTCGGATTGCCCGGACTGGAATAGACGAGCACGTACAGGTAGGGATAATTCTCACCGTTGGACTGATGCTGCCATAGGGGCAGCCTGGTATCAAGACTCCAGACAGTTCCGTTCGGATGAACATCAAATGCGAAGCTGCCTGAGATCAGACCTGCCGAAGTCGTGTAGTATACGTTCGGATTCACAAACCAAGGATGGAAACCGAGGTAGGTCGAGTACCTGATCCCTGTGTTCGCCAATCGAACAATCACTGAGAATTCAGGAGGAGGAAGCTGCGACTGTTCATCGACGTAGGTCATGAACTCGCTCTCGAACTCGTCTAGGGAAAGCCCGAACGCATTCTCGAACTGTCTAGCGAAATGCTTGGTTGTGTGCCACTCCCGCAAGAACTTCAGGAAGGACGAGAATCCTCGCATCTCCATCAGCTTGGTCACAGCGACCAACGCTTCAGCATATTCCAAATCAAACTCGAAATCAGACTTCTGAATACGGTTCGACCATTCTGGTTCCGTCGATATGTCTCTCAGCTTGAACAGTTGTCCGCTGCGGTAAGCGTCCAAGACTGCCCCTCTTCTCGCATACCAGTAGGCAGCAGCGGCGTCAGGATACAATCGAGCCCTGCAAGCATTACCCTCGTATTCTGCCAAGCCCTCGTCAAGCCACTTAAAGGCGAACCGGGAATCTTTTCCGGTCAATGATTCGATCATTGTATGTGTGTACTCGTGACTGAACCCCCGCATGTCGAGTACAGGAGTCATGTACTGAGCCCAGTTGATTGGCATGGGAATTATTCCTTCCTTGTCGAAGAAGCTAGCCTGCTCCGTGACATGGCACGGAAGACCATTCACGAAGCCGCCGAACAAATCCGATAAGAACCATCCCCTCCGCCACATCCGAGCCTCAAAACGAAAGAACACACGAAATCTTGAGTTCGGACTGTTCCACATCGCCACAGAAGATCTTGCCTTCTCTGACACTTAGTCCTAGTTCGACCAGTGTTCTGGCGACTTTGAGGCGGCTTGGGTAGTCCTCGAGGCGATGGGATATTTGTCCCCACATTTGTACTTCAACGTACAGAATAGTGCTATGAAGCTTTAAATCCAACGTTGACCTACTCGGCGCCCCAATTCGGAGGGCAAATCCGATGACAGGTGACCGCGTTTGGACGGCAGACAGCCAACAGCTGCTTGACTGAACCTCCGTTCGTGAACGAAGACCCCGTCGAGACGACCTCCGAAATGTTCCGGTGAAATCAAATATCGAATAGAAACCAGTGTGCAACAACGGTGAGGGAAATGGACTATCAACAGCTGTGCAATCACATCTTCTCCGCGGACGAACGGATCAGGTATGCTACGGTGATCGATAGCGACTGCAACGTCCTGGCGGGAGGAATGCGACCTGGCGTCGTTCCATTGGAACGGACTCGTGAACAGGCGGAGAAGATTGACCTTCAGGTGGCGATTCTCGATGGCATCATGCGAACTTGGGCTGAGTCTCTAGGACGTGCAAGATTCGCGTTGATACAACACGAAAAGGCATACATGCTGATAGTTCCCTTCGACAACAGACACCTTGAGCTTTCGATCGAGACAAGCATGTCTATTGCGGAGATTGGCAGAATAGTTGCTGTGATTGAGAATGCTCTTCGTCAGTGATTGAAGCAAGCACAATGTATGGGTCTCTCCTTGCGGTGTTGGTTCCCCTAGCAGATATGAATGGTGTTGGTTCCATTGGGGTAGCATGTCCGCATCGAATCCGAGTGAGAATGATCCGGAGGTTACCGGTCGCATCAGCGTCATGATCCCGTATCCGGCATACCGGCGGATCTTAGCGTACCTAGTTGCGATACAGAGCCCTCTCGAACCTGAAGAACTGATCTCTAGCATCCTGGAGGGCTGGGTCAGGAGACTCAACCTCTGAACCAAGCCACCACACACCCACGCGTGTTGGCTTGCCTACGTGACCAACGAACATTGATCTGTCAGTGATGGTAGTTGGAATGTGGCGGGCCCGCAGGGAATTGCACCTGATGGCGGATAGTCTGACAGCCGTTTGGAATCTATGGTGTCTTGACGTTTCCTATGACCCGGTTTAATTCTGAGCGATGCAATACTTCACGGCAACGAGGAAGTCCCCGCTGGAAACCCCTAACTACCAAGATCCAAACCGAAAAACCGAGCCCTCACCACCTCAATTGTGGGTAACCCCAATTTACCCGCCGAATAGGCTCTGTCTCTATACTCCTCTTTGTCTGCTTTTGATATACAGGTAAGAGTGCGCTGCCTTGCCCAATTGCTTGGGCAGGTAAACCGCGCACCCTCCCCCCCGAACCCGACGTGACACTTTCGCGTCATCGGGCTCTCCCTCCTATAGTCCGTCCACTACAATCTTGGAAGCCACATCGGGTCCATGCATTACTGCATAGACAAGCCTCATTGATGCGAGAACGACACTACCTAGGCTCCAAGGAGCCGCGGCTTCTCCGTCACCAGAGAAGCT
>Ga0315282_10008033_pt1 | contig 17162 bp, 17 predicted proteins | sample YL17G07_20_MG_FD_203693 | JGI IMG/M metagenome (GOLD analysis project Ga0315282, IMG submission 203693) | Sediment microbial communities from Yellowstone Lake, YNP, Wyoming, USA - YL17G07_20 | ecosystem: Environmental > Aquatic > Freshwater > Lake > Sediment | place: USA: Wyoming | collected... | reverse complement strand
CTCCAATTCAGTTTGTTCACCATCTTCACATATTCATCTATGTCGAATTTCCAATAAAGGACGTAAGCTCCTTTTTTCATTTCTTTATTATTGAGAGCCTTTATTCTTTCTTTCTGGATCATTGGCCTTCAACACTCTTCCAGAATCGAGGTATCAAAAAAGGGGTTCTCTTCTTATATTCTAAATATTCGAGCCCGAATCGCTCCTCCAATTCTTTTTCTTCGATTCGTTTAATGTAGATCAATATCCCCACCGGATAGACCAGACCTAACCCCATAGCGAAAAAGGAACCCAGCCAGATGGCGACCCCGAGATAAAAGAGGGTTGTTCCCAAAGCCATCGGGTTTCGGCAGTAAGTGTAAGGCCCTTTAATAACCAATTTCTGGGTCGCCATGAGAGGAATCGGAGTTCCCTTTCCAATTGAAAACTGGACCTTCACCGTCCAATTAGCAAATAGCCAACCAATGAGAAGGAATGACAAACCGATGAGAGGGTTTATTAGTCCGCAACGAAATTTTGGAAGGCGAAGCCACTGATCCATGTGGGATGAGGCAATGATGATAAAGAATGGGATGACGATCCAAAAAATAATGCCTCCGAAAATCACTGCTATCATCCGCTTTTTCTTACTGTATTCATGCTCCGCCCACTTTTTAAACGGATTCATCCAGAATTGCTCCATGTGGAACACAATAAAACGGTATTCAGTCCTATATATAAGAATGAGTCGAGGGGGAGTTTCAACTTCCTTTTTTGGATGGAATCAAGTCCAAAAACTGTTTCAGTATCCGGGCAGTTGCGCCCCAGATAATATGTTTCCCATATTGAAAGGCATAGACAACTTCCTCCCGATCACCCCGGAAGATCTCCGTTTCACTGAGACAGCCTTTATCGAGCAAGGATGAGAGAGGGACTTCGATCAATTCTGCAATCTCTATCTCGCTTACCTTGAAAGGATAAGGATAGGGTAAGAGGCCAACAATTGGGGTGACGATAAATTCGGTAATGGTCGTAATGTCATCCAATACCCCGATGATCTGAACATCACTCTCTTTAAGCCCGATCTCCTCAAAGGCTTCCCGGAGTGCTGTCTTCTCCAATTCCGAATCTTCTTCGTCAACGACCCCACCAGGGAAAGAGATTTCGCCTTTGTGATACTTGACCTGATCGGATCTCTTGGTGAAGAGGAGATGACAAACCTCGTCTTTCTGAAAAAGTGGGACAAGCACTGCCGCATGGGAAAAGGGGGGATGCTCAATCACCCTCCTTTCTCTTGAAGAGAGGATTTCCCGCATTTCATCAATGAAATCCTTTCCGCAATGTCTCATCTCAAACCTCGTCCCTATTGAGTATTTCCTCTTCCCGTTTCATCATTTCATCAAATGATAAGCCCGGAGCGCATTCCTTGTCGTGACTTCGCACACCTTTTCAAAAGATGCCTTTTTGATCTCCGCCACTTTCTGCGCCGTATATCGAACATAACTTGGCTCATTCCTCTTTCCTCGAAAGGGAACGGGCGCCAAAAAGGGAGCGTCCGTCTCTACCAAAAGAGATTCCAATGGAAGTCTCTTGATGAGTTCCTGAAATCTCTCCGCATTCTTAAAGGTAATACTTCCAGGGACAGAGAGGTAGAATCCCATATCGATGCATTCTCTCGCCATCTCGTAATCCCCGGAGAAACAGTGGATGATCCCTCCACATTCCTCTGCCCTTTCAGATTTCAAAATCTCCAGCGTTTCCTGATGGGCCTCCCGATCATGGACCACGATGGGGAGTCGCAGTTCCTTGGCCAAGCCGATTTGCTCTCGAAATCTCTTCAACTGGACATCCCGCGGAGAGAGGTTCCTGAAGAAGTCCAGGCCGATTTCGCCGTAGGCCTTCACTTTCTTCTCCCGGCAGAGTTCCCTCAAGGTCGAATAGGTTTGATCATCGATCTCCTTTGCGTTGTGGGGATGGACGCCCAGAATGGCATAGATCGAAGCATTTGAATTGGCAATTTCAAGGGTCCTCCTCCAATCCTTCTTTTCTGTTCCGACGGTGAAGATATACTTGACGTCCGATTCTTTCGCCCTTTGAATCACCTGCTCCAAATCCTTTTTAAACTCTGGCATCTCTAAATGAGAATGAGAATCGATCAGCATAGTCAATAATCAATGTCAAAAAACAAATTTCAAATGTCAAATGAATGTCAAAATCCGAATTTTAATTGATTTTACGAACAAATATCTTTTGAAATTTGGCATTCTTTTGAACTTGGAATTTTGGCATTTGACATTCCTTTCAGAAATCTATTTTTTGCTGCCCGTTGCCTTCACTCGATTAAAATAATCGATCAGTTCTTTGGCCACCTCCTTTGAACGAATGAGGACGGAGACTTCGTTGTTGCTGGTCAGGGCATAGTAGGTCCAGTTTGTGCTCCCCAAAAGGGTGAGATGTCGATCCACAACCATTAATTTAGCGTGGGTGGTTTTAGAGGGTGAATCATAAATCACTTCCACACCCCCTTCCGTGAGAATCCTTCCGGTATGGCGATTTCGCTTGGTCGTCCGATCCTCTCCCTCTCTGACTTCTAAGATCACCTCGACCTTCACCCCCCTTTTTTTGGCGTTGATCAACCCTTTGATGAGGAGGTTGGAAGGGGTATTGGGATATTCATCATAGTATCCCATCTCAAACATCATCACCTGAATCGATGTCTTGGCTTCCTGAATCATCTTCTGTGCAACCTCAAAGTATTGGGCGTCGGTTACTAATTGAACATCCTCTGCCGGCAATCCGAAGGAATAAGAAAGGCAGACAGTGGAAAGCAAAAGGAAGAATAAACTACCCAAGATGGTTTTTCTCATCGGAATCATACCTCATTCCCCACTTTAGTCCTCTTTCGCTTCATCCCCTCCTGCCGGGGGAGGCGAGCCCGGGGATTGCGGCTAGCTCGGCGGAGGCGATCCATGATCGCACGCCCTAATCCAACTTCAGGAACAGGTTCTGCCACAATCAAGTCCAGATTTAAAGCATCCAAGCGCCGGATGGCTGCAAAGAGGTTTGCCGCCGCTTCTCTGAGGTCCCCCCTTTTTGAAAGAACTTCGATGTGATCCATCTTTGAAGACCTCTCAGGTTCCCGAAAGGCAAGGAATCCAATCTTCCCGTCTTGATACGAACTGAAATTTCGCTCATGCCGATCGAGTGTGATCGGCGTTCGTGGTGCATAATGTCTTGGCAGCATGCCCGGAGCAGAGGGCCTGGTTTCTTCGGTCGGACTAACCTCCACGTTTCCAATGATGGATTCGATTTCTTCGAGCGACACCCCGCCAGGTCTTAACAACTTAGGCTTCCGTTCTAAAAAAGAGACAATGGTGGACTCCACTCCTACCTCACAGGGTCCTCCATCCAGAATGAGATCAATCTGGGCACCCAGTTGTTCGCGAACGTGCTCAGCCGTGGTCGGGCTTGAATAGCCAAAGAGATTGGCACTCGGTGCGGCAATAGGGCAATCCGCCAGCTTGATTAAACTCAATGCCATTTTATGCTTCGGCATCCGGATGGCAACTGATGGAAGGCCGGCAGTTACAATATCAGGGACCTCCTCTCTCTTTAAAAGAACAACCGTCAGCGGCCCAGGCCAGAATCTTTTTGTCAATTTCTTGGCATTCGATGGAATGCCTTTGACTAACTCTTCCACGTCGGATGGGTTGGCGACATGGACGATCAATGGGTCGAAATAGGGCCTTCTCTTAGCCTCAAAGATTCGAGCCACAGCAAGGGGATTAAATGCATCCGCCCCCAAACCGTAAACCGTCTCTGTTGGGAAGGCGACAATGCCTCCCCTCTTGATAATCTCCGCAGCATGATGAACCCTTTCTACATCTTTCATCGTGCTTTTCTTTGTTTTAAGGCTTTCGATTTTTCCTCCAAGGATCTTCTCATCCTGGATCTGAAATCCATTAATTTCTTGGCGATCTCAGGATATTTGATAGAGAGGATTTCACAGGCCAGGTAGGCTGCATTCTTTGCTCCATCAATTCCTACCGTTGCGACGGGAACTCCAGGAGGCATTTGGACAGTGGAGTAGAGGGCGTCCGCACCATTGAGCGCCCCCGATTTTATTGGGACCCCGATGACAGGGAGAGTGGTATGGCTGGCCAGAACCCCTGCAAGATGGGCAGCCATCCCTGCCCCTGCAATCAATACTTCAATCCCACGCTTTCTCGCAGCCTTGGCATAACGGACCGTCTTATCAGGCAGTCGATGGGCTGAGCTGATTTCCATTTCATAGGGAACTCCCATCTCTTTTAAAACTTCTGCCGCCCTTTCCATGACCGGCAGATCACTCTCACTTCCCATCAGAATTCCAACCAAAGGTTTCTTCATGCAAACCCCCTGACTTAAATCCGAAATGTCAAATGCCAAAGTTAAAAGTTCAAAATCTAATAAAGATCATTCTGGAGTAATGGAATGTTGGAAAGATGGAATAATGCGTAAAAGGAAGGATTCTTTTTTTTCCAACCCAATATTCCAATGTTCCATCATTCCATTCTTCCATGTACTTCTTTCACTTGACATTCATTTGACATTTGCCTGCCTGCGCGAAGTCCCGCCTTGCGGGACGGAAGCAGGGATTTTGAGATTTGGATTTAGGCTTTTGGATATTATCTTAAAAAATTAACGAGAAATTCACAAGAGAATAAAAAGCCCTCTCAAGAAGGATTCGAGAGGGATCATTTGAAGGTCATTAGAACAGAAAACAAATATGTTGCAAGTGGGCTATCGTTTATCTGCTCCTTTTCTCTTTTCATGCCGATCTTTGTCGAAAGCCACCCGGTCTTCCTGTGATACAATTACCGATTGGGATTGAAGAGATTGATGATGGGACGTAAAACAAAGAAAATCCCTTTGAATAAAATCTTAATGACGAGGACTACAGGTACCAAAGCCCAATCAAAAAGCTCGTTGATATTGGCCATTCCCACTCCCACCCAATCGAAGACGGGCTGAAGGATATGCAGCGCCTTGATGCGAGCATAAACCACGAACAGGATCAGGGTACCGGCTGAGATCGTAAACTTCAGCCCGGCGCCAATTTCGATCCCCAGAAACTCATCCAGCAACAACTCCGCGCCGATATTGAAGACTACCAGGTAAGCCGCTGGTTTGAGAATGGGCTCTCTGAGGATCATCCACGTAAATATGCCTGCTGCGAAGCGCATGGTGAGGATGCCCATAAACACGCCAAACATCACGATGTACAGGTTATCAGAGAGTGCGACCACAGCCACCACGTTGTCAAGGGAAAAGGCCAGATCGGCTAACTCCACGGCTATGACCACGCTCCAAAAGGTTTTGCCCTCCATTCTCTTGGCTCTGACCTGATCCTCCTCGCCAGCTTCTGCTTCACCCAGATTCTCAAAGGCGAGTTTGATTAGATAGGCTGCACCTAAGAGCTTAAGATAATGGTTATGGATGACGAAGTTGGCCATGACAAGCATGAGACCACGGCCAAGATAAGCACCCAGGAGTCCCACCTTAAGAGCAGCAGATCGTTGGCCACCTAATATCCGATGAACTGGGGTCCCAAGGAACTTGAGAGGGCCTGGCCAGGGAACCCTGTCTTTTGCCGGAAGCACAGACACCATGGCACCCAGGACAGCCGCATTATCAATGGAAAGGATGCCCTCTAAAAAGATGACCTGGACAATTATGTAAATTAAACTCAGGTCAAAATGCATTTATTTTCCACTATCCGCCATTTCGTTCCGAATTGGACTAAATTGACTCCTATTACAACCACTATGCTTTCATTTTAACCCATCACACAAGCCTTTTAACCAGATTTACTTTACTGCTTTAGAATAAAAAGAGCGGGAAGATTACCCCCCGCCCTTCGTTTTTTGCGTTCCACAATCAAAATCAGATGATCCCCATGCCTTTCAGAATCGAGAGCATGACGGCTGCGGCCATCACAGAACCAACTTGGCCACCGGTGTTGGATCCCATGGCATGCATCAGGAGATAATTTTTGGGATTATATTTTTGGCCTTCCTTTTGGACCACTCTTGCTGACATCGGATAGGCTGAAATCCCGGCTGCTCCGATGAGAGGATTAATCTTACCGCCTGATAAAAAATTCATCACTTTTCCAAACAAAACACCACAGGCTGTATCGAGGCAAATGGCCAAAAATCCCAGTGCCAGGATGATCAGTGTCTGGGGTGTTATAAACACCTTGCCATCCATGGTCGCTCCGATGGAGATTCCCAAAAGGAGAGTAACAATGTTTGCAATTTCATTTTCAGAAGCCTTGGTGAGTCGGCTCACGACCCCGCACTCCTTCATGAGATTTCCCAACATAATCGTTCCCAAAAGGATCAACCCTTTGGGTGCGATGAGGCCTCCTATGACTGTAACCACTAAGGGAAAGAGGATCTTCGTCGTTTTTGAAGCCGACTTTCTAACGACCCCCATATTGATCATCCTTTCTTTCTTAGTGGTGAGAAGCTTCATAATAGGAGGCTGAAAAACAGGGACCAAAGACATATAGGAATAGGCGGCTACGGAGACGGCACCTAAGAGGTGAGGAGCATACTTAGAGGTGACATAAATCGCAGTCGGTCCATCACAGGCACCGATAATCCCAATGGAAACAGCTTCCAACTTCGTAAAATTTAGGGCTAGTGCTAAGGCCAATGTTAAAAAAATCCCAAATTGTCCTGCCGCTCCAAGTAGGAAAATCTTCGGATTCTCCAGAAGAGGGCCAAAATCGGTCATCGCACCAATGCCAACAAAGATGAGAAGAGGAAATACCTCCGTTAAGACACCTGCATCATAGATGATTTTGAGAAAGCCTCCTTCCTCCATGAGCCCAGCCAATGGAATATTGACCAGGATGCACCCAAACCCTATGGGCACAAGGAGTAATGGCTCAAAATCTTTCTTGATACCTAAATAAAGGAGAATGAGTCCTACTATAATCATGACCGGATTAGACCAATGGAGATTGACAAATCCCGCAATGAGTCCATTCAATCCGCCTAAAATTGCATCTAACATGTTTGATCCCTCCTTTTTAAGCCTGCTTGCCCTCTGCCTCTTTTTTATAAGGGAAGAGCTTTTTTAGAACACTCATGCACAGGCTCAAGATCCAGAGTGTCAGGAGTGTTCCTCCCATTCCAACGACGATCATTGAAATTCCGAATGTCCAGTTATCCATCTTCATATTCATTTACCTCCTAATAATGTATGGAAAGGTTCTCATTTAAATCTGGGAGACCCTTCCCTGCTAAAGGGTGATCAAGACAAGGAAGGATGAATGACAGGAGGGGGTCTCCAGAAAGGAGAGGTCCCCTGAAAATAGGAAAGTAAGAAAGATGAAGGGTTCTTCAATTGAAAGAAAAATTTAACTTGATTGAAAAAATAAGATGGAGGTTTTAAATCCATCCATAAATTCCGTTCGATAGAAGGATCATTCATTTCTGATTTTGTAGTGGGGAAATTTTCGCAAACTAACCAATTAATATCAACGGCTTGATCTACTTGAAACAGAGGAAGACCCGGAAGTAAAAAAAGAATCAGTACAAATTGGATCCATTTCATATTTCGAGATCTTATATTGGTAATACTGATTCACCTTATATCATTCCCCTTTTAAAAAAGTCAATAAAAAAAGCGATTTTTTTAACAAAGTGGATAAAAAATAAATATCCTTAAATTTCGAGGAGTTAAATTGCCTTATTCTTTCTGTTTTGGAATTCCTTGGCTTGATACATGAAGGCTTCAAGGCGGGTTAATGTGTTGGTTTGCTCCTGCCCATCATAAGCCATGTTGAGGATGGGGATATTATTATTTTCTTCTCGGTATCGTTTAAGTAAGGTGCTCACAATCGTCCCAGGCATGCAAGTAAATGGCATGATATTGACAATTCCACTGGTGCCCCTTTTGGCAAAATCGATCGTCTTTCCAACGGAGAGGATCGCTTCTCCTTCAAAGGAGGAATCCAAATAAGGCTTGGCATTTCTGAAAATGGATTTGGTTTTTGGTTCACCAAAGTTTCTGAGGTGGTGTTTAAATACTTCCTCTAAATGGTGTTCGTCCTTCTTCTGATAATAGTCTGTAATAAAAACTTTTAAAAGATTCGAAAAGGATCTATTTTTGAGACTCCTCTTTTTGGCAATGGTGTTGACATAGAGAATCCATTCCGTCAGAGGGGCGATCCATGCCTCTCCTCCAAACTGTTCGATCTTTCGGATGACGTTCTCATTGGCAAACCGATTGAGCCGAACAAAGATCTCTCCGACCATTCCAATCAGGGGCTTTGTTCCCAGTCCATCCACTTCAATCTGATTGAAATCCTCGATGCTCTTCTGAAGAGCTTCTTCCAAATCGTCTCCCTTGAGGATCGCTTCGCAGACTCTCTTTAAAGACTTCTGGTAGACCTGATCCGTTTTTCCCTTCTCCTTCTCGTAGGGCCGGGTCTCCAAGAGTTTTTTCATCAAGAGGTCCACCGCGACAATTCCCTGCCACCCCAAGCGGGTGAATTGAGAACCCATGATGCCCAGATCACTATAAAGCGTTTCATCCTGATTGGGCGAGTAGATGGGGACATGGTGAAAACCCAAGTCATCCAGAACGAGGCGATGAAAGCGATGGTACTGTCCAAACCGGCACGGTCCATTACCAGAGGGCATGAAGAAGGCGGCCCGCTGGTGATCAAAATGAGGATCCTTCACCAACTTGACCATATCACCTGTGGTCAGGATACAGGGATAACATTCTTTGCCTGAGGTGAGTTTTCTTCCCCAATAAAGGGTTTCTTCGTCCGATTCAGGGAAGACATCGGCGTCTACGCCACAAGCCTTGAAAGCCGCTGCGAGAGCAAAGGAATGGTCACACATATAGGGAATGTAAATCTTTTTGGTTCGGTCGGTCTTTGCCTTCTCTCTTCTCAAAGAGGGAACCGTTTTCGCCTCCACATTTTTCAAGCTATCTAAGAAGGCTTCGCATCGTGTGATGGCCCCTGCATCCGCGCTGTGCTCATCGATTTCCAATTGGAGATAGGGCTTCCCTTTGGATAAATCCCTGAAGAAATGGGTGATGAAAGAATCCGGGCCGCAACCAAAATTAGTAATATAGACCGCATAAAGCCTGGGATCTTTTTTGATGATCTTTCCGGCGGCCAAGATCCTCTGGCCGTATCGCCAATACATCTCCCGAATCTCTTCAGAAGGTGCAACAGATTCCAGAGGAAGAAAGTCCATGGGAATGGCCAGCACCCCTAAATCTCGCAGTTTTTTTGGAATCTCAAGGTTCACCGCTGAGTCACAGGAGTTGTAAGGCCTCCCCACGATCACCATGACCTTATCGTTGGGGTCAACCCGATCCAAAACCTCTTTTCCACGATTGAGTAGGGATTGATAAAACTGGGCCTGGAATCTTTCGGCCTTCTCCAGCGCCTTCTTCATCCGCTTGGATCCTCGGTGGAGTGATTCACCAAACTGGATTAGTTCCTTCTCTAAATATTCTTTCCCAAAACCCAAGTGGAGGATGGGCTGAAGGATCTTCACATCCTTCCTCTTGAAATCGATGGACGAAGGAACAGCATAGGGGAAGGATTGTGCATAAGGACAAGCAGAGCTATTTGGGATTTCCGGGTGGGAAGGTTTGAGGTTGACGATGCTCGGCAGAAAGATCTTCTTTACACCTTTTTCTAAAAGGTTGAGGACATGGCCATGGCTCACTTTAACAGGGAAACAGGTTTCCGAGACAACATTCTCCACGCCTTTTCGAATCAGTTCCTTGTTCGTCGCATCGGAGAGAATGACGCGATAACCTAATTCCGTAAAGAATGCCTTCCAGAAAGGAAACATCTCGTGAAAATAAAGAATCCTGGGTACCCCAATCTCCGGGGCATTTTGAGGAAGCTGCTCCTCCCCTTCATAGGGCGCAAAAAGTATCTTCTCCCTTTCACTAAAGAGGTCAGGTACGTCTGACCCCTTCGTCCGTTTAATGACATCGTACTTCTCACATCGGCTTCCATAAAAGAGGGGTTTCTCTCCTTCCACGCTTACTTTTCGGATGAGGCAGAGATTGGGACAGCCCTTGCATTCAAAGGAGGATTGTTCATACCGGCGCTGGCTCAAGTCAAATCCTTTGAAACTTGATCTCTCCCAAGTCTGCTCCTCCATGGCCAGGATCGCGACACCGATCGCCCCTGTCACATCGTGATTTTCAGGAACGATGATCTCCTTATCGAGAACCCTCTCAAATGCGGCGATCACCCCTTTGTTGAAGGCCGTCCCCCCCTGGAAAAAGACTCGGTTTCCAATACGTCGATCGCCGACCACTCGATTGAGGTAGTTCTGAACAATCGAATAACTCAGCCCAGCAACGAGCTCATCCTTCTTGGCACCCCTCTGCTGGTGATGAACCAGGTCGGACTCGATGAATACCGTACACCGCTCGCCCATTCTTACTGGCTCTTCGGCGGAGAGGGCAAGGGCGCCAAATTCTTCCTTGATGGAAATATCCAGTTTTTCCGCCTGCTCTTCAAGAAAAGAACCGGTCCCTGCGGCGCAAACCTTGTTCATCTCGAAATCAACCACCACACCATTGTCGAGGCTGATATATTTTGAGTCCTGTCCACCGATTTCAAAGATCGTATCAACGCTCGGGTCGATGTGAACCGCAGCAGTAGCCTGGGCGGTGATTTCGTTCCGCACCAGATCCGCACTGACAAAATCCGCGGTCAGGTAACGACCGGAGCCGGTCGTTCCAACCCCTTTGATCTCCACCCGGTCCCCAATCTCCTCACCAATCTCCTGAAGGCCGATGCGAACCGCCTCGATGGGCCGTCCAGCTGTCATCAGGTATCGCTTGGAAAGAACCCTTTTTTCACGGTCTATCACGACCAGATTGGTGCTGATCGAGCCCACATCCAATCCGAGATAAGCCTCGATCTTCTCTTCCCTTGATATATCAAGTTTACTCCCCTCCCCCTTGATGGGGGAGGGCTGGGGTGGGGGTGAAATGAGGTGATGGGAGGAGAGGTTGAGGGGTTTTAATGGGGTCTGCTTTTCCTGATACTCTTGGAGATATTGGTTCAGGCGGCTGAGGCCGGCCCAGCCCTTTTTGCTCTCTTTGTTTTCGTGCGTCACCCATATAGCGCCGATGGCTCCCATCGAAGTAAAATATTTTGGGATGATGAGCTCTCCGTTGGAAAGCTCCAAGACATCCATGAAGGCTCTTCGCATCCCCACATTGGCCGCCACACCCCCTTGGAAGGAGATGGGCTTCACAAAGGTCTTTCCCTTGCCGATGTTGCTCTTGAAATTTCTTGCCAGGGCATAGCAGAGGCCAGCGACGATGTCGTAATCCGGTGTGGCGATCTGTTGAAGATGGATCATATCCGATTTGGCGAAGACGCTGCACCGTCCTGCAATGCGGGGTGGGTTCGTTGATTTCAGGGCAAGCTCTCCAAATTCCTCAATTGTCAGACCCAGCCGGCTGGCTTGCTGATCCAGAAAGGATCCAGTGCCGGCAGCGCAGAGGGTATTCATTGAGAAGTCGCTGATCTTGAGATGGCCTCCTTCTTCCTCAACGACGATGAGTTTGGAGTCCTCTCCCCCGATATCGATGATCGTCCTGACCTCGGGATAAAGATGTTGAACGGCCTTTGCCTGGGCAATAATCTCGTTGACGAAATTCCCGCCCAAGATTTCTGAAAGAAGTTTTCCTCCGATCCCTGTAAAAGAAATCGTGTGGAACTGTTCGATCGGGATCCGTCGGAGGATCTCTTCCAATATCTTCTGAACAGTTAGGAGAGGCTGACCCTTGAGTCGGGTGTAATGCTCCTCCAACACCTCCTGATGATCATCCATGATGATGGTGTTCGCACTCACAGAACCGACATCGATGCCCAGATAGAGTCTCTTCATCCCCTGAAACCATTCACCCTTTCAGTAAAAATAAAACAAATAAAATTCTAATCGATTCAACTCCATCTTTTCAAGTCAAATTTGTTCTTTGGATTTGATTTCATCATTGATTTTGAGAAGATCCTATGATAATTTTTGAAACGATATGGAAAGGGTGAGGGGACACGTGATCGTTGAAGGAAGGGTCCAGGGGGTCTTCTTCCGCTCCCATACTCAAGAGACGGCTCTTGGACTGGGAGTCAATGGCTGGGTCAAAAATCGCAGGGATGGTCGTGTCGAGGCCGTCTTTGAAGGGGATAAGGACAAGGTTGAGAAGGTCATCCAATGGTGCCATCGAGGTCCATCTGAGGCAAGGGTGACAAGGGTCTATACCACTTGGGAGGATTATACTGGCGAATTTGAGGACTTCTCCATCAGTTATTGACTTTTCTTCTGGAACTCCTTCTCCTCTTTAAAGAATTTCTTTTGCAATCCCTTGCCCACATCTTCCTTTTCCTTCCTGATCGTTTCTTCCAAGACCTCCATCTTCTTGCCGGTATCTGTTAAGCCCTCTCCGATCTTCTTCACGGTCTTCCCACCCCCGAACCAGAGGAAGAAAAAGAAGATGAGAATGCCAACGATCACTCCGAACAAAAACTTTATCATCGCCCTTTCACCTCCTCTTCTCGACCGGACACCCTGGAAAGACAATTCCTGAAAGCAATCCTCTGCCCTGCGGGCGTTTTCCTTCCGGGTTCCTCACCAGCTTACTCCTTCTCGAAGCCCAGAGCCAGCTGAACTTCAACCCGTCCTACCCCAAGAGCCCTAAAACCTTTACGGATTATATCAGAAAGCACAGGAAAGAGAAAGGTCTTTTGATTAGGGAATTCGCCAAGGACATCGCCATCCACGAATTTACCCCGTTAGAAATAATGCCCCGCTGCTCTGCAGCGGGGTTAGATTTTAGAATAATTCCGGCGGGGTTTAATGCCCCGCTGGAATTTCTAACGGGGTTTACTCTTATCAAATGGGAGGGTGGAAAGAGATTGCCCCATCCGAGATATCTGAACAACTTGAAGCGATTATACTGGTATACTGGGGCTTGTTGAGGTAGCAAAAGATTCAAACTCGAATGTCCGGTAGAGCTGGCGACTACACCTACCTATCTTCAAATATTCCAAAGCCCAACAATCAACAATTACTGAGTGATGAAAGAGTGCATCATGCCTCCTGAGTAATCGAATTTCCGGCCTTCTTTTGGACAGTTTAAATTGATATATCAATATCAAATCGTAACTTTTCCGAGGTATCGAAGAGTGCGGATTTATTATAGATATCAAAAAAAGCAGCCAAAATGTCCCTGCCTTTCTGAGTTAGCATTTGGTTGCGTATTCCTTAAACTCAGAAGTTCCCGTTATCCTAGGGTAGGGTTAGCTCTTGCCTAGCAATATCGCATTGCATTTCGCGATTCCCGGACCTTTACCACTGCCTTGAATACCTTTTTCTTTGCCAGTCCCCTGCGGAAACTTCCTAAGTCTCACTTCAGGCCCGCTTTACGCAAAGCGTCAATAAGATTATTTATTACTTTTTGATCCTTGTATGGAAGGGTCTTTACAAAGTAATCCAGGGAGAACTTTGGATTTATCCTAAGAACTTCTGCAGCTTCGGCGCGGGCGTCTTTCTCACGGCCCATCCTACTGTATGTAGTGGCCAAGAGAACATGAGCGAGTAAATTATCAGGAGAGCGCTGAAGCGCCTTCTTATATGCCGAGACTGCCTCCTCAAACCGTCCCGTATTCCCGAGGGCATTCCCGAGGTTAAAAAAGTACCAGGTCGGACCGAAAGGGTTGAGTCGGATTGCTTTTTGAAACAATGGAATGGCTTCTTCCGGCCTCCCTGCAAAGCTCAGACTCATGGCATACCAGGCATGAACATCCGCCCCGTTAGGATCAAGAGCCACAGCCCGTTCCCCCTCGGCAAGCGCCTTCTCGTGCTCTCTCTTTATGGAATAGAGGAAGCTCAACAAACCGTGGGGCTGAGCATAGGTACCATCCAGTGCAATGGCCTTTTTTGCCAGTTCAATAGCTTTCTCAAGAGACTCCTGAGGGGACTTGCCAGAGCCAAGCCAGTAATCCATCATGTGGGTAGTAGCCAGGAGATCATAAGCTGATGAAGACTCTGGGCACATAATAAGAGCCTCTTCTCCCATCCGCCGGGCCAAGTTGTTGCCCTCAATATCGAAGCGATCCGAGTAATTTTTCCCTTCCAACAACTTCAAATAGCAATTGAGATTTCGTAGCCCCTTGTCGCGATGCAGGGCTTGCTCCCCCTCCGTAATTTTCACTTGCATAGCCGTAAGTATGTTGCGTGTAACCTCATCCTGCAGCGCAAAGATGTCTTTCAGATCACGATCGTAGCGCTCGGCCCAAATGTGATGCCCTGTAAGGGCATCGATCAACTGGGCTGTGATCCGAACGCGGTCAGCAGACCTTTGGATACTTCCCTCCAGTACGTACTGAACCCCCAGTTCTTCACTTATCTGCTTGACCTTCACCGGTTTTCCCTTGTAGGTGAACGTCGAATTACGAGCAATTACAAACAGCATGGGTACCTTGGAAAGGGCTGTGATGATGTCCTCGGTGATCCCTTCGCTGAAGAACTCCTGCTTTGGGTCCCCGCTCATGTTGACGAATGGCAGCACGGCAATGGAGGGCTTATCTGGTAAGGAGAGAACCATTTTTTCTTTGGAGATTCCCTCAACGGGTGGCCGAGAAGGACGCAGGTGTGGGTAGAACTGCCAAACGACGTTGGCCGCTGCCACCAATGCTATGAGAACTTTAAAAACAGGATGTATCCGTTTCCAATAATTGAACCCCACTCTTTTCCATCTACTCACTGCCGAAACCGATGTTTCGGGTTCCATCAGTACCCGGTATACCCGTACAGGGTCTGCGATGTTTTTTACAGCGTGCTTCCCAACGAATTCATATCTCAAGGTCAGCTTGTTCTTTACCTGGTCATAGACGATTCCAGAAATACGGATACCCCCTCCTTCAGCCAAACTCTCCATTCGAGCTGCAATGTTTACCCCATCTCCAAAGATCTTATCTTCCTCCTCAACCACGTCCCCAAGATTAATCCCGATGCGAAACTCCATCCTGCGGTTTAGAGGCAACTTGTCATTTCGGACTTTGAGTTCTTTCTGAATTTCTACCGCACATTGAACCGCATCCACCACACTCGCAAACTCAGCCAGAAGGTTATCCCCTGGGGCATCCACCACCCGGCCATGGTGATGCTGAATGAGGCCAGCCATCACCTCTTTGTAAGTGTTGAGGGTTTGGATGGTTCCAACCTCATCTTTCCCCATGAGGCGGCTGTAACCTTTGACATCTGCACTCAGGATGGCTGTGAGCTTGCGTTTTATTTCTTGTGTAGTCATGGAATCTCCCGAAGGTTAGCTGGGAGGTTGGTTTAAAACCCTATGGTTTGATAAAAGTCTACTAATTTTGGATGGAAACTTCAATGAGAATTATTTTCTATGCCTTGTCATCCTAATATGAAACTTTATTTTACCGATGACTGCTTGAAGTGTTCTATTTGATGACAAGATTTAAAAATCATGACTTCCCCTGAAAATAGCTCATTTACTAATAACCAATCGTATGGTATCTGCTAATATGTCCTCCGTGAGGAGGATGGTTCATATCCCCTTTTCAGAGAAGGAAGTCATGGCCAAATACAAATATTATGATTATTGACAAGGCGTAAAAACTGTTAACCTTTACACTAAAACTTGACCTTTCTGTTTTCTATTCAAGGCCCATCAATATTCTTAGTCGCTTCACCGCTCCGGGTAGCACCTCCCTAATCTTTTCGTAAAATCTCAGATCAGCATAAACGTCAAAAGGTGTCTTGCCCTCATTGATAATGACAAGCTTTGCACCAGAACGCAGAGCCTCTTCTGGCATATCAGCGGTGGGTGTTACAACGAGACTGGAGCCGACCACCACGAAAAGATCGCTCTTTCGTGAATGCTCAAAAGATAACATGAGATCCCTCTCCGGAAGGGGCTGACCAAAATTCACAACGCTGGAGGCTAATGCCCCTCCACAGTGACAGATCGTTTTCGCCGCTGAGCGATCAACAGTCTTTCCACACCCCTTGCATCGAAGTTTTGTGATGTTCCCATGTAATTCTGCCAGCAAATCAGGCGGGATCCCTGATTTCAAATGGAGATTATCCACATTCTGCGAAATCAAGAATTTTAGCTTTCCAATCTTCTGGAGCTCAACGATGGCGAGGTGGCCACTATTTGGCTCGAAGGAATCCCATGGCTTACTGACGGGTTTTGGTGCAAGGCCTTTCTCCTGGCGAGTCCACATTCCGTCCGGCCCCCTAAAATCAGGGAGACCTGATTCTGTACTGATCCCGGCTCCTGTGAAGAAAACTGGGTAGCGAGACTCATATAATAGCTTGGCAAAGATTTCTACCTTTTCGTTTAGGTCCTTGTCCATGGGCTAATATCCTTCTCTGACATTAATAAAAAAGCCCCCGAAATTTTCGGGGGCTTTTTGCGTTTCAACCATTCTATTTCTTATGACATCTTCCACAATTCGCTGGATCGCTTGATTTGAAAGCCTTCCCGCCGTTATGGCACGTGCCGCAGTTCTTGCCGTCGTTCATCTCTGCCATTGTGATCGTTGCGCCCTTTTTCATCGGAAAGATCTTTGAATGGCAGTCGGTGCATTTCAAACCCTTTTCTGCATGTATTTTGCCGTCAAATATGACCTTGCCAGCAGATCCATCCGCATATTCAACCGTTTTCCCCGAAGAAACAGCAAAGGCGCTGCCTGCAAATGCTACTGCCATAACCAGAGTTAAAACGAATCTCATTAACCGCATCTCTTCACCTCCTTTCATAAATTAAATTCTCCTCTCCTGACTGTCGGGAAACAATTCTTCCCGATATCAAAACGGCGACCAATCTGTCGCCGCGTCAGAACATCTTTTCAGAGATAGTAAAAGGACTGTTTATTTTGGAAACCCCACTTGAGCAGTATATAAAACAAATCCAGATCATTTTCAAGCCGAGGAGAGTTAAGAAGTATGACGTTTTCCGCCTTTCTTATTGAAACTTTATGACCACAATCTCCGGGTTGGTATCCACTCGCATCGGAGGACCCCACGTGCCCGCCCCGCTGGAGGTATAGACCAATAAGTTACCAAACCATTTTAATCCATAATCATAGCCGTGAT
>Ga0315282_10008032_pt1 | contig 17162 bp, 14 predicted proteins | sample YL17G07_20_MG_FD_203693 | JGI IMG/M metagenome (GOLD analysis project Ga0315282, IMG submission 203693) | Sediment microbial communities from Yellowstone Lake, YNP, Wyoming, USA - YL17G07_20 | ecosystem: Environmental > Aquatic > Freshwater > Lake > Sediment | place: USA: Wyoming | collected... | reverse complement strand
GCAATGCGGCAAAACCTTTTTGCAAAATCTCGGGGAAATCTTTTGCCGTAATCAGAAGACTCTGAACCAACGCTTCGATTTCCATGTGGCTCATCTTGTCCAGGCCTACCCCCCAATCTATAGCCCGTTTGGCCAGTCCCAGGGCCAGCGAAGGCCTTTGGAGCAGTGTGGCCAAAAATGCATTGGTTTGCTCTTCCAGTTGAACATCGGGAAAGATCCGATTGATCAGGCCTATCTCATAAGCTCTCCGGGCAGGGATCATATCCCCTGTCATGATCAGCTCCTTGGCCCAGGCCGGACCGAGCATCCGCGTTAAGCGGGTCGTTCCGCCGCAGTCCGGAATGATCCCCAGGATAATCTCGGGAACCCCGAGAGTTGCACTCTCGGAGGCGAGGCGGAAATCCGCTGTCAAAGCCAACTCCAGCCCCAGCCCGCCACAGAAGCCTTGAATCTTGGCCACTACAGGCTTTTCAATGCGTTCAATCCGATTGAGGAAGGTGTGAATCGCATCAATACCCTCTCGGAGGCGGATCCCGGGGGCCCTCCCATCATCCTGGGCAACGGCGGCCAGGTAGTTAAAATCAATGCCCGCAGAGAAGGCCGGACCGACACCCTGGAGCAGAATAACTTTGGTTTCCAAGCTCAGGCTGAGTTCCGAGAATGCCTTGTTGATCCCTTCCAGCACTTCTCCGTTGATGGCGTTGCGCTTTTCCGGCCGGTTGAGGCTGATTGTGCCGATACCATCTTTCACTTCCCATTTGACCATTTGGTTTGCCATGAAAGCCCTCCTCAAAAGAGTGATCAGTGATGGAGATTGACTGATAGCGAATGAATGATAAGAACTCGCTTTTGGTTGGGTTGAACATACGAAGAATGGAGTTGTATGTCAAGCAAAAAGGACTACAAGATATGGTGTCCTTTTTTAAGTTGTCCTGTGGACAGCCTGACAAAAAGCTTTCGTAGTGGGATAAGGGCAACCAAACGGGGTCTGTCGGGTTAGGCATCGGAGATATGGTATTTTTTTCTCTCCGGATTCAAACTTATTACCAATTCCTGCCCCCCATCCCTCCATCGAAACAAACACGATAGCAGGGACGAATTGGTTATACTAATAGAGGAGTTGAAGAGATTTTCATGAATTCCTGGACTGACCCCAAACCTCTTTCCCGTATGGATGTGGTTTCACTCAACCTATGTCAGGATGAAGACCGGCCCTTGTGGTTTTCCACACGAATGAAAGCAGAAGCACCATCGGAGACAATGGGATTAAACCTTTCGAATCAACTTATGGAAATCAAACAGGACTATCAGAGCATAAGGGAGGAATCAAAGCGTATGCTTGAGATGGTTTCTCAATTTATAACTGAATTTAAAAAAAGAAATAAAAAATAATTCAATTCAAACGGAGGGAGAAGTCGATATGGCCCCTTTTTATGGGGATTTTTGGGGCGAAAGTTGTCTAACAAAAAGTTGATTCTTGGTAATTTCTGTCAAGCATTTTCTATCAAATAAAGCCCCTAACCCGAACCGCCGAAGTCCTGTTTTCTTCCGTCTTCCGTGAGGCAAAGGCCTTGAAGGTCTATCCCACATCCCACATCGGCAACTCACTCATTCCCTGCACATTCTATTGTTATGGAATAGGGAAGGGGATGATCTTCGTTTCCATAACCTGAATGTCGAGGAAAGCTTATTCTGGATCAAGAAACCATAATATTTATAAGGGGATATTTCCGGGTCATCTTCAATTGTCATTAATTTTACTTACTGTTGCAACAATGGTAGATTTAAGAAACCAAATTACGGTCCAAAGATCTGTATTGGATGGCTTCGGAGAGGTGAGCGGGGAGGATATTTTCTTGGCCCTCGAGATCGGCAATGGTTCGGGCAACCTTTAATATCCTTGTATAAGCTCTGGCGCTTAGTCCAAATTTATCAATGGCCATTTCCAGTAACTTCTGACTGGTCTCATCAATCTGACAAAACTTTTTGATGTGCCGGTTCGTCATCTGCGCATTGCAGTATATCTTCATTCCTTTAAATCGATCGAGTTGAGTATTTCGAGCAGCATCGATCCGTTTCTTCATCTCTCGAGAGGACTCCCCTGACTCACGACTTGCCAGATCTCGGTATTTCACGGCAGGAACTTCGATATGAATATCGATTCGGTCCATTAAGGGACCGGAGATCTTCGATCGGTACCGCTGAATCTGAGGGATCGTACAGGTGCATTCATTATTTGGGTCACTGTAATAACCACAAGGGCAGGGGTTCATCGCAGCGACCAGCATAAAGCGAGCAGGGTAGGTGAGGGAGGTCGCTGCCCGAGAGATGGTCACCCGCTCCTCTTCTAAAGGTTGCCGCAGCACCTCTAAGACATTCTTTTTGAATTCAGGCAATTCATCTAAGAAAAGAACTCCATTGTGGGAGAGGCTTACCTCCCCTGGTTTTGGGATCTGTCCCCCTCCGATCAAACCAGCATCAGAGATGGTATGGTGAGGATTGCGAAAGGGGCGAGTGACAATGAGGGAGCTGTCTGTTGGAATCAGCCCCATCACGCTGTGGATTTTTGTGGTCTCGAGGCTCTCCTCAAAATTCATATCCGGAAGAATGGTGGGAAGTCTTTTAGCAAGCATCGTCTTTCCAGAGCCAGGTGGGCCGATCATAATGACGTTATGGCCACCTGCAGCAGCTACTTCCAGACAACGCTTCACATGCTCCTGTCCTTTCACATCGTTAAAATCGACCGGATAGTTTAATTCCGTCTTAAAAATTTTATCGAGATCGACTTCCACTGGATCGATATGAAGACTTCCGTTTAAAAATTCAACACAGTCGGAAAGGGTATCCAAAGGCAGGGCCTCAATGCCTTTTACCACGGCCGCTTCTTTTGAGTTTCCCCTGGGCAGTAGAATTCCACGAAAGCCTGCATCCCTCGCAGCAACAGCAATGGGAAGAGTTCCTTTAATAGGTTTCACTTGTCCATCGAGGGAGAGTTCGCCGAGGATGAAATATTGGTTCAGCCTGACCTTCTGAACTACTTCTGTGGCAGCCAAGATGCCAATGGCCATGGGAAGATCGAAGGCTGCTCCTTCCTTCTTGATATCGGCTGGAGCAAGATTGACAGTGATTCGTCGGGATGGGAAGTCGTAACCACAATTCTTGATGGCTGCCTTGACTCTATCCTTCGACTCTTTGACCGCACCTTCAGGAAGACCAACCGTTGCAAAGGCAGGAAGGCCAGAAGCAATATCCACTTCCACCTCTACCACATAGGCATCGATTCCAAAAACTGTACTGCTCAACACTCGTGCTAACATGTAAATATTTATATCAAAAATCAGAAGGTCCGGCAAGTTAAAATTTCAATCTAAAAGTATATGGATACTTAGAGCTAAAGATACCAAACCTATCCATTGGGTGGGATAGAAGCAAATGAACATATTGTCTTTACCCCGTTAGAAAGCCCCGCTGCTTGCCCCGTTAGAAATTTTTCATTATTAACCAGGGGTTCCCTCTGGTAACCTACTTCTAACGGGGCGAGCAGCGGGGACGAAGCCTGCCCCGCTTCGCGGAGCGAGGCCGGGGATAAGATTCCTTTTGGAGCGAACCCCGTTAGAGATTTATCTCTAAACGGGGCGAACACGGGGTTTAAAGCCCCGTGCGAGCCCTCCCGTTGGAAGATCGAAGACCTTCTAACGGGGTTTGCATTAAATCTGATTGAAAAAGATTATGATTTATGAGATAAGACGGATAAGGAAGACGTTTATCATGGCAAGCGAAAAAATTAGTCAATCTATTGGGAATGAATCAAGCTTTTTTTATGGCTATTTTGTGGTTGGGGCTTCTTTAATTATCATGTTAATCACGTGGGGTGTATATAATGCTTTTGGGGTCTTTTTTAAACCATTGCTTAATGAGTTTGGATGGACGAGAGCGATGACATCGGGCGCCCTCTCGCTTGCCTCCATTATAAATGCTTTGTTGACCATTGTCATGGGAGGGCTTACAGATAAGTTTGGTCCTCGGATAGTTTTGACATTCTGCGGATTACTTTTAGGTCTCGGTTTTGTTCTGATGTCACAGATTAGTTCTCTCCTCCATTTATATCTATTCTATGGGATATTCGTAGGCGCTGGAATGAGTGGTTCCTTTGTACCGCTCATATCCACTGTAGCGAGATGGTTTCTCAAAAGAAGAGGTTTGATGACGGGTATTGTGGCGGCTGGCAGCGGGATGGGCATCTTGACCGGCCCACCAGTGGCTAGTCGGCTAATTTCTATTTATGGCTGGCGCATATCCTATGCCATCTTAGGTAGTATCGTCTTGTTAGTTGTTGTTCTATTTGCCCAGCTCATTAGGAGAGATCCGACACAGGTGGGCCAAGTAGCCTATGGTGAAAATCAAATAGAGCAAAAGGGGTCGAATCTAAGGGTTGAAGGACTTTCCTTGAGAGAAGCCGTTTATTCTCCCCGATTCTGGGTGTTTTTCCCTATGTGTTTCTGTTATGGATATTGTGTATTTGGTATCATCGTCCATATCGTGCCCCATGCCATTGAGTTGAACGTTTCAGCCCTTAGAGCTGCCAACATTTTAGCTACGATTGGGGGTTTAAGTATTCTCGGAAAAGTTTTGCTGGGCAGAGTGGGTGATATGATTGGGAGTAGGAACATTTTGATGCTTGGCTTTATTCTTATGTCCGTAGCCTTGATCTGGTTGGTACCAGCCAATAAAGCATGGATGCTCTTCTCGATCGCGGGTATCTTTGGATTTGCTTTTGGGGGTATTTCCGTATCCCATTCGCCACTGATAGCAGAACTGTTTGGATTAAGATCACATGGTTTGATTTTTGGAGTTTTCAACCTCGGCGTGATGGGCGGAGCCGCTATGGGGCCATTACTGACTGGCTACATATTCGATGTCACGAATAGCTATCAGATGGCTTTTTTACTCTGCACGGTTATCAGTTCTGCCGGCATTCTATTAGCTATATTTTTAAAAATGATGAAACGCTAACGAAAATGTTTTAGCTTCACCAAAGGTCCTTCGACAGGCTCAGGATTCGACAAGCTATGGGCGAAAGGCAGAAGACAGAAGGCAGTAGGCGGTAGGCAGAGGACAGAAGACAAAAGATAGAAGACGAGAAAGATAAGAGGGAAAAGGCGATAGACGACAAAGGACAATGGACAAACTCCAATGACTAATGGACAAGGGACGATGGGCAGCTGACAATAGGTGACAGGCAAAGGACGATAAAGGGGGGCTGAAGATGAATATTTTATGGATTGTCAATACCAATACCTTTTTGTTAATCCTTCTGATCATCATGGTTTCCTATCTCACGACTCAGGTGAATGCATTGATCCGATGGTTAAAAAGGGAATAAATTAATTAATGGCTGGCGGCGAATAGCAAAAATAGGTAATTTATTCCTAACATTCTATTTGTTTTAGGCTATCAGCTATATGCTATAAGCTATTTGCCATTTACTATGCGTTGCAGGAGAATGGTGATGGAGCAATTTTTAATCGGGGTCGATATGGGAGGAACGAATGTTCGGATGGGGATCGTCACTCCAGTGGGGAAGGTGTTAAAGAAAACCCAATATCCGATAGATATTTCAAAAAAAGGGTTGGCATTATTAGAGGAGGTGGTCTCGAATCTGAAGAACTTCATTCGAAGGGAGCTCAAAGAATCTAAGCAATTGATTGGAATCGGGATTGGAATTGCAGGAGCAATCGATATGAAAAGAGGGATCATTAACGAATCCCCAAATATCAAAGATCTGAAGGGTTTTGCATTAAGAGATTTCCTTGAAAAAAGGATTTCCTATTCCATCGCTATTGAAAACGATGCCAATGCTTTCATTTTAGGGGAAGGTTGGGTGGGGGCGGCAAAAGGATGCAAACACTATTGTGGTATTACATTGGGAACAGGAGTTGGAGGAGGAATTGTGGTGGCAAGAGAGATCCTCCACGGGGTAGAGGGAATGGCAGGTGAGGTAGGGCATATGGTGATCAATCCGAAGGGACCATTATGCGGTTGCGGAGGGAGAGGATGCCTCGAGGTCTATGCCTCGGGGACAGGGATCAGGCGAATGGCATTGGAGGCTATTGAAAAAGGGAAGGGAAAAGGTATTCTAAAATGGAGTGGGGGAGATCCTCAACAGATGACTTCAGAAAATATCTTCGAGGCCGCACAATCTGGGGATGTAACAGCCAAAAAGATATTTAATGAAATGGGTAAATCTCTGGGATTGGGACTGGTCAATCTTATTCATCTCTTCAATCCAGAAAAGATTGTGATTGGAGGTAAGGTCTCTCGGGCATGGGACTATTTTATTGGGAGTGTAATGGAGATCGTTCAGGAAAGATCAATGAAAGGCCCGAGAGAGAAACTGCAGATTGTTAAGGCCGAGTGTGGTGATGATGCGGGAATGTTAGGAGCGGCTTATTCAGCCCTGAAAAGTAACTTTAGCATAGAGCATAGGGCATAGAGCATAGGGCATAGCGTTAAGATTCTTTGCGCTCTGCACTTTGCGGTTTAAAATCATTTGATTTTCCAAATGGTTCCGAAAGAGGTGTCCTCCAAGACAATCCCCTTAGAAAGAAGATCATTTCGGATTTCGTCGGCTTTTTTCCAGTTTTTTTCTTTTCTCACCACATTCCTATCCTCGATGAGTTTGAGGATTTCTTCTTCCGAAAGGTTCAGTCTTTTAAGTCCTTCTTTCTTCTGCTCCCTCAGATAGACCTCCGGATCCTCTTGGAACAGTCCGAATATCCAGCCCATTTGGGAGAAGTGGTTGAGACCCTGTTTCAGCATTGAGATGATCTCTTCGGTTGGATGGCCTTTGGATATATCTAAAAGGGTATTCAGGTATCTTTGGAGATCATAGAAATATCCCAAGGCCTGAGCTGTATTGAAGTCATCATCCATGGCTTCTTCAAATCGAATCTGGAATGATTCGATGGTTTGACGGATCTCATCAAGGGAAAAGACACTCCCACCTCTACCCTGTGAAGTATATTTTATTACTTCACAGGGCAAGCCCTCCCCCTTTGGTTTGGCTATTTCATCTTGAGCCGCTTTTAATGTTGCATAGAATCGGTCCAATCCTAATTTGGCCTCTGAAAGACTATCGAAGGAGAAATCGACAGGGCTTCGGTAATGGTGAGAGAGGAGAAAGAGCCGAATCACCTCTGGACGCCAATCTTTGAAGATTTCTTTGAGGGTTAAAATGTTTCCGAGGGACTTCGACATCTTCTCTTTATTCATGTTGACAAAACCATTATGGATCCAGTATCGGACAAAGGGTTTGCCAGTTGCGGCTTCGGATTGGGCGATCTCATTTTCATGGTGAGGGAAGATAAGATCTTTCCCACCTCCGTGAATATCTAAGGTCTCACCCAAATATTTTTGACTCATCACAGAACATTCGATATGCCAACCCGGTCTCCCCTTTCCCCAGGGGCTTTCCCAGAAAGGTTCTCCGGATTTGCTTGCTTTCCAGAGGGCAAAGTCGAGAGGATTTTTCTTCTTTTCATCAACCTCAACCCGAGCGCCAGCCTGCATCTCCTCTAAGTTTCTCTTGGAAAGTTTTCCATAGTCTTTAAATCTCTCCACAGAGAAGAAAACATCGCCATCTGCCTGATAGGCATATCCTCTTCCAACGAGGGTTGAGATTAATTGGATCATTTCGGTAATATGCTCGGTGGCTTTAGGTTCAACCAAAGGTTTTTCCAGGCCGAACCTTCCCATATCGATGTTAAATTCCCCAATGTATTTCTCAGCAATGGTTTTGAAGTCCACTCCTTCCTCATTGGCCCGTTTGATGATCTTGTCGTCGATATCTGTAAAGTTTCGAACATAGGTTACTTCATATCCGCGGTATCGGAGATAGCGGTAGATCATGTCAAAGATAATGGTCGATCGGGCATGGCCGATATGGCTAAGGTCATAGACCGTTACCCCGCAGACATACATCCCAACTTTGTTTTCACGGAGTGGAACGAACTCCTCTTTTTTAGCTGTTAAAGTATTGTAGATGCGAAGTGGCATAGATTTATTCCTTTAAAATCCCTCCTGACCTCCCTTTTCCAAAGGGAGGAATTATTCCCCCTTTATTAAAGGGGGACAAAGGGGGATTTGATGCCGAATCATGATATCTGCAACGCCATTTTTAACCGATGGATCATTCTTTCTTTTCCAAGGAGAGGGAGTGTTTTGACCAACTCAGGCCCTTTCATTTTTCCTGTAACCCCAGCCCGAAGGGGTGCGTAGAGATCTTTACCTTTCCGTCTTGTCTTTTCTTCTAATTTAGATAGCAGGGAGGGTACAGTATCAGGTGTGATTTCGGGTGAAGCTTCCAACACGTTGAGGATGACACGAAGGGTCTCCCGATTTCTGGTATCCGAAAGAACAGTTTTGGCTCCATCTTCAAAGAAGAATTTTTCATCGAAGAAGATGCCCAGATATTCCTCAATCTGGGAAAGGACCACCAGATTTTCTTTCAGGACACCAGAGGTTTTAGTGAGGTAATTGGGATCGACTTGACGGATCGGAAGGCCGGCTTTTTCAAGGTAAGGAAGCAACAATTCGGAGAGCTGTTCTTCCTCTTTTCCACGGATATAGTGGCTGTTCAACCACTCCAGCTTCTTACGATTGAAGATGGGTGCACTTTTTGAAATGGAACCGAGGGAGAAATCCTCCACGATCCTTTCCAAAGGAAGGATCTCTTCCCCGGAGGGAGGGGTCCAACCTAATAGGACGAGGTAGTTTACGAGGGCCTCCGGCAGAAAACCCTCCTTTCGGTATTGGGAGACGGCTGTGGCACCGTGGCGTTTGCTCAATGGCGATCGATCTCCGCCGAGAATCAAGGGGTGGTGGGCGAAAACAGGAGATTGCCATCCCAGGGCCTGATAGATCAAGATTTGACGGGGTGTGTTGGATAGATGGTCCTCCCCGCGAATCACATGAGTGACATGCATCAAATGATCATCGATGACGCAGGCAAAATTATAGGCCGCCATCCCATCCGAACGGATGATAATGAAGTCACCCATCCCCTCCAATTCGAAGTGCATCCTTCCATGGATAAGGTCTTCAAAGACGATGGCTCCCTTTCCGATCCGAAACCGAAGAACTGGACGAAGACCTTCCGATTCCAATTTGGAAATCTGTTCTTTGGAAAGGGAATGGCAGCGGCCGTCATAGCGGGGCATCTCGCCTTTCGAGATCTGTTCTTTCCGGAGAGCCTCCAGCCTTTCAATCGAGCAGAAACATTTATATGCCTTTACCTCTTGAAGCAGCTTTTCGGTGTAGTCCCGATAGAGCGATAAACGTTGAGATTGACGATAAGGGCCATCCGGTCCACCTCTGTCAGGACCTTCCTCCCAGCGGATTCCCAGCCATTGAAGATCTTCGAGGATATGATCGATGGAGGCTTCAGTCGATCTCTCCACATCGGTATCTTCGATCCTTAGGATGAAGGTTCCTCCATGACGTTTCACAAAGAGATAGTTGAAAAGGGCGGTTCGGGCATTTCCGATATGGAGAAGTCCGGTTGGGGCAGGAGCGAAGCGTACTCGAACATTTGGAATCATGTGATACCCTTAGTCATTTTGGGTGTTAGTGTTACCAGAATCAATGAATCGTTTGGCGCATAGCGCAAAGCGCAGAGCGTTTTGTATCTCAGGGTTTTAGCTCTGATTCCTCAGCCCTAAAGGGCTGAGTTACAGGCTATGCGCTCTGCTCTACGCTGTCAGTTCTCTTCGACCAGGGCTACTGCATAGGCGGAGATTCCTTCTCCCCTGCCAGCAAACCCCAACCCTTCAGAGGTGGTCGCCTTCACATTGACCCTTCCCGTCTCAATCTCCAGGACATCGGCAATCTCTTTCACCATCCGTGGGATGTGATCAGAGAGCTTTGGCCTCTGAGCAAGAATCGTTGCATCAATATTGAGGATATGAAACCCTTTCTCCCTCATCCTGGTCATCACTTTCTTTAGAAGAATCGTACTCCGGATATTTTTGTATTGTGGATCCGTATCCGGGAAGTGTCTTCCGATATCTCCTTCCGCAATGGCTCCAAGAAGGGCGTCGCTGATGGCATGAAGAAGGACATCTGCATCAGAGTGGCCTTGAAGTCCGTAGAGGTAAGGGATTTTAATCCCTCCCAAGATCAACGGTCGGCCTTCGACCAATGGATGAACATCGTATCCAAAACCCACTCTCATCGGTCTCCTCGGCGGTCTGTTTGATCTGGTTCTGTAGGAGTCTTCATCTCGAGGAAGAGATGGGCCAGCATCAGATCTTCTTTTGTTGTAATCTTGATGTTGGTATAAGAACCTGGGAGAATGTGGACTTTCACCCCTAACCGTTCAACAAGAGAGGCGTCGTCTGTCCCAATAAACCGATCCTCGTTCGCCTTATGGAAGGCCTCTTTGATCAAATGAGCCTGAAAGGTTTGAGGAGTCTGGATCTGCCAAAGGGATTCTCGATCTAATGTTTTGAGGACCGTTCCATCGGAATGCGCTATCTTGATGGTCTCCTTCACCGGCATCGCTACTACAACAGCTCCAAATCGTATGGCCGAATGAATCGACTCTTCGATCATTGCTTTGGTGACAAATGGTCGGACCCCATCATGAATGACAACAATCTTTGCATCTTTAGGAAGGGCATCGACCCCATTTTTCACAGAGTTTTGTCTCCGCTTTCCTCCAGGGACGATCTGAGAGATCTTTCGATAACGATATTTTTCAATGATCTCTTTCATGCAGTAATCCATATCTTCCTGACCAACCACAAGGAGGATGGATTGGATCAGAGGACAGGCCTCAAATGTATCAAGGGTATGGGCGAGGATGGGTTTTCCGGCCAGAAGGTGGAATTGTTTCTTCGTTCCTTCTATGAAGCGGTGGCCCTTCCCAGCGGAGACGATTACTGCATCGGCCTTCATCATTCAACAGCCAAACCACACGGAATGATGGAATGTTGGAATGCTGGAATGATGGGTTGTTTAAAATCTTGCAAGGTGTTTTTTTTCCATTCAAACCCAATATTCCATCTTTCCATTATTCCTTTATTCCAACTCGAGTAGCCCCTCCGGTTAAACTTCGCTGTCGAGATTGTAGTGATACTCCTTTCCCTTATTTTCCCTGCTCGTCTCCTCCTTCAAACGAGCAAAGATCATTCTTCCTGCAGGTGTTTGAAGAACACTGGTCACAATGACGTCGACCGTTTTGCCCATCTGTTTCTTTCCATTATCGACCACGATCATCGTTCCATCATCCAGATAGGCCACTCCCTGTCCCGTTTCTTTCCCTTCCTTCAGGATTTTGATATTCATCTCCTCTCCGGGGAGTACAACGGGTTTTAGAGAGTTGGCCAGTTCATTGATATTCAATACTTCAATTCCCTGAAGCTCGGCTACCTTATTGAGGTTGGAGTCATTGGTGACGATCTTCCCTCGGACTTCTTTGGCCAACTCAATCAATTTGGCATCGACTTCCTTGATTCCAGGGTAATCTGTATCGACGATTTTTACATCCACACCCGCCTGTTTCTGGATATGGTGGAGAACCTCTAATCCTCTTTTACCTCTCGTTCGTTTGATCGAATCGGATGAATCGGCAATGTGTTGAAGTTCGCTGAGAACGAATTGTGGGATGAGGAGGGTTCCTTCGACAAAGCCGGTTTCGGTAATGTCGGCAATACGACCATCGATGATCACACTGGTATCCAAAATCTTTGTATTCTCACTGCGAGGAAGGCCTTTAGAAAAGAGTTTCAAACCGGAGAGATGAATTTCTTCCCCTTTTTTTAAGCCGATCCGAAGGCCGATATACCCACAAATCCCATAAAGTCCACCGTAAAGGGGAAGTGTGATTTGTTGATGGTTGAATGGATTGGATAAAAAGACGTTGGAGATAAGATTGGCAACCATGAATCCAAGGATCAATCCGATAAAACTTCCCAAGAGGTTTTTTAAAGGGATCTTTTTCAATTCTTTCTCCATGAGAAGGACCAATGCCGCCAGAAGGAGTCCTCCGAGAAATCCCCAGAGGCCCATCTGAGGAACAAGAGAAATCCCTGTGGTCAAATAATACCCACTGATCCCGCAAATGAGGAATAGTAAAAGACGGAGAATCCATGAGCCCACGCTGTTCACCTCCTTTCCATGAATTTGCCAAAAGACATCTTATTGAGAAAAAGATGGGGATTTTGGAATGGTCAAGGTCCAAAGATCGTTTTGATCTCCCTTAAGACATCTGACTCTTTCACATCTCTGGCAATCGCTAATTCCTTCACCAAGAGATTTTTGGCCATGTCCATAATTTTCCTCTCACCAAAGGAGAGTTCTTTCTCTGCTTTCAGAAGATGGAGGTCTCGGAGCACTTCCGCAATTTCGTAGATAGACCCGGTATTGATTTTTTCCATATACTCCCGATATCTCCGATTCCATGTCTGGTTATCGATCGTGACGTCCCGATCCTTCAAGATATGGATGACCTTTGGGACTTCGATTTTTCGAATCACCCCCCTCAAGTGGACGGCTTCCACGTTGTCCTGAGGTATCATGATCGTCATCCCGTTGTCTAAAATTCGAAGGATATAGAAAGTCTGTATCTCGCCCACGATCTGTTTGGTTTCAATGGCCTCGATGATTCCTACCCCATGACCCGGATACACTGCTTTGTCCCCGATCTCGAACATAAGATTAAAACCCCCTTCCTTTCTTTACCCCGTTAGAAAGTAAAAGACTTTCTAACGGGGTTTACAATCCCCTTTCAATATTAGAACTGGTTTTGGCTATTTTTAAAATGTCGTCTGTGTCAGGTTTATTACCCTGAATCAGTTGGCCTATCGAGGCATCGATTCCAAACCAAGCCGAGATTTGAATCTTCCCTTGGACCTCTCCTCGTTCTCCAGGTCCCTTTGGGCGAAACACCTCCATCACATCTCCCACCTTAAGGCCAGTTAATCTTCCCGCATTGATGTAGATCTCCTCACCATCCACTTTGGCTACCCGACAAAACCAGTCCAAGCCATCTAACTCCCTTGACAGTGATCGACTAAGCTCAGCAATCGTAAGATCGATAGCCTTCATCTTAGCCTTCTCTTCGGAAAATGAACCCTTTTCCTTTGTAGGAATGAGGGGATTGTTGGCAGATAGGTTTTTGAAGGTTTTCCCAGAGAATGTGTCCACTATTCTCATCTCTATTTTGATGATGGCTGAAGCCATTCCATCTTGATCCTTACCGGTCTTCGTGGTGAAGATATAAGGACCTGAAAGTTGTCCGACCACCAGGGCGTGGATGCCAAAAACTTCATTAAGCAAATGGAGGACTTTTGGTGTTTCCAGATCTGTTAAAACGACCCCCTTCTTTTCAAGAAACTCCTTTACTGTTTGGTAGTCAACGAAGAGGATTTGTTGGGACCTCTGACTTACCTCTTTGATGAGCTTTTCAGCCAACCAATCTCCCAATACCTCATCCCCATGAGTGGTTCGATCATCGAAGTAGGCGATCACTACTTTTTTCTTTAAATTTGTGAGCTTAGATCTCGAGGGAGAAGGTGATACAATTTCTCTCTCTCTTTCAGAAGAAGGTGGTTTGGTTGAAGAAATCGGGAATTCCTTCTTACTTTCTTCCTTTGGGATGGTTGGAGTAGTAAAGGATTCTCTTTTTGAGAGGTATTCATTAACGGGAATGTAAAGGTATTTAGGTTGGTCTCCCCCCTCTGGAGTTCTGGGGTTAAGGACTTTAACGTATTCCTCTCTATCCACAATGACCACCTCTTTATCCAATAATTCTTTCATCTTCGCCTTATGAGGGGGGCCCTTTTTAATCGGAAACCAGGATGGAGTGGAACAGGCGAAAACGAGAGAAAAGATAAAGAGGAGAATAAAAACGGAAAAGCGAAACAACGCCCCTTTAAAGTCCATTTTTCCCCTTTTGAATTAACATGTATAATTATACATCGAAAGTATGAAAAAATCAATCAAAGAATTTACTTTGGTTGGACTTTTTTGTTGGTGATTGAAAAAGTTTGAAAAATTGATAAACTGTAATTAAAACAATTAATTAGGGCTATTTTCAATGAGGACTGGAAAGGAATGCCGTCACTTTTTGTAGATCCTCAGGGGTATCGACACAGATGGGTTCATAATCGACAATATTTACTTTGATGCGATAACCGTTTTCCAAGACTCGAAGTTGTTCGAGTTTCTCCAGTTTTTCCAGAGGGGTAGGCTTCATTTTAGAAAACCGCAAGAGAAAATCTCGGCGATAGACATAGACTCCGATATGTTTGAATACCCTTTTAGGCAAGGGTCTTTTTGTTCCAAAAGGGTGAGATTCGAGCCGATCAATATTTAGATCCCTGGGAAAGGGAATGGGAGAGCGTGAGAAATAGAGGGCAAAACCTTTTTGATTCGTCACCACTTTTACGATATGGGGGTTGAGCCAATCCTTCACCTCATCAATCGGAGTTATTAAAGTGGACATGGGGAGCGTATCGTCTCTCATAAGGGGGTTTATAGCCTTGTCAATGATGGCCCCTTTGATCAGGGGTTCATCGCCCTGGACATTGACAATGATCTCAGCCCTGAGCTTCCGGGCAACCTCTGCCACCCTGTCGGTTCCAGTGGAGTGGTCTGGAGAGGTCATCACTACATTTCCGCCGAACTGTTGAACCGCCTCTAAAATTCTTTGATCGTCAGTGGCAACAATCACCTTCTCAATCAATTTCGACTGGGATACCCCCTCGTAGACCCATTGGATCATCGGTTTACCGAGAATATCAGCAAGGGGTTTCCCTTCGAAGCGTGTCGAACCATATCGCGCAGGAATAACAGCAACCGTTTTCATAAAGACCTTTCCCAGTAATAGGATACTATTTATTAAATCAAATTAGCATAGGCCTGTCAACCACTTACAATAGCTTCTTTTTCTTTATCATATTCTCCATATTGTTTCGGACATAAGCTGGGAACTGTTTGGAATAATCTTTTAAATTTTTGGTTGATAGTTTTTTGATATCCAGTTCATCAAGATCGAGGGTGGCTTTACCCCTGGCCACAAAATATACCTGATCCAAAAAGGCTTTTTCAGGTGTGGCAATATAAATTCCATTCCTCATCTCAAATCCGAAAAAGAGTTCAGGAGCAATCTGTCTGAATTCGACCTCCTGTTTTTGAAGGATGTATTTCCTCGTTTTCCTGGTCGTGGCAAAGGTTAAAGTATAAGGAATCAAGTTCAAAATACCATACTTAGCTAAAGCAGATTCAAATGAAAGGTAATTGGGGATATAGAGTTGAACCGCCACATTTTCCATTGAAATAACACTTCCCATAGGAAGATAAATACCTTGGGCCACCCTCTCTATGACGCCACCAGACACCCATCTCTTTAATGCCACATATAGGCTGATTCTGGGAAGACTCGTGATTTTCTCCAGATCGGTAATGGTGTAGAAAGGTTTATTGATCTTTTGAAGTATTTTGATGAGTTCGATACTTTTCATTTTGTGAGCCCTTCAATTGCAGACCAAAAATCCTTAGGCAAATACTTACGCAGATCCCGGACAACTTCCTTCTTCTTTAAAGATATTTTCTTTGGTGTATAGGGAATTTTTAGTTTCTCTGATACGTACCAGAGATCAAAAAGGTCTTTGGGTTTGGCTCTGCTTTTCAAACAGGCTAACTTGTCCTTGTAAATTTGCTCCAGAGTAGCTACTTGGCCCATGACTTGAATGACAGTGGATGGAGAGTTTAGAAGTTTTAATTCCCATTGGTAATCTTTAATTTCCCTTTTCGAGATTTCAATTTTTATTCGAAAAGGAAAGGCCAGATAATGCTGAGTCACTTTGATTTCAGCTAAGTAGGTATAATATTTTTCTTCAAGATCGGTCAGAATCAATTCCGGAAAAGGGAAAATGATTTTTTTTATGAGTGAGGAGAATTTTCCCTTCAACGGATCTTTTGTCAATGAAAAATCGAGATCTTCTGAGAACCTCGGAGAACCGTAGGTTAATCGGAGGGCAGTTCCCCCTTTAAAGATCAGATGCCGGCCAAAGGGTGATTCATAAAGCCCTTTGAGGATGATGAGCTCCCAGTACTCACGGACTATTTGAGTCTTATCAATCTTTAATTCACGGGCTTTCTGTTCGGCTATTAATTGTTCCATATTTCTTAACAAATATGTTAAGTAATACGGAATGAATTGTCAAGGGACTTTTTAATTCGCTTCCCCGCATTTACGCATTCACGTATCCACCCAAAGATCCAATGACCTAATGACCCAATAACCCAATAACCAGAAGAAGTGCTCATAAAAATAGGCAACTGTCAAAATAATAGGCAATTTCCCCTCTAATTTTCTAAATTTTGGATTTTAGAAAAATTGGAATAGTCTTTTATATTCGTGAGGTTATTAATTTTTTTAGAAAATTAATCCTTTGGCAAGGAATTTGCTCATATATTTACATACCTCTCCTCTCCCCTTGCGGGAGAAGATTCACCCTGTTAGATAGAAAAACTTGTCTGACGTGGGAATAAACGGGGCTTATCTAACAGGGTAAAGGTGAGGGGGGCTACAGTCTACACCATGCTCTGCTTTGGTTTTCTAATAGATGCCCGGTGACTTAGTGATTTAAAATAGTCGTTGATTTTTTTATGCGGATTTAATAGAATCTTCGTGTCATCCTGAGCTTAACCCAAGAATCGAAAATAAGGCGCTCTCTTTATAACCTTTAACCCGGAGGGTGGCTGTATGGTCATTAATTTAGACCCCATTCCGTCAAGGAAATGGGGTTTTTTGTAAGTTTGGCTTATAAAACGTTTCCCTCCTTGTGCCTGCCTGCCGTAGGCAGGGGGGAGGATTCACCCTGTAAGATAGGCAATATTATTTACTACCAAGGTTAGATCAAGAGCCTTATCTAACAGGGTAAAGGTGGGGGGTAAAATTATGGAAGAATTAAATCCTCGGCTCCTTGAGTTTTTTACAAAAAATTACAAGCCAGGGATTATAGGTATCGTGGGGACCAAAGGGACTATAGGAATGGCCATCAGGGAGGCGCAGAAGGCAGTGACAGTAGATAAAAAAGCCTCTCTCTGGTCCCATTGCTTCATACTTGGAGATTTAAGGCTCGATCGAAGGGGAG
>Ga0315282_10008031_pt1 | contig 17164 bp, 20 predicted proteins | sample YL17G07_20_MG_FD_203693 | JGI IMG/M metagenome (GOLD analysis project Ga0315282, IMG submission 203693) | Sediment microbial communities from Yellowstone Lake, YNP, Wyoming, USA - YL17G07_20 | ecosystem: Environmental > Aquatic > Freshwater > Lake > Sediment | place: USA: Wyoming | collected... | reverse complement strand
GGGCGCCCCCCACGCCCCCCCCCCCCCCCCGCGCCCGCGGCGTTTCGGGGGAACCTGGTGCGCCCGACGGGATCCCCGCCTCCGTGCCGCCACCCGGCAAGGCTGAGGGAGGTCGTCGGTCGGCCTTTAGGGATTCTTAACGCCACCCTGCTCCTTCTTCACGCGCTCTTAACGTCGTCATGGGTATCGTGACTGTGTGGTCGTTGTGTACGGCGATCCGTGCACGTGCCGTTGGGGGTGACGACGTGAGCCTTCTCGAGCTTGAGTGTGTCGGCATCGAAGCCCTGTTCGTCGTGTTGACGATCGTGGCGGTCTTCTGCCTTGCGTATCTCGTGTATTTCATCGCGCAAGAGCGGCGCTCACGACGCGCGGATCACACCTGAGGCCGACGTCCTTCGTCGGTACGCGGGGCGACGGGAGCGGTCTTCGACGTGCGTGAGCTTGGGCGCAGCCCGGCATGTGGGCGCGTCGTCCGGCTCCGCAAAGCAAGTGGTTGCCCAGTCTGGAGATCGGCTCCCTGCGTCCGACGACGTTGGCCTCGTACAAGTCGCACGTCAAGAACCATCTTGCGCCGACCAAGCTGGGCGCGGTCCGACTTCAGCAGCTACGTCGCGAGCGAATCGCAAAGCGCTACGCCTGGCTGTTGGCCGAGGGCCGCTGTGACGGCGAAGACAAGCCCCTCTCCTCGTCGACGTTACGCAGGATTCACGCGACGCTGCACCGCGCCCTGCGGGACGCCGTGCGCTCACGCTGGGTTCCCCTCAACCCCGCCAGCGACGTGGAGTTGCCGAGCGCCGGCAGCAAAGAGCGCCGGGCGTGGGACTGGTCGCAGGTTCGCAGCTTCCTAGAGACAGTGAGGGGAGATGGGCTCGCGCCCCTGTGGCTGGCGTACGCGACCACCGGCGCACGACGCGGCGAGCTGCTTGCGCTTCGCTGGGACGCAGTCGATCTAGACTCCGGCACGACAAGCATACGTCGCGCGATGACCGAGGCCGGCGAGAAGATCACTGAGGGAGAGCCGAAGACGCGCAGCGGAAAGCGCACGCGGCGATCGACCCGGTCACGGTCGCCACGCTGAAGGCACACCACAAGGTCCAGTTGGCGGAGCGCCTGGCGGCCGCTCCGCGCCGGCAGGAAAAGGGTCTCGTCTTCTCAACTGACACGGGCGAGTGGCTGATGCCGAACAAGGTGTCGAGCGCCTTCATAGCCGCCGTGAAACGCACCGGGCTGCCCACTCTGAGCCTCCACGGACTGCGCCACAGCTTTGCGACGATCGCGCTGGTGGAGCGCAAGCAGCCTGTGACGGTCGTGAGCGGCCGGCTGGGGTACGCCAACGTGAGCATCACGCTTGACATCTACAGTCACGCGATGAGTCGCCAGGACGAAGAGGCCGCGCTGGACGTGGCCAGCGTCGTCGTGCCGAAGAACTTCTGACAGTTGCCGAGGGTCTCGCGCTGTGTTACGAAACGTCGGTCATGCTTGACATTAGCCGACATATTGCAACAATACCACCATGCCACGATCATCCGCAGACAGCGCTCTAGCCTTCATACGCGAGAGAGGCGTCGTTCGCGCGCGCGATCTTGAAGCCGCAGGCCTCTCGCGGATGTGGCTCACCAGGCTAGGCCGTCTCGGACTCGTCGAACGGGTGGGCCGTGGCCTCTACGTGGCCGCGGACGCCCAGTGGACCGAACATCATTCGCTCGCCGAGGTCGCCGCCCGCGTGCCTCATGGCGTCGTCTGCCTGCTGTCGGCGCTCAACGTTCACGGCCTCACCACGCAGGCCCCGTCCGAGGTCTGGGTCGCCGTCGATCGCAAGGCGCGCGCTCCTCGCGAGCCCGGGCTCCCCATCCGTCTGGTCCGCTTCTCGGGCGCCGCGCTGACCAGCGGCATCGAAGAGCGCAGCGTCGAGGGGGTGACCGTGCGCGTCTACTCTCCTGCTAAGACCGTGGTCGACTGCTTCCGCTATCGCAACAAGATCGGGCTCGACGTCGCCATCGAGGCGCTCCGCGACTGCTACCGACAGCGCCTGGCTACGGTGGACGAGCTGTGGGAGTACGCGAGCAAGCTGCGAGTGGCTGCGGTGATACGGCCATACCTGGAGTCGCTGGAGTGACGAGGGGGCGGCCGACCGACGTAGCGGCGTCGGCGTTCAACCGACTCAAGGCGCTCACGCGGTCGCCGGGCCAGGACTTCAACCTCACCCGAAGCAGACTCGCCGTCGTTGACCTTGCGGACGCCTGCCATGGGCTCCGCCTCTTCCTCGAGGAACCGATCGTCGCGCTGGAGCGCGGAGAGGCGTTCGAGCTGCGATGGGCGCCGGGTGGTCCGTGGACAGATCGCGATGACGGAATCGTGAGCGACGAGGTAGAGGACTGAAGAGGTCCGACAGCTCATGTTGGCAGATGTCGGCAGATGACGGGTCACCGGTGTGGTCGCGAACCCGGTCTACTCCGTCGGAAATGGCGCTGAGCAGCAGTGTTCCAGTTCGGAAGGGTGCGAAGAGGAGGCAAGAAGTGGTGCCCCCAACGGAATTCGAATCCGTGCCGCCGGCTTGAAAGGCCGGTGTCCTAGGCCGCTAGACGATGGGGGCCCGTGACGCTCAGGGATTATACCTGCTGCGGACGGCGTGTGGGCGTGGTGATGCGCAGGCGTGCCGACGGCGATGCTGAAGGTCGGGCCGGAGCCGGCGTCTGCCGCCGCGCTCGCCGTCGACGTGGGCGCCTCGTCGTTGCGCACAGGACTGCTACAATCCGGGCGTGATCGCCTTCGCCAGACAGCGGCTCGCGCGCCTCGCAGGTCACGGTTACTGGCTTGCCGTGCTGGCGATCACGCTGTCGACGGCCGTCTTCTTCCCGGGTCGAGACCACTTCGCCAAGGGCCAATGGTCGCTTTTGTACCTGCTCATCGTCGTCGTGGTAGCCGGCCTCAGCGGTACGGGGCCCGCCGTGCTGGCGGCCACCCTTGCCTTCTTCGCCTGGAACTACTTCTTCCTGCCTCCGTACCACACCCTTGCGGTGAAGGAGCCGAAAGACTGGCTTTCGCTCGTCGCCTTCCTGATCGTGGGCATGGCGGTGGGCGTGCAGACCGGGCGCATGCGCGAACGCGAGGCGAGAGCCGTCGCGCGCGAGCGCGAGGGGGCGCTGCTCAATCGGCTGAGCGTGCACCTGGTCTCCGAGACGTCGACCGAGACGATGGCCGGTACGGTGCTCGCCGAGGCCGTCAAGGTCATGGGCGCCACGTCGGCCGCCTTGTTCGTCCCGACGGACGGGGACCGTCTTCAGGCCGTGTACGCGCTGCCGCCGCGGAGCGACGAAGGGGCCGAGCCGTTGGCCGAGTGGGCTTACCGGAACGAGTCGGCGATCGGGGTCCCGTGCCTCGCGGTCGGTGAATCTGAGGCCGGTCCCTCGGCTATGCGGTCGGCGACCCATCTGCAGGCGGGGAGTACCTCCTCGCGCAGCGACGTCTTCTTGCCGCTGCAGACGGCGTCGCGAACGCAGGGCGTGCTGCAGATGGGCGCGCGCAGCGACGGAGGTCCGTACCGGCCGACCGACATCCGGCTCCTGATATCGCTCGCCAACCTGATGGCCCTGTTCCTCGAGCGCCAGCACTTGCAAGCGGCGGCGACTCAGGCCAACGCCCTGCGCGAGGCCGATCGCCTGAAATCGAGCCTGCTCTCGTCGGTGTCTCACGAGCTCAAGACCCCGCTCGCGGCGCTGACGGCGACGGTGAGCAACCTTCTCGAAAGCGATGTCGCCTGGGACGAACGCAGCGTTCGCGACGAGCTGCGCGCCATCGTCGACGACGTCACCAGGCTGAACAACTCGATCGGCGCGCTCCTCGACCTCTCGCGCCTCGAGGCTCGGGCGTGGGAGCCGGTCAGGGAGCCCTACGAGCTCTCGGAGATCGTGGTCAGCGCGCTGGAGTCGCTGCCGGCTCATCAGCGTGGTCGCGTGACCGTCGATCTTCCCGACGACCTCGCGCCCGTCGACGTCGATTTCGTGCAGTTCACACGGGTGTTCCAGAACCTGCTCGAGAACGCTCTGGTCTACGCCGGCGCGTCGCCCGTTCGCGTCGGCGCAGAGGTCACCGAGCAGGATCTGCGCATGTGGGTCGAAGACGAAGGGCCGGGAATACCGCCCGACGAGCGGGAGCGCGTCTTCGACAAGTTCTACCGTGGCGCGCGCCTCGGTGGGACGGCGCCGTCGGGGACCGGCCTCGGTCTTGCCATCACGCGCGAGATCGTGAAGGCTCACGGCGGCGCCGTGTGGGTCGAAGACGCCAGGCCTCGCGGCGCGCGCTTCGTCATCGCGCTGCCGTCGACGAGAGGAGCAGACGATGGCGGTCCCTGAACGGCCGGTGCGCATCCTCGCCGTCGACGACGAGGAGCAGATCAGACGGGCGCTGAAGTCGATCCTGGGCACGAGGAACTACGATCTCGAGCTCGCCGCCACCGGCCAGGAGGCCGTCCTCAAAGCCATCGACCGGCCGCCCGATCTGGTCGTCCTCGACTTGACGCTGCCCGACGTGGACGGTATCGAAGTGTGTCGCCGGCTGCGCACGTGGATGGCGGCGCCTATCCTCATCCTCTCCGTGCGCTCGGGCGAGACCGACAAGATCCGCGCCCTCGACGAGGGCGCCGACGACTACCTGACGAAGCCGTTCTCGGCCGGCGAGTTGCTGGCGCGCATCAGGGCGTTGCTGCGACGGGCGGCGGCGCTCTCGGCGCCGCCGCCCGTCCTGCGCACCGGCGATCTCGAGATCGACGTCGCACGCCGGCGCGTGACGCTCGCCGGCGAGGAGGTGAACCTCACGCCGACCGAGTTCGCCATCCTCGCGTACCTGGCGCAGAACGCCAACTGCGTGGTCACGCAGAAGATGATCCTCGAGCGTGTGTGGGGCCCCGAGTGGGCGGAAGACGCGCAGACGCTGCGCGTCCACGTCAGCCACATACGCAAGAAGATCGAGCGTGGGTCGGCGGGGCGGCACTACATCGTCACCGAGCCCGGCGTGGGGTTTCGCTTCTCCGCCCCTGAGGCCGACGGCAGCGCCTCCTGACGCGCGGGGGCGAGTGGTCGTGCAGGCTGCCGCACCCGGTGGATCACGTGGAGTGAGGGAAGCCCCTTCGCCCCTGTGGTCCGCAGCCGTCACCGCCTCAGTCGCCCAAAGGAGCATCCCGTCGACACCAGCCCTCTCCTGTCGGACGTCTCGGTAGGAAGCATCGGAGCGCGGGAGCGTGGGCGAGATGGACGAACATCTAGGGGCCAGTACAGTCCAGGGGGGGCTTCACTCGCTACAGAAGTCCAGTATTGTGAGGGCGACGGCGGAGCAGCGATCGATCACAGCCTCCACATGCGCCCGTTTGTGAACTGAGAGGAGAAGGCGTCCGATGACCGACTCACCGACGAATGCCGCGGATCCGCTGGGACTCGACACCACCGAGATGCGTGAGCTCGGCTACTGGGTCGTCGATCGGGTCATCGAGCACTTCGAGGGCATCGCCGATCAACCGGCGATCCGAACGGGAACGCCGGCGGATCTGCGAGCAATCCTGGGTGGGCCGCCACCGGAAGAAGGAGGCGATGCCCTCCGGGCGATGAGGACGCTGGTAGACGTCGCTCTGGCGCACATGCAGCATGGCGATCACCCTCGCGACTTCGCCCGTGTCCCCGGCCCATCGTCCTTTGCCGGCGTGCTCGGTGACTGGCTCGGAACGGGGTTCAACGCCATTGCCGCGTCCTGGACCGGCGGGTCAGGCCCGGCAACGGTCGAGCTCGTGGCACTCGATTGGCTGCGGTCACTGCTGGGTATGCCGGAGGGCACCGAGGGGGTCATGGCGAGCGGCGGATCACTTGCCAACATGACGGCGCTCGCGGCCGCGCGCGCGAACGATGGACCCGGCGTGTGCTACCTCTCGGATCAGACCCACTCATCCGTCATCCGCGCGCTCGCGGTGCTTAGGTTCCCTGCCGATCACATCTGTATCCTGGAGTCCGACCGCGATTTGCGCTTGCCTGTCGCGGCGCTCGCCGCCGCCGTGCACGCGGACAAGGTGGCAGGCAAACGCCCTGGTTTCGTCGTCGGCAATGCCGGCACGACGAACACGGGAGCAGTGGATCCGTTGCCCGAGATCGCCGACCTCTGCCGATCCGAAGGGCTCTGGTTCCACGTTGACGGGGCGTATGGAGCAGCGGCCGCTTTGTGCGACGCCGGTCGCCGCGTCTTGCGCGGGATCGAGCTTGCCGACTCGCTCGTGCTCGACCCGCACAAGTGGCTCTTCCAGCCCTACGATCTCGGTTGCCTGCTCATCGCTCGTCCCGGGGCCCTCAAGCGTGCATTCCAGATGACTCCGGACTACCTCGTCGATGTCACTGCCGTGAACGATGAAGTGGACCTTCGTGACCGTGGTCTGGAGCTGACCAGGCGCGGGCGGGGCCTGAAGCTTTGGCTGAGCTTTCGCACGTACGGGGCCGCTCGCATCCGCGCGGCCATCGCGCACGGCATCGCTCTCGCCGAGCACACGGAGAGGCTTGTCGCCGCCGATGATCGGTGGGAGGTCGTGACCCCGGCCCAGCTGGGGATCGTCACCTTCGCCGAGCGTGGCGCAGACCATGGCGAGCACCTATCCAGGGCGGCCGCGATCTCAGATGACGGGTATGCACACCTCACCACCACGCGAGTGCGCGGCCGGTCGGTGATGCGCCTCTGCACCATCAACCCGCGCACGACGACCCGCGACATCGCTGCCACGCTTGAGAGACTCGGGGTGCACGTGTCCGCACCAGCACCGGAGTGAAGGGCCGAGGCCGGCACAAGACTCTTGACTGCCCCAGGACACCATCGGGCCGGCGCATGTGAGTGCGCGCAGCCGCCTGCTCTTCCGTCTCGCCGTTCCTGTAAACTCCAGTTCAGCGGCCGCGCGAGAGTAGGGGGGAGCTGTCCCGGGCGACGTTCTTCCGATGCGCGGCGACGAGACCCTCGCCGGGAGGTTCGTCGGCGAGGCACGAAAGCCCGAAGTTGGAGAGCCGAGTGGCCAGTAGATCGACGACGAAGAGCAACGGCGCCAACGTGGGCTTCGAAGAGAAGCTCTGGGCGGCCGCCGACAAGATGCGCGGGCACCTCGACCCGGCCGAGTACAAGCACGTCGCGCTGGGGCTCATCTTCCTCAAGTACATCTCCGACTCGTTCGAGGAGCTGCACAAGCGGCTGATCGCGCAGGCCGAGGCAGAGTGGGGAGAGGCGGCGGCCGATGCCGCCGCCCGTGGCGAAGACCCCGAGACACTGCGCGAGTCATTCACTTCCGCCACCGATCCCGAAGACCGCGACGAGTACACCGCCGAGAGCGTCTTTTGGGTGCCGCAGCCGGCGCGCTGGAGCTACCTGCAAGACAACGCCAAGCAGCCGACGATCGGCAAGCTCATCGACGACGCCATGGATGCGATCGAGCGCGAGAACCCGAGTCTGCGCGGCGTGCTGCCCAAGCGCTATGCGCGCGAGGACCTCGACAAGCGCCGCCTGGGCGAACTCATCGACCTGATCGGCACGATCTCGATGGGCGACTCGCAGTCGCAGTCTAAGGATACGCTGGGTCGCGTCTATGAGTACTTCATCGGCCGCTTCGCCAGCGCCGAGGGCAAGGGCGGTGGCGAGTTCTACACGGCGCGCTGCGTGGTCAAACTACTGGTCGAGATGATCGAGCCGCTGCACGGGCGCGTGTACGACCCCTGCTGCGGCTCCGGCGGCATGTTCGTGCAGAGCGAGCGCTTCCTCGAGGCACATGGCGGCCACAAGGGCGACATCGTCATCTACGGGCAGGAGAGCAACCCGACCACCTGGCGGCTGGCCAAGATGAACCTCGCTATCCGCGGGCTCGAGGGCGACCTAGGGCCGCAGCCGGCCGACACCTTTCACAACGACCTGCACAAAGACCTGAAGGCCGACTTCATCCTCGCCAACCCGCCGTTCAACGTGAGCGACTGGGGCGGCGAGCGCCTGCGCGACGACGTGCGCTGGAAGTACGGGGCGCCGCCGGTGGGCAACGCCAACTTCGCCTGGGTGCAGCACATGGTGCACCACCTGGCGCCGCAGGGCGTGGCCGGTTTCGTGCTCGCCAACGGCTCGATGAGCTCGCAGCAGAGCGGGGAGGGGGAGATCCGCAAGCAGCTCGTGGAGGCCGACCTCGTCGACTGCATGATCGCCCTGCCCGGCCAGCTCTTCTACACGACGCAGATCCCCGTGTGCCTGTGGTTCCTGGCGCGCGACAAGAGCGACGGACCGGCGAGCGACGGCGTCTGCCGCGACCGCCGCCGCGAGACGCTGTTCATCGACGCCCGCCAGATGGGCGCGATGGTCGATCGCACGCATCGCGAGCTGACCGACGACGACATCGCGCGCATCGCCGGCACGTATCACGCGTGGCGCGGCGAGCCGAGTGCCGAGAGCGAGCCGGGGCACGTCCGGCTACGCCGACGTGCCCGGCTTCTGCAAGAGCGCCACCACCGCGCAGATCGCCGAGCACGGCTACGTGCTCACCCCCGGCCGCTACGTCGGCGCCGCCGACGCCGAAGATGACGACGAGCCCTTCGACGAGAAGATGAAGCGTCTGACGGCGGAGCTGCGCGAGCAGTTCGCGGAGTCGGCGAGGCTGGAGGAGGAGATCAGGGCGAACCTGAGGTCGCTGGGGTATGAGCTCTAGGAACTCCGCGATGTCACAGCGGATCGCGCCGCTCTCGTTACTATGACGTACGCTCCTCGACAGACTGATCGTGCGAGCTTATGGCGCGAGACAACACTCGGCGACTTCATCTCACTTCAGCGTGGTCACGATCTTCCCGAGTACAACCGCCAGCCGGGCGACGTGCCCGTCATGGGCTCTTTCGGCGTCACCGGTCACCATGACGAGGCACGCGCCAGCGGACCGGGCGTCACGGTCGGTCGCAGTGGCGCCTCGTTCGGCGTCGTGTCGTACTGCGCGCAGGACTACTGGCCCCTCAACACGTGCCTGTACGCGACGGACTTCCACGGCAACGATCCTCGCTTCGCCTACTATCTCCTGAGGTCCATCGACTTCCGGCGGTACAACTCGGGCAGCGCTCAGGCGTCCCTGAATCGCAACTACATCCGCGACATCCCCATCCGGGTGCCGCCGTTGCCCGAACAGCGCCGCATCGCTGAGACGCTCGGCGCGCTCGACGACAAGATCGAGCTCAACCGCCGCATGAACCGCACCCTCGAGTCAATTGCCCGCGCCATCTTCAAGTCGTGGTTCGTCGACTTCGAACCCGTGCGCAAGAAGATGGAGGGCAAGACGGGCGGCGAGCTCGGGCTGCCGCCCTCCCTCGCCGCCCTCTTCCCAAATCGTCTCATTGAGTCCGAACTAGGGGAATTGCCGGAGGGCTGGACCGTCGGGCGTCTAGGTGACGTGGCGTTGCAGGTTCGAGACACGGTCCGACCCGAGGACATCCCGGAGGATCTCGCATACTTCGGATTGGAGCACTTGCCAAGACGCAGCATAGCCTTGGCGGAGTGGTCTGATGCGAGCGATATCGCCAGTAGCAAGTCACGGTTCGCCAAGGGTGACATCCTGTTCGGGAAGCTCCGACCGTATTTCCACAAGGTGGGTCCACCACCCGTTGAGGGTGTGTGCTCCACTGACATAGTTGTCGTCAGACCGAAGAGCCGCGTACTTGCGTCTTTCGTGCTCGGCCACGTGTCAAGCGACGAGTTCGTTGACCACGTGAGTGCAGCCTCCTCCGGCACGCGGATGCCGCGGACCACCTGGAAGGACATCGCCGCGTACCCGATTGTCATCCCGTCCGAGGACTTGTGTCGGGCTTTCGATGACATGGGAAGACGCGTCATCGACCGTATTCACTCGAACATTCTTGAGTCGCGGACAGCCTCTGGGGCTCGCGACAGCCTTCTGCCTCGGCTCATCAAGGGCGAGCTCTTGGGGGGGTGCGGCGCAGGTGGATGAACGAGGCGCGGACGAGCGCCGCTGGCTCCTGCACGAGGATGCAATCAGCTTCTACCGTGACGGAATCGACGTGGCGGAGTGGATTCCTCTGTGGGAGATCAGAGACATCGAAGGGGGGCACGTCGCCCACTTTTCTGCACTGGTTCCAAACTCGCACGTTCCGACGAGTCTCAGCTACACCAGCTGGGACTTCTACATGAACGACTGCGAGCCGGGGTTCGACGTTGACGACGAGACCGGCGAGATTCGCTACTATCGCTTCTCGCCGCCACGCGAATGTGAACCCTTCGTCGTGTACAGGGACTTCCGCGGCATTCGCCCGAACACGGTGGAAGTTGCGGAGGAGTTCCGCCTGTTCCATAACCTCTATCACGATGGTTCCGGGTCCTACTACGCCATGGACGAGAGCGGTGCGGAGGAGCTTGTTGTCAGAGTGAGCGATGAAGTAGTGAATTGTCGGCGCGTGTACCTACTGAGGTACTGCGGAGCACGGAGCGCGCACGCCGGAATCTACTTCCAGAGTATTCGCTACTCGAGAAGCAGCCCCGCCAGTCTGGATCTCGTCAACTACCGTGCAGACGTCGCGGAAGGGCTGCTGCGGTGCGACTTGGCGATCAGCGACGATCACGTGGTAGCCGGCCAGAACGCATCGAGCATCCTCTATGGCAAGCGGCTGCTGAAGGGGTTGGACCCAGGCCCGCCTGGCGGTTGGGTACCGCCGGAGGAGCGCGAGTACGAGTCGTTTGTGATTGGCCGAGATGCCGAAGGCAAGGAACTCTCCCACTCGTGCAACCCCGCTGTCTTGGCGGACTTCTTCGGTGGGAATCCCGATGCGCCACACTACTTCACTCCGGTCTACTTCAGGCGTGCGGTTCTCAATCGCTACTTCGACGAACCGGAGAAGTACTCTGTGGGGCCGTCCGGACTTGCTTGCGGGAGACTGTGGAGCATCCGGTTGGATGGAGACCTGGCTGAGCACGTCATCGTCCCCCTTGGCGACCTGGGGCGTGACCCACCGTACGTGGAGCAGAGGCACTTCAGACTTCACAATGTGGTGCCAGAGGGCGACTTCTCGTCTGCGTTTCTCGACCGCAACTTCCGAAATCGGCCAACGCGGCCCCAGGTGCCCGATGCACTCTTCAGGGATCGGTTTGACTACGTGCAATCCGCATGGCGGGAGCGCTTCGGGTGGGACCTATTCCGTCCGTTGACCGCAGAGGATGCTCACGCATACCTGTCGCTGCATCGGCTGACCACGGACAGCCAGAAGGCGTTCGACGAACAAGTGGCCGCTCTGCACAAGGTGGTCATCGAGTCACTCAATGAGCCGGAGGTGGTCGCTCGCATCAAGAGCCCTCCAGACGACTTGCGGACGGGGTCGATAAACAGACTCGAGGCTTTGCTGTCCGAAGTCGACGAGATTGGCGAGTACTTCGAGCCAATCAGGGCACTTCGCGGACTCCAGGATCTGCGAAATGGAGCCGCACACCGAAAAGACTCCTGTGAGTACACGCGCGGCCAGAAGACCTTCGGCATCGAGTTGACGAACCGAGTGGTCGGCTTCGACCAGGTGCTGCGGAGCATCGCTGGCTTCCTCTTCTACCTTGAGGAGAACATCTTGGCCAACCCAGGGATTGACCTCACATGATCGGCAAGACCATCCGCATCTTGCTCGCCGACGGCGAGCCCGCTGGCATCCACCTCGCCGAGATCAGCGACTGGACCGGCGAGGTGCAGGCCGCGCCGGGCTGCCAGCTCGACCGGCTCAGCAAGAGGGAGGAGGTCCGGCGCACCGGCGTCTACCTGCTCGTCGGACCCGACCCGGACGACCCGTCGCGGGCACTGGCCTCCATTGGCGAGGGCGACAACGTCCTCAAGCGGCTGCTCCGCCGGAGCTGGGACGAGGCCACGGACTTCTGGGAGCGCACCGTCGCTCGCCCTCCTACGCTGCGTGTTCTGAGGAGCTTGCCCACCGCGGCGTGACCCCTCCAAGCCGCGCTGCTGGCCCCGAGATCCACCGAGAGCCACGCTCCGGCACGGTCGCATCAATCGTAAACCGCAACAGGGCTGTTCAAGTTGCCATCTACCGTGCGATAATGACACCGTAGTCAGCGTGGGAGGGCAGCAGTGAAGATCCGTTCCGATAGCGAGGTCGGCAAGCGCATCCTCGAGGCCCTGGGCTCAAGATCGCAGCGCGAGCTGGCGGATGCCGTTGCGCTTCAGCCGTCGGTGCTGAGTCGCGCGCTCGCCGGCGAGCGCGCCTTCAACATGTCCGAGATCGCCGACATCGCCGACTACCTTGGCATTCGCGTCGAGGATCTCCTGTTCGAAGAGCAGCCGGCCTTCGCGATGCGAGGCGGCGCGGGCGACGAGGTCGCTCGTGAGACCGTCGCTCGGTGCTCCGACCTCATCGACGCGATGCTCCAGCTCGAAGCCGTCGGTCGGTGACGGTCGTCGACGAACAAGAGCTGGGGTACGCCGCAGCTCGGCGGGCACGCGCCACGCTTGGTCTGGGTCTCGAGGCTCCGCTCGCCGACATCGTCGAGGTGGTCGAGGATCTCGAGTCCATTCCCGTGATGGTCTTGGCTCTGCCCCAGGGCATCGCGGGGTTGCAGGGCGGCAAGCAAGGCAGGCACTTCGTATTCCTCAACGGCACGCAGGCGGTCTCAAGACAACGCTTCACCCTTGCGCATGAACTCGGCCACATCGAGATGGGTCACGGCGGATCGGTCGACTACGAAGACAACGTCCTTGGCTCGTCTCGGCGCGCGCCGCGGGAGGTGCAGGCCGACGGCTTCGCCGCCGAGCTCATGGCTCCGCTCGACGGCGTCGGCACGTGGCTGAACCTGATGCATGGCCCCGACCTGAGCCTGGCGACGGTCGTCCGCCTGGCCCATCACTTTCATGTGAGTGCCACGGCTGCCCTCTACAGACTGCAAGCGGTCTGGCGGCTCAACAAGAGCAAGTACCAGCCTCTCGAGGCGGCCATCGACCGTGGCGAGCATCACGAGCTCGCGAGGCGGCTCGGTCTCGAGCCGCATGTCGACACGCTCGCGCGGGCCTGCGGGCGCCTGCCGCGCCTGCCGCGCGCGACGCTCACCCACGGCCTTAACGCGTACGAGCGAGGGCTTCTCTCGGTGGAGCAGATCGCCGCGTTGCTCCAAGTCGACGAGTCCCGGATTCGGGCGGAGTTCGAAGCTCGCGGCGCGAATCCGCCGGCTGACGAGTCCGACTACTGAGGCAGTGGAGAAGTGCTGTCACGTACCGCGCAGCACGTGCTCCTCGATGCAAGTCCGTTGTGCCGGTTCGCTGAGTGCTCTCTCCTGGACGAGCTGCGTGCGTACTTGGGCCCGCGCGCTCGAATCACGCGCGAGGTAAGGCGCGAGCTGCTGCGACTTGCTGAACAAGCCGACTTCTCGTCGCTCGCCGCGCACCTTCGCCCGCAGTCCGGTGAAGTCCGAGGCGCCTGGCCAAAGACAACCAAGCCGATTCCCGACGCCCTCAAGCCGGACTTCGCGAACCTGCTCGCTCTGAAGCACGCTATGGGCGAGCACGACTGGGCGCATACGGGCGAGATCGCGACGGTCCTGATCGCGGAGCATCGTCGAGTCGATCTCGTGCTGATCGATGACGGGTGGGGGAAGAGCCTGGCGAAAGGCCGTGGCCTGCGGGTGATGTCGACTGCGCGCCTCTGCCAGGAGATGGTGGTGGCGAGCGCGCTCAGCGAGGATGAGGGCTTTCTCGTCTTCGACGCCGCTACTCCCGATGGTGTCGGCCGGGATCGCTTCGAGGAGGGTCTTTCCAACCTCCGTTCTGGATAGGATGAGGGAAACGTTCTCCATCTTGGGAGTCTGCCGATGACCGGCAAGACCATCCGCATCTTCTTCGCCGACGGCGAGCCTACCGACATCCTTCTCGCCGAGAGCAGCAACTGGACAGGCAAGGTGCTGGTCGTGCCGCGCTCCCAGCTCGACCAGCTCGGCAAGAGGGAGGAGGTCCGGCGCACCGGCGTCTGCCTGGTCGTCGGCCCCGACCCGGACGGCCCGTCGCGGGCGCTGGCCTCCATCGGCGAGGGCGACAACGTCCTCAGCCGCCTGCTCCATCACAACAAGGACGACGACAAGGAGTTCTGGGAGCGCACCGTCGTCATCGTGAGCAAGGACGAGAACCACACCAAGTCGATCGCCTCCGCGACCACGCACCTGTAGCAGCGCACCCCGGTCGCCGGGCGTCCCTCGGTATTGTCACTCTCGTTCCCGTCCAGACTTGGGCCTATCATCATGGCGAACGGCCTGCGAAAGGTCACACGGCTGAGGGCACATCGTGGACTACAACATCTACTGTGACGAGAGCTGTCACCTGGAACACGATCACCAGAAGGTGATGGTGCTCGGCGGGCTCATTTGCCCTCACGCCGACGCGCGCCGCGTTGCGAGCGACCTCCGAAGTCTCAAGGTGGCTCATGGCCACCCGCCGTCGTTCGAGGCGAAATGGAAGAAGGTGTCGCCCGCCGGCCTCGGTCTGTACGCCGATTTCGCGGATTACTTTGTGAGCGAGCCGGCTCTCAGCTTCCGCGCCGTGCTGATTCCTGACAAGAGCCTGCTCAGGCACGACGCCTTCGGCCAGGACCACGACACGTGGTACTACAAGATGTACTTCACGCTACTCGAGAAGCTGATCGACGGCGGAGATCGGTACAGCGTCTACCTTGACATCAAGGACTCGCGGTCCGGCGCTCGGGCGGCCAAGCTGCATGAGGTGCTCTGCAGCAGCCGGCACGATCCCGACTACAATGTGATTCGGCGTGTGCAGCCAGTACGCTCGCACGAGGTCGAGCAGGTGCAGCTCGCCGACCTTCTGGTCGGGGCGGTCGCGTACGCTGCGCGCGAGCTTGGGGGGAGCGAAGCCAAGATCTCACTCGTGAGGCAGCTCCAGAGCGCCTGCGGATGCTCTCTCACGAGGACCACGCCTCTGTCGATGCGCAAGTTCAACCTGCTGCGGTGGGCGGCAACTCGACCGTGAGCGACGCGCTCGACGCGTGGCTGCCTCCACTGCTGCGTCTCGAGGACTACGGTGGCGACTGGGAGGCCTACATCGAGGCGGTCTACCTGGGCTTCCGCGCGGACTTCATCGTCTCGCGACCGTCGATCCCGGGGCGTCGGTGGGCAGTGAAGCGCCATCCGCTCGTCAACGGGCGTGAGGCGACCTTTCAGCATCTCGTCTCAAAGGGCCGGGAGGAGAGCGAGCGCATGCCCGACCTACGCCGCTGTGAGCGCATCCGTTGGCCGAGGGCGATTATCGATGCGCTGGGCACGCTCCGCGTTGTGGCTTGGGCGAATGAGCGCCGGGGTGATCGGCGCGTCGTCATTGCGCTACCTGATTTCACCTATGCGGTGATCCTCGCGGACCGCGGCGATCACATCATGCTGTGGACGGCCTACGTGGTCGACGAGGCGTATCGGCGCAAGCAGATGCGGGCGGAGTGGGAGAGAAGCGGGGGCGGAGACCCCCTCAAAGGCTGACGTCGCCCGCAAGCGGACGACGTCGTTGCTCTTTCTACGCGTGGTAGATGAGCCGTTTGGAGTATCGGCCACGGACGCCGTGAGGTCAAGCGATTGGCGGCATTGTCACCCTGACGAGGGCTCTGTTATGACCGAGTCTCACGACAGAATCACAACTTGTGAGACCCCCTCATGATCGGAGGAGACAGTGACGTGATCAGCAAGACCATCCACATCTTCTTCGCCGACGGCGAGCCTACCGGCATCCTGCATTGGCGAGGGCGACAACGTCCTCAAGCGTCTGCGTGTTCGCCATTGTCGTCGTCACCACCACCATCATGAAGATCGGCATCAGCAGATGCTGCACGTCGCGTGATGTCCAACATGTCCCGTGTGGACATGATCAACATGATGGACGAGTGAATCGTGAGGGCCCCGCGCGTGGATCCGATAGATTAATCTATCGTTTCGACTCGTAAGTGATATGATTCCTTCATGACAGCGCGCGGCGGACAACGCGGCTCCTTCACTCCGGGCTTCCTCGACGGGGTTCGCCTCACACAGGCCATGCTCTCGAGCGCGCGGGCGATCGGCGAAGCCAAGGGCAAACAGGACCTGTACACCAGGCAAGCCCCGGGAGTCCTCGAGACACTTCGCTCGGTCGCTCAAGTACAGAGCGTCGAGTCTTCGAACCGTATCGAGGGCATCACCGCGCCGACTGAGCGCGTGCAGGCACTGGCTCAGTGCAAGACCACGCCGGTCGATCGATCAGAGCAGGAGATCGCCGGCTATCGCGACGTGCTCGCCACGATCCATGCGAACGCACGGGGCATCACGCTGACTCCCGGGGTCGTCCTTCAGTTCCACCGCGACATGTGCGCGTACCTGCCCACGCCAGGTGGTTCGTGGAAGGCGGCCGACAACGAGATCGTCGATGTGCTCCCCGACGGGACCATGCGCATCAGGTTCAAGCCGGTCGCAGCCTCTCTCGTCGCTCCGGCCATGGACGATCTCCAGCGCGGCTTTGACGATGCTTTGAGGGGCGCCAGTGTCGATCCCCTGGTGGCCATCGGCGCGTATATCCTGGACTTCCTCTGCATCCATCCATTCCGCGACGGCAATGGGCGGATCTCCCGACTGCTCACGCTGCTCCTTCTCTATCAGGCCGGCTACGAGGTCGGACGCTACGTGAGCCTCGAACGAGTCATCGAGACGTCGCGCGACACCTATCGCGAGGCGCTGCTCAAGTCGTCGCAGGGGTGGTACGAGGGAGCTCACGACCTCTCGCCGTGGTTGAGCTACTTCTTCGGTGTCCTGGTGGCGGCGTACAACGAGCTGCGGGAGCGCGTAGAGGCGATCACCCAGGCGCGGGGTTACAAGAAGCAGATGGTGATCGATTGCGTTGGAAGGCTTCCTGAGGAGTTCCGCGTCGCCGACGTCGAACGGGTCTGCCCGGGCATTCCGCGACCCACCGTCAACCGCGTCCTCGGTGGCCTGAGAGACGACGGGCTGCTCGAGCTGACCGGCTACGGACGAGATGCAACATGGAGGAAGAGGGCGAAGTGAGAGATCGATCTCTCACTTCGCCCTCGATATGAGAGCTTGATGTTGGGTGCGTGGAGTTATGAGCGACCTTCACGCGTCGCTCATAACTTGTGAGACCCCCTCATAACGCAAGGCGTTTCCA